>Ga0268261_10000979_pt1 | contig 19180 bp, 22 predicted proteins | sample TergutNc150P1_FD_190353 | JGI IMG/M metagenome (GOLD analysis project Ga0268261, IMG submission 190353) | Nasutitermes corniger P1 segment gut microbial community from laboratory colony in Florida, USA - Nc150 P1 (SPAdes) (version 2) | ecosystem: Host-associated > Arthropoda: Insects >...
TTTTTCATTATACCATCACTTTATCCGCTGACTTTACACACGTGGTAACATCCTTGAACTCCAGTCACCATGCAAACGTCCGACTTTTCCGTACATAAATTTCACCACCAACACTCCATTTTCCATCAACCCCGTACTTTTGAAAATAAAACATCAGCATTACACAACCCAATTCCAAGAAATCTGTTCATCGCAGCAAGCTGACTAGCTCGATTTCACCACATTGCATTACAACACTCTGGAACATGCTGGAACATGTTTACTCATCATGGTCTTGCGCAACCGCCTCGTGCTGCATCTCGAAGAACCAAACTCATGCCACGTGCAGGACTAACCAAACATCATACCCTCCACATACATTCCTACACCATACTTACCTCCACGTCCAAATAACTTTACCAAAATGTACGGCGCCACTATTAACAATCTCTACGATCTCTTGAGTTAAACATCCAGTACGCAGCTCTACTCCACGGATCCCTACCCTACGGCCCACCATTCATCATCCTCTCCTAACTATACTACCCATCACTCATCCAGGGGTTTCATTAATCCGTGGAGCTTACCTCCACCACTACACACTACAGGAATCCTCAACCTATGGCGCGCGGGGCATACATCAACTTAACCCTCCCCAAAACCATACTTCCGATCACCCATCCAGGGAATCAACACGCATGCCTCCGCTAGGATTCGAACCCGCGATCTCGACACGCGAACGGCTCCGCCGCTCGCCTGCTGAGATCGCGGGTTCGAATTCGACTTCCTATTACATGACATTCTTCACAGTACTGCCAAACGGCTTAACTACACACTCTCTACACACCACACGGATCCCCAACCTGTGGCGCGCGGGTCATATACATCATCGTCACCCAAAACCATATTACTACTGCCGATCACCCATCCAGGGGAGCCTCACCTCCACCGTCACCGCTACACCAATGAAGCTAAAGAACGAGTAAAGTTTTGGTCCGTCCATAAGGGCTAGATTACTACTTGTGTTCATTCATTGGTTCGAAATGTAATATTTGAATCATAACGCACGGAATGGAGAATGTGAAATATCAAAATGTATCTACAATTATGATGATACAAAGACTGTGAGAATATATCGTAATGAAAATGACCACTAATATCATAACTGGTTATAGCCTGTTTAAATGATAAAATAATATAATATACAAGGCTGTGTAGTCAAAAATTAGGAAATTACATGACTCCAGATTCGCCTTAAATTACACACCAAATAGCTCAGTCTGTATAGGAACTAGACTTTGGGCTGGATTGCAAGGGATTTTGGTTTAAATATCCAGTGGAGGTATAGTTTTTGCTTTCTCCACCACTTCCAGACCAGCTCAGTTTGACCCCAGTCTTCTACTCAACGTGTACAAAGAGTAAATTGAGCAGGGTGTACAGCTGGCCAATCACGTGGTCGTAGTACTGAAAATTAAAGAAAGAATTGAGATATACTTTCATTCACCATTATGTTTCGTAGAATAGTGTTTAACGAAGCAAAAAAATTATTTTACTTCTATACGTGGAAGCATGAGGTTATCAACACACTCATTATATTTTATGTAGAATTTTACCTATTATTTAAATTACATATTTTCAAAAAAACAATGCTGGACGAACATAATCTATCTAGATACCAAGGCATAGGCAGGACAATAAAGGAAACGTGGTTCGATTCCAGGCTGCTGTAAGATGTTTTCTATTTTCTAAAGTATCCAGACGGAGACTGGTTTCCACTCATCCTACTATTCAACGAATATCGATGTTTCTTCCTTCCCTGGCCGAAAAGCGGAAGAGGTGTGAATGTGACCCCTCACTTCCCTCCAATTTCGAGATTAAGAATGCGTCGATGTGTACCTTGAAATGTACAAATTTTACTAAAATAACATATACCAAAATTTACAAATCAGTTCGCAAGTAAAATTTCCTGGTAACACTTCCAATTCTCAGATGTGGAAGGACAGGGCTAATGGTGAATGTTCAGAGGTCAAATGACAACAATACGGTTAGACCTCGATTTACGCGCTTTTTATTTATTTTAATTTGGAGTGACAGTTTTTAATTTAGCCAGTTCCTCCATTTATGCCGTAAAATATTTAACCCTTTAAACCCCGAATTAAATCCCATCTGCTATTTGCTGACATTATTAGGAGTTCACCATTTTCTCCACGTTAGCAGGATAAGGGTTAAATCCTTAACCCTTAAGCTACTAATGTCATATATATAAGGAGCACCCATTCTTGATGTTTTTAGATCACACACAACGACGCAGCACATTCGGTAGGACTCCTCTGGACGAGTGATCAGCTCGTCGCACAGACCTCTACCTGACAACACACGACAATCACAAGAGACAAATATCCATGCTACCGGTGGGATTCGAACCCAAGATCTCAGCAGGCGAGCGGCTCTACCGCTACTACTGCTACAACTACTACTACTATTCCTACTACTACTATTATTACTACTACTACTACTACGACTACTACTACTACTATTACAACTACTACTACTATTCCTAATGCTACTACTACGACTACTACTGCTACTACTACTACTACTATTGCTGCTGCTGTTGCTGCTGCTACTATTACTACTACTATTTCTAATACTACTACTACGACTACGACTACTACTGCTGCTACAACTACTACTACTACTATTCCTAATACTACTACTACGACTACTACTGCTGCTGCTACTACTACTATTACTACTACTGCTGCTGCTGTTGCTGCTGCTACTATTACTACTATTTCTAATACTACTACTACGATTAAGAGTACTACTGGTGTTGCTACTACTACTACTACTACTACTATTGCTGCTGCCGCTGCTGCTGTTGTTGCTACTATTACTACTACTATTTGTAATACTACTACTACGACTACGACTACTACTGCTGCTACTACTACTACTACTACTACTACTGCTGCTGCTGCCGCTGTTGCTGCTGCCGCTGCTGCTGCTGCCGCTGCTGCTGCTGCCGCTGCTGCTGCTGCCGCTGCTGCTGCTGCTGCTGCCGCCGCTGCTGCTGCCGCTGCTGCTGCTGTTGCTGCTGCTACTATTACTACTACTATTTCTAATACTACTGCTACGACTACGACTACTGCTGCTGCTACTACTACTACTACCACCACCACTACCACTACTACTACTACTATTACTACTACTGCTGCTGCTGCTGCTGCTGCCGCTGCTACTGCTGCTGTTGCTGCTGCTACTATTACTACTACAATTTCTAACAGTACTACTACGACTACGACTGCTGCTGCTGTTGCTGCTACTACTACAGTAGTCAGTAACTTACTTGGGCCCGCCTTTGGGCAATTCCCCCGGGCCCAAAAAAAGAAGAATGGGGGTGCAATTTTGCACCTCCCCCAAAAAGTTGGTCCACAAGGGTAAGTTGCCCATTTTTGAGTTTTGAGTCCATTTTTGAGTTTTGAGTTTATTCCTTGTCTTCAGACATTGTAGTGATTGGTGATAGATTAAGAACATGGGTGTATGGGTGACGGTGGAGGTAAGCTCCACTGTTTTATTATTACATATGTGAAGAGAGTGTAGGTTGAGGCTGTGACCGGCTATACCTCATGACGTAAGACACTGTAGTGATGGGTAATGGAAATGTTTTAGGCCATGGGAGCGCGCAGCTCAGTCCTGCTTGAATGTTAACTTAAGACATTGTAGTGATTGGTAATGGTGGCGCCGTACATATTGGTATGGATAGTATGCATGGTGAAGTAGAGTAAGGTTATTTGTCATGTATTAAGAGAGAAATAAATCCTGAGAGATGTGAGGAATTTATTAAGGGTCGAGCGCTCCGGCTGCTGCCATGTCCTCGAAAGTAGGGTGAGGTAGGATGAAGTGCCTTATTTGAATGATCGGATCATCAGATAGTGATATGCCGAAAAAAGATAATTTTACCCAGAGTTTATCGTAATTAATTCGATGTATCTGGTGATCCGTGAATAGATAAGTAAGGCCGGCCGGCAATTTTAAGAGAGCATCCTGGGGGTGTTGTCGTAACTTCACGAATTGCCGGATGCCTTTCTCTGTCGGAATCCTCTTGGCGTTGATTGTGTATGTCTGGCCCGGCACTAGACATTCGGACATAGCCTTAGCACGGAGAGGATTCATACCCAGCATCTGTGAAGTGAGAATAAAGATCGTGAGTGAAGGAAGAAGTGTTGATCATCCCATCACAGTCATATGAATCATAGCGCAGCATTCTCCCAAGACGATAGTAAGGTCGGAGGTCAGAAAAGATAAGATAGAGCACAGAGTAAAGCATGGATCAAGGACTTTGGGAATATTTATTTTGCGTGAAATGAAACGACCATGAGTGATGAATCTGTTTATTTATATATTTACAATGGGATTTTTAGTTACGCCCGGTTGAACCAAACCTCCGGTATCACGTTCTGTATCACCTAGTGCCTGTACCTCACATATTTCAGGATACACTATCTTTTCGCTTATTAGCTGGGCCACCCTTTCCCCCCCGTATTTGAAACGGTGTGACTGAATGATTGAATAGGATTACACATACATTTCCACGATAGTCAGCATCTATCACACCGCCTCCTACATTTATATGGTGATGAAGGGCTAATCCTGAACGAGGTGCAATTCTACCGTAACATCCTGGGGGTACCAGTATTGCCAGATCAGTTTCCACAAGTCCCTTTCCAAAGGCTGGAATCGTGATGTTGTAAGCACTTTTCAAGTCGATACCTGCAGCCATAGATGATCCTCGTGTAGGCGGTAGGGCATTTGGCGTTAGTTTAACATACTGGAGGTTAGCAGCGACATTCTCCGATTCCATGATCTGAGATAGAAATATGATTTATTTAGACAAGGGACGGGAAGGCATTTGTTTTAGGGCCAGTCTGGTATGACGTCGGTAGAGGAAATACTACACCCGCAGCAATTTTCTTTTTCCCCTTCTTCCAATGATTTTACCCACCACCTAGGTTTTTGATAATAGTTATGCCACCACTTGGGGTTTTGAAAAAAATTTTGCGAAGGATAGTAAGGCGATCGCAGACAGCAAGGGGCTGTTTCAGGTATGACCGTGTGATAGGTTCCATACACACAGGTACACAGTCCTTCTAACCCTTTCTTACAGAGTTCTATACAGAACGTTTGGGCGTCAGAATGCATTAAAAACGCCTCTCCATAAACCGCGACGAGACATTATCGCTGCTACCACCATTCCATTCAAAATGTATACGGTAGCCGAAATGTTGATGTACCAGTATTCGCAGACTCTGGGCTCTTACTGAGCGTGCAGCAAGCCGATCCACTATGGTGGGACGTTGTGATGAAACTTTCTGGATAAGTTTCGAGTGAGGTTTTCCCATTCCTCTTGACTGCGAGTCCCCTTGAAGGTATATATTTTTTAGGTGATTAGCTGATAATCTGCGACGTAGCAAGGGATGAGGAAATTCAGTGGAGGTGGTAGCGGCCATGCTAAAAGAGAGAGAGGATCTGAAAGTCTAGTGTGGCGGGGCGCATTCGGAATAGAAGAACAGCCCCCGCCAACAATGTCTACACCAGTATGTATTTGCAATTCTAACAAGAGATCTTATAGCTTCAGTGTCCGAACCAAAAGTATAATCCATTTGAATTGACCATGCTCCTCTGCCAGGGCAATGATGGTGTAGCTTGTAGGCGAAGGTGTCAGCACGGAAAATGCGACGGATGTCAGGAAAGTCTGGAGGAAGAAGCTGGTGAGTAGGTACCCTGCGTGAACGTACAGCCATAACATACACATGGTATGTAGTTTCCCTAGTCAGTACGAACATACGGATTTCGAGCATTAGTCGAAAGAGGTGATTGGACGCTAAGCCTAGTAAGGACGGAGGCTGGCGAGCACAGACCGTTCACCTACAATCTGGCGTACGGAGACATGAGGTCGCGTGTTGGAATCTAGTCTGAAACCTCGCTATACACCTATCGCAAAGTATATCGTGTCTCCATCCGCCAGCCTCTGCCCTATAGTATTTTAGACATAGCATTTCGGGTAGTGCGAGATAGTCACGGCGTACATGGGTCAATGCATATCTTACAAAATTAAAACGGTCGAAATATTGCCAAATAAATTCAACAAAGTCCAAATTAGAATACGTATCACAATTAGCAGTGGTGCCTATACCGTATATAGTGAACCTCATTTGAAAATCACCACGCGGAACATTGTAGTTTAAAATATCTTCATTACCGCCCCATGGGTAAATTCAAAGAGATAATTATGTATGTAAAATCTAGAGGGGGGATCGGGAACTCTGCGGAAAATACAGCGTATCAGTGGGGAGTTTGATAATGCTATAAATAATGACGCGTGTGTAAATGAGTCGAAAACACCTGCCATGTAAAGAACGAAAGGCCCCGTAAGAAAACAGCATATTCCCTGACAGAAGAAACCATTGTATAGTAGACGACAAATATGGGTATTGTAAGGAAATCTGACAGGACGGAATTCAGGGAGCAGAGTACAATTGCCAGCTACTTCACGCAGCCTACTCATACTAGAGTGTCGGACGGTAGAGACGGTAAAATGTGTACCGTTTATACGCATGATTACCTGGAATAAAACAAGATTCCTGCCCACAATTATTTATTTTAAATTCAGACATCTTTAAGATCTCCGGCAGAGGATGTTCACCACAGATATTTTACAAATCCTCTACCAGAGATCCTGATAATAGGTCTACCCCCCAAACGTCAGTCCCATAATAATTTAGCTTCATTTTTGCCGTCTCTCCATCCCTTTTCTGGTTCAGCTGCCACACTCTTTTGAATGCCCTATGGTAGCACGTGGGCAGTAGAAGCGACATAATCTCCTGCGCATCCTCCTCATACCCTCTGAGGTACAGCAGGATGTTATCACCCCACTCGTTCAACCTTGTAACTTGGTAAGGTTTGTTCTTCTGGAGGGCTAATATTGGAACGTACGCTGTCATGGCACTGGAACCCAATTTGATATAAATAAACTATAATTAGATTTATTTAATTTTTATTTTCATATCTTACTACTACTACTATCTCTGGCAGAGGGTGTCACATTAGAAATGCTATCAACATCTCGCCAGAGATTCTGACAATTGGTGTACTACCATTATCAGTGGGCTTACACCCATAAAATTTTAATTTCATAGTGGCCTCCTCGCCGTCCAGTGCTCTGTTCAGCTGCCACAACTGTTTGAAATGAGGGTAGAAGCACCGGTGCGTTAGCAGGGATTTTATCTCCCGCGGATCCCCATGGTCTTTGAGGGATATCATGATGTGCCCATCCCTCTCACTAAAACCGGTTATTGTGAATGGGTGGTTCTTCTTCAAAAATATGATAGGGACGTATATCCAGGCGCCGGACATCTAATTGAGAGAAGTAAATAAAACTATAATTAGCTTTTATTTAATTTTTTATTTCTAATTCTGACTACGATCTCTGGCAGAGGATGTTGGCAGAGGATGTTCACACTAAAAATGCCGTAAATCTGCTGCCAGAGATGCGAAAACAGGTACACCACCACCACCACCGTCACTTGGACGCTGCCCGTAATTCTTTATTATCAGTTGGGCCTCCTCGCCGTCCCATGCTCTATTCAGCTGCCACAACGCTTTGAAGCAATCATGGTAGCTTCGGGGCAGCAGTAGGGATCTTATCTCCCGGGGTTCCTCATGGTCTTTTAGGGTCAACCAAATGTCCCCATTCCTCTCACTTAGATCGGTAATTTGGTAGGGATGGCGCTGCTTCAGTTGCGTGAGTGGTATATATATCCAGGCATGGGACATCTAATTGAGAGAAATAAATAGATATATAATTTAATTATTTTATTTTCTTAATTTTACACGCTCATTATTATAACAATATACTTAAGCCCCCTCCATGAGCCCTGAGAATGGGTTCATTGGAGTAGGTTAATCCCGTGTATTCTAAATAAAATTCTTTTACATGGAATAATTTATTCAAAATTAATAAAGTCTTAGCGGCCAATGTAAAATTTGTGGCAACTCTATCACTGTATATCCCGTGTCTAGTCCCTGCTGCATCACCACAAAGATTACATTGCCGCTTCTAATCACTTTAATGACAGCGTACGCGTGGCCCATTATCTAATAGGTTATAGGAACCAGAAAACGAAGCAAATCAACTGCGTGAAGGGAAGGCATCTGGAAATGAGAGATAGAAGATGAAAGTAATTATTTTATTTTTTCTTAGTTACACACGCACACATGACAGAGGGTTCTCACCATCATTGTATCTCTAAAATGTAGGCATTTGACGTTGGGCAATTGTCCCGGTAGATAAGGGCTAGTGAAAATGTTTTATTATTGATTGAATGTATGTCGTCTTCTGAAAACTGGGCCCCGTATCGTCTTGGGAGAAACACTTTAACATACACCTGCGAGGATTCTTTCAAAGTTAGTAATACAGTCTCGCCATATTTAGTGTGGACCTTTTCTGCCCGTTCTATTGGATACGGACTATCTGTCTTCAGAGGCGTGATCTTATCTATCTGGCATGCCGATGTCATCTTAAATTTCATACTTAGATCCATCTGAAAAAAAGATTTAAAGAACTGTGCTAACCCTATATAATTCCTATATTTATTCGAAGGTTCAATGAAGTATATACGTACCTTAAGCTTTTCGGGTGTCTGGAACTGGGACGAACTAGTTAACTTTTTGGCGCCTTGGACGGCGCTTGTCCGTTCTTATATTCGTCCTATAAACAGACACGTGACATGTTTTAGCAAATGAGAATCCTTGCTTATATGTATGTGAACTATGGACCCAAAGTAACAAGTAGGGACCTGAAGTATCAAGAATCATATATGTTTGGAGGAAGAAAGACCTATGTCTTAGGGTGTTAAATAAGGAGATCCGCTCAATGTATCGCAACATTCCCGACTATCTGCCAGTGTTAGTGGGAAACCTACCTAGTAACAGGTGAGTGGATAACCGTCTTCATAATAGTGTGTTACAGGTAAATTATGTCTAGTAATACTAGTGAATTGTTTTTTCAGAATTAAAATGCCACACCCTAGATTTACTATAGATGGCGAAATAAACAAGCAGTACAAACGATTTAATGCTGTGGGAACACAACTTACAGTGCGTCTCTTACCCCATTCGAGGGAGAGGATTCGAAAGCAACGTCCCATTTCTTAGCCAGTGTGTCTGATCTGTTTGAGTAAGCTTTAGAGAATTGTGAAGATTCAGATATGGTTGGAATTACTATAAGCAATGAAGTTAATGTAGCTGACAAGGCAATAGGAATTAGTTTCAGAAGGAAGGAACAGATAACCCCGGATGTAATATGGTCAGTTTTCGGGAAAGTAGCCCAACCCAATGCTAGGTTTAACGCCTTAGATAAACTGATTATGACAGTCCATTCTGTAAAAATGCCAATCGGCCACGGCCGAATCGCTAATAAAGGTAGACCCCTTGAAAACATGGTACATTTAAAACGGAGTATCGTCGAGGTGAAAGCGGAAAAAAGTTGTCTGGCTCATGCCCTAATTAACAGCATTACCAAATTAACTAACGATCCAGATTATAAAGCATTTCGTCAGGGGAGAAAGATACGTCCTGTTGTTGATCATTTAGTTGTGACGACAGGTATTGATCTATCGAATGGTGGAGGTATATCCGAGTTAATTAGGTTTCAAGAGTATTTCAAAGAATACAGAATTGTTGTTTTCAGAGGTTTGAATTGTGAAGAAATAATGTTTGACGGTCAGGTGAAATCCGAAAAAAGAATTAATCTGCTGTATGATGCTGTAGAGCATCATTTTCACGTGATTAACAGCGTTACAGGTGCACTTTCTCGTCAGTATTTCTGTAAAGGTTGTAATAAAGGGTGTGAAAGTGGCGTAACGCATAAGTGTCAGAAGGCGTGTAGTGACTGTATGTCAGTCCCCCCATGTTCATACGCTGATGTTCGAATCCCGTGCGAGGCATGTAATAGACAGTTTAGGAGTCGCGCATGTTTTGACAAACACAAAACCAACAAGTTAGGAAAAAGAAAGTATGTGAAAAGAAGAAGAACTGTGCCACATGTAATACATTCATAACGCGTAAAAAGCACGAATGTTTCAAACCATTCTGTACTATCTGTAATCAGAACAGAGAGATGGGTCATTTCTGTTTTATGCAGCCGTTAAAGAACGAATTGCCCTGCAGTGATGATGTCTTGTTTGTGTTTTATGATTTTGAAACTACGCAGGATACAAAATTCTCAGAGAATGCAACTCAGCATATTCCCATACTTGTTTGTATTCAGCAGTTTTGCTCGATTTGCGAGATGCAGGAAGATATTGAAACGGACTGTGAACGTTGCGATAGGAAACGCCATTCATTCTATGACGACCCGGTCGGCGATTTATTATCTTATCTTTGCGAACCTCGACGTTGGTGCAATAGAATCGTGGCCATAGCGCACAACGCTAAGGCTTTTGATTCTCAATTCATATTGCAAAGAGCTATTCTTCTCAAATGGAACCCCCAACTTATATTAAGAGGTCTTAAAATTATCAATATGAAAATGCAACATATACATTTTCTAGATTCCATTTCTTACTTGCCCATGCCTTTGCGTAAATTGCCCGAGGCGTTCGGACTTTCAACGCAGAAAACGTATTTTCCTCTCTATTGGAATACAAAGGCAAATTTGGACTATGTGGGCCCCATACCCGACATTAAGTATTTCGGTCCTGACGAGATGAATGAAGCGGAGAGAAAAAATTTCTTGTCTTAGTATAATGAGCAAAAAGACATAGTCTTTGACAACAGACGCGTGTTGGAACAGTACTGCCAAGATGACGTCACCGTCTTGTGGCAGGCGTGTCAGATATTCAGGCGCGATTTTATAGATATTGGAAATATCGAGGTTTTCCTCGAGGCAGTGACAATAGCGTCTGCATGCAATAAAGTGCATCGCAAGAAATTTCTGAAACCAGGGACCATTGGATTACTCCCGCCTGAAGGTTATAGTGTTAATATCAGATATAGCAGGAAAGCACTAATGTGGCTTTTACATATGGAACAGACGGACGGATGTCATATACAACATGCTAGAATGGACGCGAATTCAGACCCCCTGAATTAATGCATTACAGTGTAGACGGTTACTGTGCAGAGACTCGAACCGTATATGAATTTCTGGGATGTTACTATCACGGCTGCACATGCCAGCCTTTTCGAGACGTGAAAACGTTAGGTGCAGAGACACTGGCGGAACGCTATAAACAGACCCTGGCGAGAATCGAACTGATAAAACGGGCAGGCTATCATGTGAAATTTCAATGGGAATGTAAATTTGACGAAGCCAAAATTGTGGAGCAGAAACCCGAATTGCTAGTGCATCCCATTTTCAAGCATGCGACCCTGATCACACGAGATGCCCTGTATGGGGGTCGAACCGAAGCCATGCGGCTCCACTATAAGATACAGGAGGGTGAGGAATCTATCCAGTATTGTGACATAATGAGTTTATACCCATACATTTGTAAATATTTCAAATTCCCCATAGGTCATCCGGTCATCCATGTGGGTGACGCATGTGCTGATAAAGAGTCGTGTCTAAAGATGTTTGGATTAATGAAATGCACCATCGTGCCTCCAAAGAATCTCTATCATCCTGTTCTTCCATTTCGTCATAACAAGAAACTGTTATTCTGTCTGTGTAGATCGTGTGTCTTTGAACAGAACATGACTGGCGAATGTCAGCATTTCAGCGACGCTGAAAGGTGTCTGGATGGCACGTGGGTCATTGATGAAGTGCGATTGGCAGTTAACAAAGGCTACAAAATTTTAGAAATTCAAGAAGTATACCAGTACGAAGTCACGCAATACAATCCGGATACTGGCGAGGGAGGACTTTTTGTAGAATACATAAACACGTTTCTTAAACTCAAACAAGAAGCCAGCGGGTATCCTAGTTGGGTTCGAACCCCCGACCATGAAGATAAATTCATTCGTCAATTCTATCAGAGCGAAGGCATCCAACTGGACAAAGACTCAATCAGATATAACGCGTCAAAACGCGGTCTGTTCAAACTCTGTCTCAACTCCATGTGGGGAAAACTGACAGAGAGATGCAATCGCTCACAGACAAAATTAATTTCAGAACCACATGAACTGAACAGATTTCTGGTGACGCCGGGAATCGAAGTCCAGAACATGATGTTTGCTAGTGACGAGGTGGTCTGGATTTCATGGCAGTTTTTATCGGAAGAACGTGTGCCTCGTCTACTCCATACCAATGAGGTTATAGGCGCCTATATGTGACAGCAGGTGCCCGTATTCACCTGTATGGCTTCTTGGACAAGCTGCAAGACAAGGCCATCTACACGGATACGGACTCTGTTATATTTATACAACCAGGGCCGGGGAAAAAACCCTCTCTAATAGAGACGGGTGATAATTTAGGTCAGATGCAATCCGAATTAAAAAGGAATGAAATCATTTCGGAAGTGGTCTGTGCAGGTCCTAAAAATTACGAGTATAAAACAATTAATTCCACGACAGGTGCTAGCAAGACGGTCTGTAAAGTTAGGGGGATTACTCTTAATTATTTGGCCTCTCAGTTGGTAAATTTTGCAAAAATGAAAGACATGATTCTGTCTATGGATGATAATGAAACGGTAATTGTACGTACAAAGAATAAGATTAAACGTAAGAGGGATAGAGGAGGTGTAAGTATTATTAGCCAGCTCGAGGAAAAGACGTACAGGGTATTGTTTTTGAAACGTAGGCGTTTGAACGACAATACGTCAGTTCCGTTCGGGTATATATATATCAGGAGTGAATGCTGACAGAGGACATTCATGTCTTGTGGCATCAGGTTTAAACATCCCTTTACATGCATCATTGGGGGCCCCACCGGGTCCTGAAAGTCTACATTCTGTATACGTTTCCTTCAGAAACTTGACACCCTGTGTACCGAACCAGATTTTCCTGGCGGAATAATCTGATGTTTCAGTGAACAGAGTTCAGTGCCGCAGCAACAGTTGGCAGCGTTAAATAAGAACATACAGATTCACGAGGGTCTACCCGAAAATTTTGAAAACACACAAGGTCTACCGTGTCTATTTATTCTTGACGTTCTTTTAAACGAAGTATTTTCACGAGGTGTTTGTGACTTGTTTACCAAGGGTAGTCATCACCGCAACCTCAGTGTAATTCTGATTACGCAGAACTTTTTACACCAAGCTCCACACTGCCGCGACATATCGCTGAATGCTAAATATTTAGTAGCATTGAAAAACGTTCGCGATAGGAACCAGTTTGCATACCTCGTGCGGCAAGTGCTTCCCGAAGCTAGTGCCAGTCTGTGTGAAGCGTACCGTGAGGCGACCCAGAGTCCCCACGGTTATATGATTTTAGACTTTGCCCAGGATACAGACGATCGGCTACGGTATCGAACCAATGTCTTTCCGTCTGAATATCCTCCCATTATTTACGCTCGAGTGAATGATGAAGCGCATTAGATCCAATTATCACCATATCCAAGTACTCAAGACGGCAAAACCCCAATTAAGAAAAGCAATAATTAAAAATTGTAACAACGAGCTTGTGAAATCCATTAGCGAGTGTGTACTGAATGTGTTACGCAACAATCTGCAACTGACCGCTTGTCAGAAGAAGCGATTACAAAAGTTCAAAGGGTCACTGCGAGCACTCGCAGATAAGAGAGTGTCCATCTCGAGTAAGAAACGGTTGCTTAATCAAAGAGGCGGGTTCCTTGTGCCTCTATTAAGTGCCATATTACCAACTATAGCCAGTCTTATATTCCGTTCGCGCGCCTCTTAAAAAATGCTACGCAAGATGTACCTTGTTTCGTCCGATTACTTGAATAGGAATGAGCGCTCAGCTACACTGCAGCAAGAATCTCCGCCTTTTCAGAATGCAGCAAAGAGTACTAACCCGAAGAAGAAGAAGACTCGTGCTCGTGTAAACAGAAAAAAGAAGGGACCCCAACATCCGTACGATAAGTGGGTCGCTATACGTGGTGAAATTACTAAGGCAGCTGTCGGACGTAAGGCATTAATTAAAGCTATCGCTGACTTTATAAAAGCGATATTACCTGACACTACTCTCGCACAAAAAATAACTACACCTAGAAGCGAGTCGATGGAGTTAGGTACGCAGGCAGACATGAATTTGGCAACACCACCACCACGGTCTGCACCACTTCCCTCAACTTCTGCGGGAGACGTATATGAAACAGAGACAAGTCCCTTTAGTGCTGGATTTACCCGTGCCCGTCCTACTGCACTTGCCTATGATGATGCGGATACAGGTGCCGTTAGCAAAGATGTAGATACAGGTGCCGTTAGCAAAGATGTGGATACAAGTGAGACACAGAAATATGCTAGAAAGTCTTTCGGGGCGACTGCTAGCCCATACCTATCATCATATGTTCACAAAAGTGGCGTTCTCGATGCAGAGTAAGAACTGCGTAAAGTAGGTGACACATTTTTATAGGCAATTCAGATGTGACGGTAGATAGGTATAGTGACTTCTATATCAGGAATAAACATTTCAAAGGCACGCGAGGTCTATGGGAATTACTCGAAAAAAGGTAAATACAGAAATTGTCACCGAGAGCGATCTCAGACAATATAAGCGCATTTTGAATTTAACCAGTGCTCATTTGGAGGGTTACGAACCCGGTGCCCCCATACACATCTCCAAAGGCGTCAAATTCAGAACAGTAATTGCAAAGTTGTTCCCCCAGAATAAACAGCGCGACGTTGAAACAGCATTATGGCAACAGTGGGAAAAATATTAGCGTTAACTATGATACGCAGACTGTATTATGACCCCTCTAAGCCTTCTGCTTTTTCGACTCAGCAAAAACTACAGAACGCTGTCGGACAGAAGCAGAAAACAGATATTAAGACATGGCTTTTAAAACAAGATGTCTACACATTACATAGACCAGTGCGAACACGGTTTCACAGAAATCCTTACACTGTTAATAATATAAACGACGTGTGAAAAAGTGATCTGGTTGATGTTCAGGGTCTCAGCAAATATAACGACGGCGTCAAATATCTGCTAACTGTTATAGATGTCTTCCAAATTCTTACAAATCATCCCGCTAAAAAGTAAGACGGGTAAAGCTGTCACGTCAGCATTTCAAACCATCTTGAAGGACGCCAAATATTTGAAACCTATACGCAGACGTCCTGTCTGGGTGCGTACGGATAGAGAGAAAGAATTCTTGAACAAATCGTTTCAAGACATGTTAAAACGCGAGGGGATTCAATTTCAGATATGAAAAACCCCGATGTCAAATGCTCAGTCGTGGAGAGGGCTCATCGCACTATCCGGGATAAGTTATACAAATACTTCACATATAAGAACACGTACAGATTTATTGTCGTACTGCCAGCCTTTGTGCGAGGGTATAACGCGACGGTTCACAGTACAACTGGCATGCCTCCAGCACGATTTACAGATTCTGATATTCTGACTATATGGAAGAGAATGAACAAGAAGCAAGGCAAGATTCCTATTGCAAACCCTAGATTTCGCGTAGGTCAGCACGTTCGCATAAGTAAAGAAAAAATTAAATTTGCCAAAGGCGGCGAAGAGAATTACAGCACGGAAGTGTTTCGAATTATCAATGTAATTCGTAGGACCCCACGTCCCGTGTACGAACTGGAAGATTTGAATCAAAAGATAATCAACGGGCAATTCTTTAATGAAGAGTTAACACCTGTTCGAATCACGAAACGCACCACGTTTAAGATTGATAAAATTCTGGCCACAAGGGTCAGACGGGGCATTCGTGAGCATCTCGTGCGCTGGAGAGGCTATGGTCCTGACTTCGATAGTTGGATAAATGCATCTAGCGTGAAGAATATTTAGAGATGGAGTATCGAAATCACTTTTACGTTACATTGTTTTGCGATGCGTCCCAGAAACTCCATCCTAAGAATACACTCGCCGAGTTTACAATTCAGTTGACACGGCGCATAGACCTGGGTTCGACAGACAATTGGCAGGTCGGGTTATGCGAATTTAGTTGTCCCCCGCCTCTGAGAAGCGGCAATATAAAACCGGTTGACGATATCGGCGAGTCAAATGCTATGGTGTATTGTGATCTGATTACGCCGCAGTTTGGGGGTAGCAACTACGTCAGATTTTTGCGGACGTTTATTCACCCATCAAAGTTGTGTGACTACGCATTTCATAATATCTATTACGTACCCGTGGAAAAACGTACCTTCCAGGACATAAGTATATTGATAAAGGACCTTAATGGTAAACACATCACTTTCAGGAGTGGTACAGTACCTACGAAAGTGGTTCTACATTTTCGACGCGTATAAATACACTATGTCATCACATACAGCCGTCATTTATAACAATGGATGCTCTTGTCCTGTATTGCCGACGACAGGCAGGTCGGAGTCGCGAAGATATAGGATCAATTTACAGTACTCCACCTTTCGTGCAACGGGGACACGGTCTAGGTAATGTTTTGGCAGGACTATTTAGGACACTTAGGCCTATTCTCTGGAGCGGTGCCACATCTATAGGCAAAGAAACGCTCAAAGCTCTGGGACGCGAGGCGTTACGCACAGGCACTAATATTATTAGAGATATAGCAGAAAATCCTCCGACACAGACCACAGACATAATCTCAAAACATGTGACTGACTCGACACAGAATATAATCAAGTTGCATGGAAGTGGTGCTCGTAAACTAAAGAGAGTGACGTCAGGCACTGCACGAAATGCAAAACGAAAGAATAAGACTAATCGCACCAAAAGGCGCGGGACTATAAAACGGGATATTTTTTCATAATTTACATCAGTCATGGTACGACCATGTCTCAGACGGACTTAGCTTTTGTGAGTAGTGAATTTGATATTTTTGCTCCCAAGCCAGTACAACTAGCGATCCAAGAAACCAAGTTGGTCCACTACAAACCCATTGCATCCGTTGATCAGAGCGACGTGGAATTTCTGATACCCGCTGATTATGACACGTATATTGACCCCGATATAAAGCTCTTTGTCAAAGGCAAACTAACAAAGGCCGATGGGATTGCCCTTGATGCGACAGATCACACAGCAGGTGTAAATAATTTTTTACATTCGCTATTTAGTCAGTGTACCATTATCCTCAATTGTGTGACTATAACGCAGTCGCGTGACCTTTATAACTATAGGCCAATCTTGGAAACATTGCTAAGCTATGGTGTAGATGCCACCATATCGCATCTCACGAACAGTTATTGGTACAAAGGCATGGGCGATATGTTGCCCTGTGACCCCACAAAAGCTGAGTCGACAAACACTGGATTCATAGACAGATGGAACAGACAGAATCAAAGTAAGGAAACTGAAATGTGCGGGAGAATACATAGTGATATATGCAATGTCCCGAAATTTTTACTCCCGAGAATTAAGCTACAGATAAAGTTTACAAAAGCCAAGTCAAGTGTCTATCTGATGAGTACTGCTGCAGATTCAAAGACTGCTTTTAAATTTCTGGATGCCCAACTGCTTGTTAGACGCATCAAGGCAAACCCCAAGATCCCGATAGCCCACGAAGCGCTATTGAAGACCGAACTCGCGGTGTATAACATGACGAGAGTCGAACTCAAAACTTTCACGTTCTCTTCGGGGCCTCAGTCATTCTCGATAGATCAGGCGGTCATTGGCCGCATACCCAAAAGACTCCTATTCACTATGATAGCAAACACTGACTTTCTCGGCACCATCAATACAAACGCCTACAATTTTCAACATTTCGGTCTTCGTACATTTGTGATGTACGTGAATGGCAGACAGATCCCTGGCGAGGGCCTCAATATTGATACAGGTCACGAGAAAACATCTGTTATGGTATACAATACTCTTTTTGAAGGCTCAGGAATTCACCATTCGAACTCGGGACTTCAGATAACTCACGATATGTATATTAAGGGGTATTTCATGCTGTTATTTGATCTAACGCCTGATCTGGCCGCGTCGGAAGGACATACTTTACCCGTGGAAAGTGGTTATATACGCATTGAGTTATCGTTTAAGGAAGCGTTAAAAGAGGCTATCACGTGCCTATTGTACCTGGAATACGACAATTCTGTACGCGTCGATTCTTCTAAAACCGTCACCACAGACTTCTAAGATGGACACAATTCAGATATCGTGTACCCTAAATAATGTTAAATTGTTTCTGAGCGCTTTCCCTTCAGATGTACTTCCACATTCTATAACTCAGCCTAGCACTGTAATTGTCAATACTGATGCACACACACAGTCAGGATCACACTGGCTAGCTATCCGTCTCGAGCCCAGGTCCTCCACGGCATTCTACTTTGATTCCTATGGCTAATCCCCTCATATTCACGATACACAATCATTCTTAAGGCGTAATTGTACCGTCCTAAATTATAACAACGCACAACTCCAAGGACCCCTGAGTACTGTCTGCGGCAAATATTGCTGTCTGTTCGCCCTGTACACTTATAGAGAATACCCGGGTCAGCAATTCGTCGGGCTGTTTACTCCGGGCAGCGCCGATCAACAGGTAGAAAACCTCTTCGCCAAGGAATTCGGGTCTCTGCGCGGGGTACCTAGTGGAGGCCAAGGCTGCACCAGCAGGTATAAAAGGTTTGTCCCCGAGGGGTATTGCATTATTTTCACACTATACTTAGAGCAAGATGGAGGTCGTTATAGATTATGAATACCTGTCGGGAGCACGTGGAGAAGAAGTGCTCAAGGAAGTTTCTGTGGCAGCCGAAAACGTCATCGATACATTCCGTTTTTACCCCCCTACTCCATGAAACCCCATAGTTCTCCTACGTCCGGATTGTGCTGGGAGGCTGGCCTTATCCCTTACTCATCATTATTCCAAGCCCTAACTGAGGCCATGACTAACTATGCACATTTATACGCTAAAGGCGATGATAAATGCAAGTTTCTCTCCGACATACTGGGTCGCCCTGTTCAAAATCTAGACTCGTTTGGCTGTCCTTCACGAAAGGAATTTAGAATGACTACAGGCTGTAGTCTGCCTTGTCACAAATTTCCAGACAACAGCTGTGCCGTCCGTAACGCCATCTCTCTTTTCGGATGGCTTAAGCATCACATCCAAGATAAAGAATACGTGAAATGCCCCAAAGATGAT
>Ga0268261_10000980_pt1 | contig 19175 bp, 15 predicted proteins | sample TergutNc150P1_FD_190353 | JGI IMG/M metagenome (GOLD analysis project Ga0268261, IMG submission 190353) | Nasutitermes corniger P1 segment gut microbial community from laboratory colony in Florida, USA - Nc150 P1 (SPAdes) (version 2) | ecosystem: Host-associated > Arthropoda: Insects >...
AATATTCATCCAGACTATAAAATATATGTTCTATAAGATAACTCGTTAGTGTGGATTTGAATTGCTTAGCATCTTTAGATAGCATTTTAATATATAGTAGTAAGTGGTTATAGATCTTACTTCCAGAATACAAGACTCCTTTCTGTACCAATGTTACATTTGCAGAAGGTAAATGTAAATTATGGTTAAAATGTGTATTTTTATCATGAATTTCAGAATTAGACAAAAACAAGCTTCTATTTTTGTTGACAAAAAACAAGTAATGAGAAAATATACAGAGATGGAAGTGGCAATATTTGAAGTTGTTTATACAATTGACGACATGAGTCCTGTCTACCAGTGTTTGTAATAATTCTTATTATTCTTTTTTGAATTTTAAAGATGCTGCCACTACAATGAGAATTACCCCCCAAAATTCTAACCTCATACTTTCTTTGTTTTAGTTAGGAAAATAGGTTTTTTATGATCTTAACAACTAGAAACAGGGTAATGGCACAAAACTGTAAGGTTATCTTCATTGTTGTACCGTGCATGTTGTTTCAATCTCTTCTTTATTGTTTCAACTCATGCACGTCACTACATTTTAAAACACTAAAATCTCATACTAAAACACTTAAAATTCGCCCCTGCATATCTCGGTTTCCTGTGAAATCATCCTCAGGGGGTCCATGGCCGTACTTCACTACGTTACTTAATTGGAATGTTGATTTACATCTGTTATAAGGGGTGTTGGTATGTGGCTGCATGTCAATTCATTTTGTCTGTGTGTGTGTGTGTGTGTGTGTGTGGGCAACTATCTGGCTGAGACTATGTTTTAAAATGTAGTGAAGTGCATGAGTTGGAACAATAAAGAAGAGACTGTAAGGTTATATTTGAAAAATGTAACATATGTAGTACCTACACTTCTTCCCAGAAATACATTTGTATATAATAACTACTACTGTGATTGTTGCTGCTGCTGGATTGTAAGACCACTATGAAAATAGTACAACCTACTATTCCATAAGCTAATTTATTTTAATTGTCAGATATAAAATTATTACCTAAGCTTTTAATGTTGAATTATAATATTAGAAATATGAGGTTTGTGTGTCTGGAAGTATTTTTTTGAAGAAAACAAAGGGTTAATGAATGTCTAGAACTTCCCATTTTTTTTGGCATTCTTTATGAGGTAAAAGGAGAATGCCGTATGTAGAGACCATGTCTGTCTGTCTGTGTCTGTGTCTGTGCTTGTGACCTAGTATCAGTGGTTGAATATTGTCAGATTTCTATGAAATTCAGTGTAGGAATTCTTTGTAAAAAGCTGTCCAGCAAACGTGACATTTCTGAAACTTGGAGCAGTGATGGTCATAGTTTAACTAGGAGTATAATTGAATTTGTTCCTGTAATATACATATTTCTTGACTGATAGGGGTTCAATTTGCAACAGAGGATATCCACATAATGCCTTTTAACATTTGCGGGTTCATGAAAATTGGTGCATGTTGGCAGTGCTTTAGTTAGGGATGTAAATGAAATTTTGCCTGGGTGTCCTACACTTTTTATCAGATGTGGATATTATTCAGTACAGATTTTCACAATTTCTTGAATGGTCATGAGTTTTATGGGAGTAAGTGCAGTGAAAGCCATGCTTTACTCAGGGACGTAAATGAAATTATGTTCCTGCTTTTCACATTTATTATTCAATTTGAGTGAAATTTGTTATAAGAAATCTCTGCATAATGCTGTTCAGCATTGGAGAGTTCCATGAAAATTGGTTTTGGGAAGGCGGTACTTTAATTATGGGTAAAAATAAAATTGTATGCGCATGTGTGCTATAGAAACACATGGCAGTTTGAAAGTAAAGAACACCTTGCAGAACTCTGTGTACTATGTCAGAGAGTACACCATTTACATTCTTGTTGTAATGGTGAGAAAGCAATAAATATATTTAAGTTGCTATATCCTTTGTTGCAAAAATGTCTACATGTTTCAAATTAAAAATAAATATGCACTTAGTTTATACAAGTAATAAGAAGAATGTAAACATTGATTTTAATCATGTATTCCTGTGACAGATGGGAGAATGGAAGACGGTGAGACTTACTGCTCCACTTGCAACAGCAAAATTAAATGAACAAATGACAGTAGAACTGAAGGGAAGAAAGTCCGAGAAGTCTAATGTGTTATTCCAAAGAATTGCTGGCTGCAATGGGAAAGGTGTGCATTTTAATTTTAATATTAATACAGAGAATGGGTAAGAAATATCTGAAACATTTTAAACTGATATGAGATTTAAAGAATTTTGAAGTTAATTTTTTCTCTCCTCTGGCATTTTAAAAGACAGTTGTAGGTTTTGGTAAGAAATGAAAGTAAGTGAATATTGTGACTGATAGTATTCTGCAATGGTATTGGAATTCTTATTTAAATAGTTCAGGCTCAAAAGAGACTTCTAAAGAATTAACATTGCTTCAAAATGCTCCTTCAGGATTTCTGTACTTCCATATACCAAAAAGGAAAAAGTGAAATCACCAGTATATAAGCCACACTCTTGGGAAAACCCAGACACATTTGTGTGCATGACAGTAATGCATTTCTGTTTCCTTACGGCACCAACAACTATGACCTCAGTGAACCCCATGTGTCAGGTCTGCAAAATTTCTCCTCTTGAGAACTGGGTGCTGTTTCCTAACATAACATTTAATATGTAATGGCAGTATAACAAAACCAAAGCCCTACAATGAAATAAAACAATACAGTGAAGTTGCATGACTAGTTGTAGTCTCTCAAGATTTACCCAAACAACACAGAGGTAATCTTCCTGGAAAATATTCTGTTATGTTTTATAAATTTATAATATAATAATTTACGTAGTGTAAGGCCACTTAAAAACAATAAAACTTTTTCTATTAAATAGCTGCATATTTCAACATGACCACATCATCATCAGGCTTGTAAACTGTACAAAAGGAGGCTAGTTGATGCTAGTTTTATAATTACAATTATCATTCTATTATAGAGATATTATCCTCACAATTTTATTGCAGTTTAATTAACTGTATTAAAATTTGTCTTATTATGTCTCAAACAATGGAACAGAATTATACTTATATTTGGGTTTATTATTGTATGATGTGTATTTTATTTTTGTTGATGTGAAAGTGTATTTAAGATGATGTTAAAGTTTTTAACCTTAAAGATTTTACTGAAAACTGTAAGATATTTCCACACATGATATATACGTTAAGTTAAAACAGAGGAAGTCTTTTTTTCTTCATATAATATTCAATGTCATATTATGTTGTTTTGTTTACAAATGTGGGTAAAATGACCTTGCGTAGTTATTACGTTAATGATTAGTTGAATAAGGATTATATTTTTATACCAATGTTTAGTATTAAGTTGCATTCTGGGCATTATTTTATTCTCTTCTGATTTACTGTTTATATTTTTTGATCATTGTGTTGATTTGGCTGTATCAGATTTTGTTTATATTAATATCTCATGAAATCCTGAAATACTTTTCTGTTCTAATGCCAGCATGTATTTCATGCAAGAGCCGATGTTGTGCATATTATGCTGTTTAAGCTACAATAAGATTAATTTTAATACAGTTAATCAAGCTATAATGAAATTTTGAGTTTGAGGTACCTGTCTGTGTAATGATAATTGTAATTATACAGCTAGCCTACATTTTATATATTTTACAAACCTGATGATAACCTGATTGGGTCCAAAACATACAGCTGTTTTACAGAAGAAAACGTTATTGTTGTTATATTAAAATACGTATTAGATTGCATTCATTGTTACATTATTAACAGAGAATTAATCTGCACATGCTGCCTGCCAAACTCAGAATGGTTTTCCACTCAAACTGAAAAGCAAGACCCCATCATCACTGTATTCCACTGTCATCATTCCCATGTTCTTGCCCAAAAAAGGTGGTATGATTATTTGCAATGCTTCATGGTTGATTGAGCTCCTTACTAAACTACACTTTGAGTTTATGGATCATTGAATCCGTTAACACGGTTCAAGGCATTTGAATTAAGTAACTTTCTCTCCATATCTATGGAACATGGGGTTTGTTATCAGAGCATATTCCTGGTACAGTTACCCACACTTCACCTGTCAGTGCCGCTTGATATAAGAATTTTCCATGACCAGCCAGAAATCCAGGTTTACCAGTGGATGCAGATATTTTAAGTCATCTGTATAGCAGACAAGACGAAGAACTGTCACAGACTTGAAACTTATGTAAACTGAACAGGGAGACCACCAGACGGCACATTATCTCTGTCGAGCTAAGCCATTTGTGAGAAGCTAAGAGATCCTTGGTTACTGAGGAATTCTTGCACCTTTTGTATTCTTGGGATCCTGCCACTTGTTCATATCCTGAGACTTATGAATCAAGTACACACCCTCTTATCCTATTTTTAAGATGAATTTTAATACTGTTTTATTTCCCTTGTACACCTAGGTCTACTGAGAACTGTTGCCTTCTGGTCTCTCACCAAAACTGCCCATGCATTTTTCTGTCCCATGTGTGCCCCATGCCTTTGAGCTTAAAAAGAGACTGATGTAAAACTTTGTTTACCTCAGTTTGTACATGTGAACTGTGATCACGTCATGTGTGTTTAGGACCTGCATCATATAAATACTTGACCTGAAACTGTTCTGTTGTGAATTATCTAATTATATATATATATATATATATATATATATATATTTTTTTTTTTTTAATGAAATTAAAATATTCCAGACCTTTCTTGCCTAACCTGCATGTGCTTATGGGCATGAAAGCTTTGAAGCCCTTACTTTCATGTAATGGTGTTTATTGCAAGTTTCATTAATTCATGCAGGGTTTGAAGATGTCATTGTTCTATCAGACAGTGATGTTGTTAACATTCAGAACATTGGGTATGATGTGGCAGTGGTGCAGTCTGGAAACAAGAATTCAAGTAAGTGGTTAGTATGTTATATGCTGTGTAGTTCTGACATTTTCCTTTAAGCAAATGCTTTTGAAGTCTGTGAAATATTATCCAGAAATTAACAAAACTTTTATCTTATAAAATGTTAAGTATGAGCAGTAAGCAAAATTAATTATGGAAGCAGTTATGTGAAAGGCTTATTTTGTCTACTTGATTTTTTATATACTTCTTTAAATCAGGTCTCTAGTCTAGTGAGAACAAAGTAGTGTTACTAAGGGTCCTAACTCTGTGTGATTTCTATTGTGTCCAAGGAGTCATTTATAGTTTCATGACAGTTGATTTTCTCCATTAGTACCTTCAAACGTGAGTTGTGCAAATGGTGGAGTTTTTGACATGGAATATGGGAGCTGTGTGTGTCCTGCAGGTTTCACAGGCTCAACATGTGAGAAAGGTAAGTTGCTGACATAAGGTGTGTAATGACTTTTGAAAATTGACCTTGAAGCCTAGATACTTTTAGGATGTCTAACGAAGTAAGGTTAATAAAAGTTGTCATGTGGCATTAATGAGTCCCTTTATAGTATACACAGTGCTTGCTGATAATAACAAAACCATTTACTATCTTGTGGTCCAGTAGAGAATAGATATTTCTGGTTTTGTCTGCTTTATGGTAATGTAATCTATAACTCCAGCATAAAGCCTGTTAGATTTTAAGAAAGTGTTAAAAATGAACTTAATCAAAGACGTGTAACCTTAATGATTCTGAAAAGGTCTAGAAAGGCAGCTGCATGTGCACTAATATACAAAAGCTTGATAAAGTGACAATGCAACAAGCAGTGACGATAACTCCATGGAGCAGAGGCTCTCTTGGGAAGCTAGTAGGTTCTCAGCCAGCAGGAAATTCCATGCATTGATTGGGACCTGAATGTTTTTTGTTGTATTCATAAAAGCTTCTTTTCTTCACTAATTTTCCTGAGCTGGATGAATTGTGACCATCCCCTAGCATCATGTCTCTTAAAGTACCTTTAAGTATTTTTCTACAGGGTTTGCAACTAAAACCCTATTTGCATTTCTGTCTGCATGCCCTACTCATCAATCCCTCTATAATTTGATAACCCTAATAATATTTGATGAGTAAAGCAAATTGCAAAGCTCTTTTGCATGCATTTTTCTCCAGCCTGCTATTACTTTATCCCTCTTTAGTTTAAGTATCTTCATTGTCACCCTGTTTGTAAACACCCTCAATGTATGTTTGTAAGCAGTGCTGTTACTGAAATGTTTTTGATGAGTTTGTGTGTAAAAGAATTTATAAAAAATTCAGTTCTCTTTTTTTCAAGTGAAAATAGAGCATAGTGGCCATGGTCCAGGTCACTGTTAAACAACAAATAAGTTTCTTTCATTTACAACTTACCAAACTCTTTAACAATCAATAGTTGGATTAGTTGATCCACAGACACAAAACAGACAGACAGACAATAAAATTTTCACAGTTTATTTTAAGTTATTTTGATATTGCCCCAAACATGTTATGTTTTCCCATGTACATTTTGTAATTTTCTTCTCCATTAATACACAGACTTACAACAGTACTAATTAGTTAAAATAAAATGTATCGTTAACAAGTTTGAAGTAAGTAATTTTCTTTCATCACTGCAGTTTCCACATATAACTTTCCATTGATCCATATATTCACTAAATTAGTATCACACTGAATATGTACACTGTCACAAAAATGGAAATGTGTTTACCGAAGGTAGAAACTGTAATCTTGACTAAAGTACTAGGTACTGCTGTGTAGCAGATCTGTCTGTAACTACCAACAACTGTGCCTGCTAACATAATGACAAAATGTCTAGGTGTGAGTTTTGATATGTGACAATGAAAGATACTCCAAGCCATTATTTTTCACCAGTATGTTGTATACACATTGCTTATCAACTCCTTTGAATTGTACTTGATAAGGGTAAAATAACTGTATGTGGTATATTAGGGAAGATCGTTTGCAAAATAAATCAGTCAAAACCCTAACTTTATTGCATGAATCACAGGTCTATTATCCTATTGCCATCAAGTTTTTCTTTTAATAACAGTTTTTATTTTCTAACTACACTTTGTCACACAGAAGGAAGGAACATTTCTCTGTTTCGTCACTGAAGTTGCAGATTTGAAACTGTTACTCCCAACCCACAAAATATAGCCCTGGTCAGTAGTCTTTGTACTGATATTCTTTGTGCAAATAACATTATGTTTGTGAAGCTATTATCAGTGAATCCATTTATTTTGACAAAAGGTTGCCCTTGTTTCTTCTTTTTACTAACACTTGAAGGGTCATGTTCAAGTACCATCCAGGCAGAAAGAATGTCAAACAAGTTTCACTGAATTTGCAAATAGTAAGACTATTTATTTTCTTCAGCTACAGGGAGTATTTTTTTGTTGTGTCCCTGAGCACAGAATCAGTGTTGCTTAGGAAACCCGCTTTGACTGCAAAACTACAGTCATTTTCTTCTGTAGTTCAGCATATCTTATCTCATAGACAATTCCCAAAGTTTCAATCTCCTGCTTCTGAACAGACATTCCTTACACCTTCTGAAAATATTTATCAACACATGAAGGAGCTCCTGTCCTGAGGAACAGAATTTGCAGTTAACTTTACTTATTGTCTTTCAGTTCTTGCAAAGAATATGGATTTTTACAAAAATTGTGCCTTTTAGTGTCCCGTGAATAATAATCTCATGGTGTCAGATCTCAGTATATTGGAGGCCATATTCCAAGACTTATCAACCATTTGATGAAGGCACTTCTAATGCATTTGTTAAAAAATTTCCTATGGATGTCATGGCTTTATATATTTTTTTTTCTGTTCTTGATTCACTGAAGAATTATGTCCTTTTAATGGAACTAATGATCAGAATTTATGGTTTGTTTAAAAAGATGGGCCCTAAGATTTTGTTTACACTTACTGCACCCAAGAATCTGACTTCAGCTTATGTGAAGGAATGTTGTGAACTGCATTGAGAGTTTCAGAACACCAGTATGGTATTTTGCTGTTTTTATTCCCATTTGCTGCGATCCATGCCTCTTCCAAAAATGACACAAACTCTGGATAAAGAAGTGTGTTGGCTATCAGTGTTCGAAATTCCCTGCAATACCAATACCTTGCTGCCTGGTCTGTAGGAAAAATTTTGCTGTGTGGCTGTTAGTTTGTTTGCCTGTTATTTTAGAAGTTGTGTTACCACATGGACTGATGCTTATGACACTTCGCTTTGAGGATTTAACAGATGAAAACATTTTTTGGGGTTTGTTTCCATTCAAGCACCAGTATCATTCAACATCTCTTCAGTTAAGACATGATGTTTTCATGTTTTTCTTTGTCCAGTAATGAAACTTGGTTTGTAAATTTTCATCTAGTTTGTACCTTGTTCTTTTATATGACACTGTTGACATGGAATATGTTTTACAAAACTTTCAACAATATTTTTTTATGATACATAGTTTGCAAAAGTATTGCATATTAATTGCTTATATTCAGTTTAATGCATTTCACATGCTTACTGAAATCATCTGCACTCTGTGATTTTTGAGAGATGATCAGAGTTCCCAGCCCAGTTTCTGGCACTGACAGCTTGACAGTTCTGCTTACTAGCATACTAACAAAAACCAAGAATATGTTTTCCTACATTTTTATGCTATTTTGTCTTGAGGTGTGAAAGATTACATATGGCGACAAATGTGGAAATTTGTTGTTTCTAGTGCTAACATTTGGTAGAATTTTTTTCTCTGATGGTCATTTTCCCACATTTTGTTATTTAATTGCTGGGAATTGTACTGATGAGAGTTTCTTTCCTGGGCTTTTACATTTTTGTGTTTTGTCACAATTTATTTGTGGTCACTGATATGAGGATAACAAAGAAAGTCTGTGGATGCATTCATCATCCATACATTTTTCCATTTTTATTCATTCCTGTGCCAGCTTAATAATCCTCCTGCCATTATCTGTTTCTCTCTCATTGACCTCTCCTTCATTATTCTGCAGGTTGTGGAGCAAATAGGTTTGGGGCTTCATGTGAGGCTTTATGTTCCAAGACAAAAGAGCATTGCCGAAGAATGGTGCTGTGTCGTCCAAAACTTGGCTGCAACTGTGCTTCTGGCCTCAAAGGAGTTTTATGTAACACATGTGAGTACTGAAGCAAAGCTTTGATGTTACTGTGGAAGGTACTGCTGGTCTACTTCATAGACATTTTTTCTGTCTGTATAAAGGTGTCTGTGTCATACTTAATAATGATTGAACTAATGCAGCAGTTTTCATTGTACATGCAAATGACCAGTGCACCTGACACATTATATAACACAAAATCTTTGAAATTATCTCAGTGGCTACGCTAATATTTAAGATATTAGAGAGATTTTGTGTTGTAATAATTGTTTACTTTTCCTGCCTAAACAGCTTTATGTAAGTTTCATGCAGGGTTAGGAAACATGGGAAGCAAATAAGTGAATGGGTTGCAAAATTTTCTAGGATGCTGTGGTGTCTTAATAAAGGGATGATGCATGTAGTGCAGGGATTTTAAGCCTGGTGAAGTTTCCCTCACTAAACCCAGCACAGTAACTAAGAAACTGTGAACCTTTTGTACTTCCTGTAACAGCAGACTATGAGTATTTCTCGTTGCTACTTGATGTTACATTGATTATTCTTTCTTCATTTCACCAAAAGACGTTAAAATGATGTCCTGGCTGCAGGCATGTTTCACAACTTATCAGCCAATTTCAAAATACGCATTAAAGCACTTCTTGAAAAATATTCAAAATTACTTGTTGAATGTTTCCTTCTCATTCTGCTGTGTGCAGATAGTTGACATAATCTTTGTCATGAAGAGTGCCCCACAAGTAAAAATCGCGCAAATTTAAATATGGGGAAAATGGTGGCTACCAATTAATAACTTGCTCACTAAGCACTTTTTCTTTTTTTTTTTAAATTAACAGTGACTTATCAGTGATGTGAGCTATAGCTGCAAGTATTTGCCTCACATCATTTACTGGGAAAAGGGAATGCCCATAATTTACAGTTGCATTGTAAAAGGGTGGACTCACTAATCTGTTGTAGGTGCATCTGAGGCTTGAAACTTAATTCCATGAAGGGAATATTTATACAACTAATGCTGATTTTCAGAATTCCAGTAGGGGTTGTTCTAATGTTGGTACACATACATAAAGCAGCCATGCTGTATCACTTAAATAATAATACTTTTGGTTTAACAGTTTCATCATGCATAAAACACAACCATTATCTGCAGAAATAAATCCTAGTGCCACCCTCAGGATTTATGAGAACTGTCTTCTTGCGTGGTCACAATTTCACAATTCCTCCAGTGTTAACAGATCCCAGTGATATACCCAATTATGCAGCTAATCATGTAAAAGATTTTTGTTGGGATTCTTTCTAAGGAAGTCCCTCTTTATGTGATTTAAGGCCTTTGCCATGATGAAATTAATGTTCTAGGTCTTTTGGGTTATGATGTGGCTAGTATTGTAGGAAAGATGCAATGTTTCGGGATATCCTTTTGATTCCATCTTCAGGCTTGATTAAACAAGACTTAGGATGGGATTGAAAGGATATCTCCAATTGTCACATCTTTCCTACAACATTATGCCATGTCATAACCCAAAGAAACTAGAACTCTTTCATGTAATTTTTCTTCTCTCAGTATATTCTCATCTTCTACTCTTCCTTTTCTCCAACACTGATCCCATACTGTGAAATATTTTTTACTAATATATTACCAACTTGCCAAATGCATCAGTATCAGAAAAATTTGGGAGAAATTTGTGGTGGTATTTACTTTACGACGAATTTGTAACACATATTTCCATTAAGTATTCTACACCACATTCTCAACGTAAGTGTATTATGAGGGAAGAAACTGTGATATATAAGTGCAGCTCCCATGAAGCGAGTGTAACATGCATGCTTATGCTGAACTAGTTTTAGCTGGCTGTCTTTTACAAGTATGTTTGCAGTGTAAGAATTTGAGAACATTATAGAATGGTTAATGTGTCTGAAATAATTACTGATTGTACTGGATTTTGCATTAAAAGAGCTAATGAGACTAAAAAGTCAGTGCTAGAATGAAACACAAGTTGTGTTATATGTGTATGGATTATGGACCCTTTCTGTTATAAATTATGGATGTCTGAATGCAAAGTCCTGAGAAAGGTATGTGCACAGAAGAATAATGAAAGAAGTGGGCCATTTAGCATATTACATGGCTTAAATTGGTTTGATTTATACAAATCACATACCATAATTTGAGTGCTGAATACAGGAGATAACATAAACTGGGCAAGTGGTTAAGATGGGATAAACAAAGAATGTGTGCTGAATTCTGGTGAGGAAAACTGTTTGAGAAACTGGTTCAGAATGTTATCCAGTGGCAGGCTTTGATATTAATAGTGGCAAAATTTCAGATTCAACTACCAGATTTTAGTTAGCATTTAAATACACACTATCAGAAGTCACTTGTAAAATGTATAACAGTGCCTGTTTTTTAATCACTCTGACTAGTTTTGGTGAATTATCTAACCATGAGCAGGGAGGCATATAGGTTTGCATGTACGTGTAGAATTATTAAGGCTCGTGTAGGTTATACATTGTTGTATTAGGTGTCATTATTAAATAATGTGTTATGGATTTATCAATTAGGTAACATGAATTATAATTGTAACAGGAAGTACAGTATTTTGCAACTCGTTTGTAAGTTGAATTTCTTCCCTGATGCCATAGTGGGTAAATTATTATTGTACACAGTTTGTTGACATTTATCTTTATTTTAGTAATCACCACATGAGGTTTTTCAGTAAAACAACCCCAGAGTTGAATAGAATAGAATACAAGAAAGATGAGCATATTAGTAACCCATGCATTTTGACTACCCTTGATTCTTTGTGCAGCCCTTATGTTCATGCATCTAGTAGTCCCACACCCTGAAAATAATGCAGTATCCTGTTGACTGAGGTGTCTTCAGAGTCACCTGGTTGCATAAAATGACAACCCAGGTTCCTGAATCTTAATGTGGCTAGAGCCACACAGTCACAAAGAATATGTGAGGGCACTTAAATGCCTGCTTATATCTGTCAGACTTGGGACTGTTTACCAGTCCCAGTTTAAATAAGTGTCCTTTTAAATGACAGTGTCATATTAGCACCCCTCCATTATTCTTAGCTTGTTTCTGCTGAGACAGAGCAATTCCTCAGCATTTTGTTTCAGAGAGTTTTTAACAAAGCCCTTAGCTTGCCTTTGTCCATGAATGGACTGCCAGTGCTCCTCATGTTTCCTGCTCCTCCAGTCCATGATTACCCTAATGGTAACCTTTGCAGATATGCTAAATGCAGGCTCAGGTCTTATGAGCAGATGTGAAGAGACATCTCTGGCTATTTAATTATCTATTTCATTTACATCAGTTCCCATGTGTCCTAGCATGCATATCAGTTGAACCCTGTTATATTCTGCCAGTTTTACCAGGGACTGACAACAGTCCCAGACTAGTTTGGAGTTTATCTGGAAATTATTAAGTGCCTTAATGGCTGCTTGGCTATCGGAGAGAATATAGATATACCTCCCTTTGTAGCCCTTTTCCATGTTCTCCACTTTGCATTCCTTGATGACATATATATTTCTGCCTGGAATACTGTGGTGTGGAGCCCAAGACAGAAGCTATGCTCCTTCTTTGAGCCCAATTTATAAATGCCAGCACCAGTTCCTTCATTGGTTTTGGACCCATCTGTATACCAGATCAGGCCTTCCTTATTAATGAGTTTCCATGTTCTGCCATTCATATTTGTTGGGAAGCTGAATTTTGAATGGCTTTTATATTCATATCTCTATCATTTTATCTGTCCCCACAAGTAAGATGGATTCATTCTCCATGTATCAAGACTTTTTGTTGTTGCCATAATTAGTGGATTTGGGCTTCCACTGATCATTACACATAAATCTGAAGATCCCTGCCTGAGCCTTCAACTGAATTGCCATGTGCAGAGGAAGAAGTCTTGGGAAAACCTCCATTACTGTTGTTGGAGTCGTCCTCATTGCCCCTGTTACAACCAGACAGGCTAACACTGTAATTTATTAAAGTCCATCCTACTGATGTATCTTACCCTTGGCCACCATACAATGGAGCTGTAGGTCAAAATGGGTCTCTTTTACCACGGTGTAGTTCCAGTATAACATTCTAGGTTTCAGGCTCCAGGTTTTAACAGATGTGCCCTACAGGTCCAGAAGGCCATTCTTCATCACATTTTCTAGCTGTGCCTTTTATGTCAATCCCTTGTCCAAAGCGGTTCCAAGGTATTTGACATTAGTAATCAGCAGTTTATGTCCAGGGAGGGTTGGTTTCTTTAGACCCCTTAAATCTCTCTTCCTTCTGAATGGAACTATCTGTATCTCTTGTGGATTGATATATGTGTGTGTGTGTGTGTGTGTGTGTATATATATATATATATATATATATATATATATATATATATATATATATATATATATATATATATATATTGTATTCTTGCAATTATCTTTTGTATCTGGGAGTTGCAATGTGATTTAGGTATTAATAGTCAACTTTTCTTTAAAACCCTTAAAAAAAAACAAATATGGCATTAGTAGTCATTAGCACTTATAAATTACTTTGTGCGGATATGATTATAATTATATTATTATTGTAAGTTTTAATATTGGACATGTCCATAGATATGCCTTTGGCTGGTACTGATATATCATATATAAACGTTTTTACCACTCTTCCAAGTTTTTGTGTTTTGCCGTGGGTCCGTGAAAACACAAGATAATTAGTAGGTGTGATTGATGCTTGCATGTTCATAGCAGTGTGCTTTTGTGTATGTCATATCAGTCAGGTATATTTGTGGTTGTGTATTTGATGTATTTGGGTTTATGGTACAGGATGTACTACCTGGTAGTGCTGTAATGACTGTTTGTTTTAAATAATACCAAAAATATAACAATGATGTGCAGTGCTACTGCTCATATGAGATCCAGAGCTGTATGTAGACGCTTTTGTGAGTTGGGTTTCAAGGCTAGTTAGCCTTTGGAAAACCCATATTTGACACCAGAAGTGACGTATAAATCATGGAAAGGAAACAAAGATATTTTTTAAGATAATTTACTTCAAAACATAAATGTAAATACAAGAAATTTTATGACGAACAAAGAAAACCCTTGAGACACACCATGAGAATAAAACCAAGAATGCATATGAAATTAAGTTAATTTATTACCATATAAATGTCTTAAACCTCCTACATGTCTTGGTCACCTTTTGTGGCCATCTTCAGGGATGTATTGTACCACAAAGGATAATTACAAAGACATCAAAACCAGTGTACAAACATAAAATATTAATTTTAATATTCATGGATCCGTGCATCGTAGTATGATTCAGTAGAAATAACCAACAAGATGCAACCTTGTAACAGAATTTATTATTCCACCGTTCATTAAAGGCTCAACATGTTTCGAGCGGTATACCACTCATCATCAGGAGCTCTAACTGTATTTGCAGCCTCTGGTTTACATACGCATGTAGTGACCGGCCGTAGTCTGAGTTCCCACTCAGACTTGACTACGGCCGGTCACCACATGCATATGTAAACCAGAGGCTGCAAATACAGTTAGAGCTCCTGATGATGAGCGGTATACCACTCGAAACATGTTGAGCCTTTAATGAACAGTGGAATAATAAATTCTGTTACAAGGTTGCACCTTGTTGGTTATTTCTACTGAATAAAATATTAAGTTTTTAAATTTTTGGTATTAAAATATGTTGAAATATAAAATACAGATAAAATTATGTGTGCTAGATTTATGTGGATGAGGAGTGTTCATGTGCTTTGTGTCATATCACCATAAAAAATTGGTGGTATTTTCTGTTGTGTCTGCAGCCTGTAGACACAACAAAACAATAACAACAACAACAACACAAATCCCATCTGCAGAGGTGTGCTTCCCTGATGAAGCACAGTACAAATAGGCTACTGGATAAGACACATCAAAGTGTAAGGTGCCTTCATGGAGAACTTGTCCCTATTGTGTGAAATATTCTGTCACATAGCCTGACAAAATCATGGTTTGGAGTGTCACATCTTTGAGAGAAAGGCATATGTCCCTTAAATGTAGTTAGCAGGACAATGCAGAAAGAGCAGTACATATAAATATTTGACAGCTTTGTCTTCAAATGAAAGATAGGTTTCTTGACATATTGGAATTTTTGTGCAGGACAGAGTTCCATGTGATACTGTCAGAGTTGTTATGAATCATTTCCTGTCACACTGTTGACCGGAATGACCAGTATAGAGCTCAAACATAAATTAAACTGAGAATATTGGTAGAAGGCTGAACCTGTGTCAGCAAAGCTTTATCATGTACGCAGCACCTTGGTAACAGGTAGCTTCATGTTTGGCTTCATGATCAAAGCTTCTTCACTTAGTGTACAGGGAAAGAGAAATCACACTGCAGTGCACACAACCTCCTATAAATGCCAAAGAAAGATTACCAGAATGTTAGGAAAATCTCTAAACTACTGGTGGGATTTATGAGTATATTCTTGTATTATTATGACTGATTCATTTCATTGTCTTTTAAGTCAGCAGGAGTAGGTTACGTAAAATCATATTCAAACTATATGATTTTTGCAGTTTATTCAGTGATGGCACAAGAAAAAACAATTGTCATTTTTTGACCACCCTTTGCTTCATACTGGCAGGATTACATAATTTCTTGCAGTTCTATACAACTGTACAGCTGGTAGAACAGTATAGGTAATGTTTCAAATATTCCATCACATTAAATGGTCCTACATGTTCTGAGATGCATAGTTATTCATGTGTGTAAAACATGAATATTCTGTTAGATCATGTTATCAGCTATCATGCTGCTAGAATTGTATTCTTCCAGTTTTTTAACATAAGGTGCTCTGATGATTCAGTCTTGTGAAGTGAGTGGCAGTTGATTGATATTTGTGTTCATTTGATATGGCATCTCTAAGTGCCTCATCTTCAGTTTTGAAGATTTTGTCTCGCAATAATGCTACATATGATTTAGTACAGTGTTTTTCAACTGGTGGTATGTTTACTTCTAGTGGCATGCACAGAGTCACTTGGTTGTATGCAGAATTATTTTGGAATTATGAGTTTTTTAGGTGGGGTCACAAAATTGCGAAAAGTGACTATTAGTTGATCATGTCTGTCTTTCTGCCCTTCTGTTCTTCTGTCTGTCTGCATGGAACTACTTGGATCCCACTGAATGGATTTTCATGAAAGTTCAAATTGGAGTATTTTTCAAAAATTTGTTGAGAAAATTCAAGTTTCATTAATATCTGACAATAGTAGTGTGTACTTTACATGAAGACCTGTGTAAATTAATTGCTTTGGCTAGAAAGCATTCTCGGATTTGAGCCCAGAATGGTCATTTTAACGTAAGACTAACCGCAATAAAATTTAGCCGCCTTACGTGGGTAGAGTGCGGGCCGTGCCCCGTATTTGAGTGTTATACGCTGGCATTTACCTTACAACTGAGGAAAAAAAGCACGGAAAAAACCTCAGTCAGGGTAGTCGACAAAGTGCCAGATGGGCACGATTCAGTTTGTCGACATGGCCGCCATTTACATGTAGCCAGGACAAGTTGTCAATCCTGATCTCCCTGCTTTAGGGCACCCGGGTCAACACTCAGTCAGCTAAGATATCTGCTGAGCTGCGTAACTAAGGGGTTCCCCACATCAGCTAACTTTGAGTCGAATCTCTCAGAGTTCTGAAGTGTTCGGTAAAGAAAGGAACTCCCAAATCCTCGTGAACTTGCTTATTACCCATGTACCAAGTTGCACTGGTAACAATGCGAAGACACTTGGATTGAAGCACCTACAGTTTCCTGATATGGGAGCGAGCGGCAAACCTACAGACGGGGTGCGCATAGTCCATTATAGGACAGATGAGCTGCTTGTGCAGCATAACGCCAATCCTGATGGAGAGACCACTTCTTCTGTTGAGGAGAGTTCCCAACACTCCCAGTCTCTGTGCTGCTTTTTCTTTCCTGATCGACATGAGTCAACCAGGTGAGCCATGCATAAAGGGTCACCCCAAGATAACAGGCGGTATTGACCGAGTGGATTGGCTCCCCAAAGAGCTGAACAGGTCGAGGTTTTGGGATGCTCCTACCGCTCTTAGCGAAGAGCATTGTGGTGCTCTTCGAAACATTGATAGCGATCCTCCATTTTCTCAGCCACTGCTCTGGGTCACTGAGATTTGTCAAAGTATTTGACGATCAGCGCTTGCTGACGTACGTGGCTACTATGGCCGTGTCTTCCACGTAGAGAGCCAACTAGACGTGGCGGAAGGGCGAAGGCATGTCGACATACAGACTGAATAGGATGGGGGAAATTATTCCACCCTGAGCTACGCCAGCCCGCATGCAATGACAAGTGGCTGTGGCTGTTTGAAAAGACTTTTCAAAATATTTCAAGTAGGAAGATATGGTTTTGACAAGGTACGAGGGAAAATTAAGGACTGTTAGTTTGTAGAGGATACCGTCGACCCATACGGTATCCAAGGTCATAGCTACGTACAGTGAGGAAAACCGCGCCTGTTAGCCTCTTCTTGCCAAAGTTCCTGGACACTCTTTATATAGAATCAGTTCCATATATTCCAGTATTTTATGTTGATATTATTAATGCAGTATTTTACTGGTATAATGTTGAATGGGATTCTTGTTTTGAATATGTTGTATTGTGTCTACATGCTTTTAATGTTGGGAAGATGCTAACAAATATGTAGGCATGCAATGTTACTCTACTATACCATTGCATGTTGTATTGTCATCTCATACTATTAGCACAGCTTGAGGTGGCATAGACAAAAATAGCACAAATTTTAGCTTTGATGTATTATTTATTCAGAAAATGAGTCATAAAACCTATTTGAGGGCCTGAATTTGTGTCAGGACCTTCCTTCACTTAATGAAGCTTGACCTGTATCATGGAGGCATAACTAGCCTACTAGTTTGAGTTTCATCCCTCAGGAAATGTAGTTCTGTATGTTCCATTATTAGCCCCACAAAAATACAGTACAATATGTTACCTAAATGCTACATCCAATCTTCCTGACACAAATAATTTGGAATTGCTCTTCTGTTAGTGGGATGGAAGGGTTGGTCATTTAAGTCAGGGGCCAGTTGAATGACAGTCAGATGAATGAAGTTTTATTGTACCAACTTCTGCATATTTATGTAGTTAGCAGTCCCATTCCTTTGCTGGATGATTTCCTATGACAGTCACAACATATTATGTTCGATAAATTTTGTATTGGTTCTGATGAATTCAGACTCCTTTGTTTTATTTTATTCCCTGTTTTGAACTGTGGTGCAGAACATTGTGATAATGCCTATTATTGTTTCATTTGTTTCTTCAGATTGTGATTCTGGAGAATATGGTGCTGGATGCAAGCAGAAATGTGGTCGCTGTGCAAATATGAGTGACTGTAACAAGTACACTGGAGAATGTCCACATGGATGTGATCCTGGATACTACCCTCCCTTCTGCCAAGAAAGTGAGTTTTTCACTCTTAATATCTAGGGAAAATTGTGAAGGTGTATTTAGGAGAAATATGTGTTGATTAAGTTCCTGGTAGAAGGGATTCAGAGGAGAGTTTGCACAACTAAATTAATTGACTAAGTAAAATCATATATCACTAGTTCAATACTTTCATTTATGTATGCCTTTGTCTATATTTTTCATACAAAAGGAAACTTTCACAGTGTTATAGATGGGGCTTTATTCAGCACTTACATTATTTATTTATTAGCTTTTCTATTAAAGTAAGTTATCACTCTTAATTTCACAAAATGATAATTTTTAAGGTGATGTGATGCCACCAGATTCATTCCAGTATTGGACTGGAAGGTAATATATTGACTCAAGTTTCCCTGCTAGTAATTTCTTTACAAGGAGTTTGTAAAGGTGCTGATATGTAATTTGGTAGTGTCATCTGAATGGTAGAATTAAATATAAAACATTGGGTGTAGTAGCTGGAGCTATGTTGCAAGTTTTTTTTGATATTACTTCTTGACTTCAGATACACTAGTTGTCTGACGGAAAGATTTCAGTGAGATTTCTCCATTTGTAATTATACAGCTAGTGCTTGTTATTAACAAGTCTGTGTTATATTTTGGATGACTGAGTGAGAAGAGAGTTTTGTTGCAGTGAAATAGCC
>Ga0268261_10000981_pt1 | contig 19170 bp, 12 predicted proteins | sample TergutNc150P1_FD_190353 | JGI IMG/M metagenome (GOLD analysis project Ga0268261, IMG submission 190353) | Nasutitermes corniger P1 segment gut microbial community from laboratory colony in Florida, USA - Nc150 P1 (SPAdes) (version 2) | ecosystem: Host-associated > Arthropoda: Insects >...
CACACACACACACACACACACACACACACACACACACACACACACACACACACACACACACACACACACACACACACACACACACACACACACACTTGGTGTGCAACGTATGCAAGTACGCCTGCATGTATGCATGCATGCATGTACGTATTCATGTATGTATGTGTAAGACATCAACGTGAAATACTGTATTATGCAGCAACCAAACCTGGATTCCGTGCAGGACATTTAATTTAATTAAAAAAAAATTCGTTCCATGTCCTCATAAAGCAAAGTTAGAACCAACTGCTTATCATCAAATACTGAAAAGTAAAAATTTCCAGGTGTTCTTTAATTGTATTTGCATTAAAAGGGGGTTTTACTATCACTTTCACTGCAAACCTCCTTGTGTAACATATATACACAGACACGTCGAATTTAATACATGAACAGCAAGCTCAGACTTTTATGTTTAGAAATGACACAACAGCATTACGATATACGTCAAATAGTTCGCCCTAAAGCAGTCTGAACGAATGGCTCCTAGAGTCAGTTAAAGTACACAGACCGGCATTCAAGACTTAAATGCAAAACGTTATGAACTTTCATTTTGGAATCTCACCGCCAAAAGTGCAATTCTGAGATGAACAAGCTCAAAGTAGATCTAGTGGTGGATTCTTTTTTGTTCAGCCGAAAGGATTCATATTTTCGAAACTGAAGATTTTGTACAATGATGGTTAGTTGGTTTTTTGGTTTATATGGATTGACGCAAATTTTTTATTCAAGGCACTAATTTATATTCGTGTCCCTCACTCCAGCACCACACACAGGGATTAAAGAGTTTGAATGTACGCATATGTGTGTGTGTGTGTGTGTGTGTGCGTGCGCGCGCGCGCGCGCGTGCATGTTTAGGGTGCGGCAGAAATAGTGAAGCATTTTAAAATTTTATTTACGTGCTTCTCCGCTAGGGTATCGCGGAATGCAGGTATTTGAATATAAGCAGTGACCTTCAGATTTAGTCAACATGGAGCGCTAGGGAGTAAGAGAACGTGTGTGTCCTGTGGAACTGTTTATTCGGACGGGGTCAACTACAGAGACTCAGTGCGGATTTCGCCGTGAACGGAATCAACAGGAAGCCCCATCTCCAAATGCAATCCGTCGATGGGTAAGGCAGTGGAGAGAAGAAGGCTCTGTCACGTGTAAAAAGCCACCTGGTCGGCCGTCCTCAATTCGCACACCTGACAACATTGGCCGAGTGCTGGCGTCCGTCAGCCGCAGTCCGAGGCGATCTACACGTACTCAATCACGTCGCAACGTTACACAGAGATGATCAATGAATTTCTGTCCCCGAATCTTCCACCAAACGATGGTACCTTGTGGTTTCAACAAGATGGTGCTACTGCCCACACGTCTGTGAGTAGCATCGCTGCGTTTCGCCATTTGTTTCCGCAGCGGGTGATTTCTCGTTTCGGTGATGTGCCATGGCCTCCTCGTTCGCCGGACCTAACAGCTCCATTCCTTTTTCTGTGGGGTTATTTGAAAAGTAAAGTGTACAGTACTCGCCCTACAGACTTACATGCACTCAAAGAAAACATACGGGAAGAAATCGCCGAACATTTAGAAGAAACACTTCAAGACGTTATGCGCAGCTTCTTAACTCGTGTGCACCTGTGCACTGAGGAGGGTGGTGGCCACTTAAAAGACATTGCACACAAAAAGCGAAATTATGTAAAAAAAAACGTTAAGCACCATAGTAAATTGTGACGTGCTAAAATTGGTATCAATTACTTTCAGTAAAATGTTATTCTTATTTATAATTAGTTCACTATTTCTGCCGCATGTACGTACGTGTGTATTATGTGTGTGTGCATGCATGCATTTCCTCTAGACCTGACTGCCTGAACAGGTTCTTTTAACGGAGTTCAGTGTACGGGAATATAATGTTTGATTTTAACAGATGTTTTTGTGAATCCTTCGATTCCAAAACCATTTGCATACTTATTTCGGAATTTTACTGCAGTGTTCCTTTGTTCAAGAGATCCACCGGATAATGTTCATTTATACTTCATATTTCCTCACTTGTCATGACTTCCCCACTCTGCTAAGAAGGTAGAATTTAAGTGCGTAAGCGAGAAAATGAGTAGTATCCCATTCCCGCTGCATATCACACCTACGTGTTGCCATATATTATAGTGATTTTTCTGGAATTTCAGACAGACGAATATGCGCTGGTAAACAGCGGGCGCTCTAAACTTAAGGTGTAATAAAAAAAACATTTATAAAGGCGTGAGGATATTTACAAACTATTAAAAAAATTAGAGCGCAATTGTGTCTACACAGCTTTCGCTAAGTCTAATACTTTTGCTGGAAGGAGAACTACAGTACAGTTTTAACTGGAATTCCGCTGCAAATAATAATGCACATAGTTCACTGCAGTAAAATATAATACAGCACCAGGTGTGTAAACACAGCCGGTTAAATGAAGATGAAGGTAACTGAAACATAGAAGAAAATGGGTAAAGCTAGGCGGACATAATTTATTTTATTATTAAGTGTACCACCCTTTTCTCCGAAAAGTATGATGGTAAGAGGTACCCTGAACGGATAATTTGCAATTACGACTTCAACGGTTAAGAAATATATGAAATTCAGAAATTAAACGTAGGTAAACAGTTATGTTTAAGCTAACTGATGATAAAATGTGCATCAACGAATTCGGGAGATACGCCGCGGATTTTTCGGAAAAGTTAACACTGAGATAACGAATCAATGCACCATTCACTTCGCTTTACTTATATCGTATTAGCTAATAATAATAATAATAATAATAATAATAATAATAATAATAATAATAATAATAATAATAATAATAATAATAATAACTGCGGTGACTCTTGCACTCCCATTATTTCCCATCTTCGTGCAATCCTCCGCTTTATATGTCACAAGAACAAGATATTCCTAAGCGGTTATCCTCCCAGGTAATGACTTCGCCCAAGATTGCTTAACTGCGGTGATGTAACGGGAACCAGTGTAGTCAATTTGACATGTCCGTTGACAGCAGAGGTTTATAATTACGGCAAAGTTAAGGTTGGGTTTAGGGTGCATTCGAACAGTTAGTATAATATTTCCGTTCCTTCACTATCGTTGAAAAACACCAGGTACCCATTGGCAGGGACTGGGTAGGCACTAATATTTGGGAACAGCAAAAGTAAGCTATAAGAAAGTCATGCCTGTGCTCAACTACGCACCAAAACATGAGGGCAAATGGAGGAGTAAAATATTTGCTCCTACTATTTTAACCTGGACAGGAATTACTATGCGTGCTTAGCTACATACCAAGGCAGCTTTATCCTCCCGAAAATAGTGCTGCTATCCATTCGACTGGAGGCCAGGTGGACTACAGAACTGATATTGATATTGAAATTGCATGGAGAAAGAAATATCCTGTCTATGCCAAGAATCAAACCCAGGTTCGTCAGTCCTCCAACACCTAGTCCAGCCACTGTAACGAATCACGTATTAAACGGAAGACATTCGACAGTAGGAAAGCGGCGGGGCAGCTGCATTTTCTATCCAGCGAGTCTGCACGGTTTTGGTCCACTGTCAACGAGCCCCACACCAGGAGTGTCGTGTATAGTCGGTCGACCTGGCGGGTCGTAGCGTCCTGTAGAAAGGTGAAATGAGGTTAGAACTGACACTGACTTGGGTTAGAGGTGCTGGTCAGAAGTGTGGGTCAGTGGTGGCGATCGTGAGGAGCAAAACTGTAACGAGTCTGAGTAGGCCTGTACTACAGAACAGAATAGGGGAAAATATCGTGGTAAAGTTTACAGGGCTAGTCTACTGCTGCTGCTCGTAATCTGCGATCCTGTCATGCTACGTGTGTGGTCACATCATTCAAGTGCGACAGAGGGACACCTTACTTTTCTACAGAAAAATCTCCAGAATTTTCACAAATGGGCCACATACTATTCAAGGCTTGAGGGCAGAAATAATATGGCCGAATTTATTCGTCGAATGTAGCGCCTCGATACAACAATCAGCGATGCTTTTCTGTAAAAAAAATGGTATAATGAACTGAGTAAATTGCATTTCTATCACTAATATTTGTCGACTAGTAGGTCCTCACCTATTAACTCTATGGAGCAGAGTCATTCTTCAGAAGCTATCAGGTTCTCGGCTAGTCAAGAAATTCCCGTCATTTTAAGGAAACTAAAGGTTCATTACGAGAGCCCGTCACTTGTCCCCATCCTGAGCCAGATCAATCCAGTACATGCCCCTGTCCCACTCTCTGAAATCCATTTTCATATTATCCTCTCATCTAGACCTTGGTTTTCCAAGTGGTCTCTCTATTTCAGGTTTCCCCACCAAAACCCTGTAGGCAACTCTTCTATCCCCCCATACATGATAAATGCTCCGCGCATCTCATTCCTCTCTGTTTGATTACCCGAATAATATTTGGTGAGGAGTATTATTAAGCTTCTCATTATTTAGTTTTCTACACTCCCCTGCTACCTCGTCCCTCTTAGGCCAAAATATCAGCACCATATTCACAAACACCCTCAGCCTACGTTCCTGCTTCAGTGTGAAAAACCAAGTTTCACACCCACACAAAACAAGCAAAATTATAGTTCTGCGTATCTTAATTTCTTATTTTTGGATAGCAACCTGGAAAACAAAATATTCTGCACAGAGTGATAGCAAGCGTTCCCTGACTTTAATGTGCTCTTAATTTCTTCCTGAATAGTATTCTGATTAGTTCCGGTTTTCCCAAATGTTCCTACTGTTCAATAATTTCAAAGGTATTATTATCTGTCTTTACATTGTGACTTCGTCCTGCATTCTGATCTCGAGAAAAGACCATGTACTTAGTCTTATCAGCATTCACTACTAGTCCAATCTCCTTACTATCATCTGCTAAAGTTTGTGTTTTTTTTTACAGAATTAGGATTCCGCTCAATATATTAACGCCATCAGCACAAACTAGAATCTGATGTGTACCACTTAATTTCAAGCTATTCTGGTTTACCTGAACCCTCCTAATGGCACAATCTAAAGCAAAGTTAAAAAGCAATGGCGTTAAAGCATCTCATTTTTTTCAGACCATTCTTATTAAGAAACATGTTAGACAAATGTTTCCCTAAACGGGCTCCGCTATAGGTTTCATTCAAACACGTATTTATTAACCTTACCAGTTTCATGGGGATACCAAACTAAAAGAGAATATTATACAAGATCCCCCTCCTCAGAGAATCATAACCTTTCTTCAGGTCTATAAATACCTGATGCACTGCTTCATTGTTTTCCCATTTTTTCTCAAGTATTTGACGAATGTAGAATAGATGATCAGTAATTGATTTGTTGCTTCCAAATCCACTCTGATGTTTCTCAATAATTTCCTCTGCACATGGAGTTAACCTTGATACCAGGATGCTGGATAAAATTGCGTATGTGGATGAAAAAATTGATATGCCACTATAATTAATACAATCTCTTTTATCGCCCTCCTTATAAATAGGCACAATAATCAAGACCTTCCTCTCGTCAGGCAATCCCTCCTTATTCCAAACAGAATTAACAAGTTTATGGATCTCAGAAAGAATTGTCCTATCCCCCTGCCTTCATCAATTCTGCTACAATTTGATTAATAAATGGCGATTTGTGCTTTATTAGCTTTTCAACAGCCATCCCAAACTTAAAGGCACTGGGCTCAGGCACTAGTAGCTCTGCTGTATGTATTTCTGTCTAACATCATTAACCTCATGTATATTCAAAAGCGGAGAGAAATGTTTCCTCCACCTAACCAAAATGTTGTGGGAAACTGTAACCAAATAACCCTTCTCATTCTTTACTACATTAGTTCTAGGCTGGTAACCTTCTTAAAGTCATTGTTGCCCCCACACAAGTCTATGATATTCTTGGTCTTACTGTCAGTTTCAAGTTCAACAATTTTGGCTCTCAAATGTTCTTTCTTTTTTTTTTCCTGAAGTGTCTAGTAACTTCACGTTTGCATTGTTTAGACTATCTATATTGCTTTGTGTTGGCTCCTGTAACTGCTGCACTTTAGCCTGCTTCCTTTTAACAAACATCGTGAACATTCTTCATCAAACCATGGTTTATATTGCTTCAATTCATACAGACCCAGACTCTCCTCAGCTGATGTTTTGATATTCTCTGTAATGTTTGCCCAAGCCTTATTTATGCCCTTGCTAATAATTTAAATACTCCAAAGCTGCAAACCTGTTTGAGATCTTAATGTGATAGTTTTTGCTAACTCCAACTCATTTAGCTTCCTAAGATTAAATCTTTCCACATCAAACTTCTGTGCATTCTTGTTTACTTACCAACAACCTTTCCCTAACATTTGCACCTACCAGACAGTGATCAGTACCACAGTTAGCTCCCTTGAAGGATGGTACATCGAGGATCCTCGAAGACCATATCCCATCTGTCAATATGTGATCATTCTTGTTGTGAGTCTTCCTATCAGGAGAAGTCCGTGTGTGTTTATGAATGTTTCGGTGCGTGAACACCTTGCTCTTAACAGACAGATTCTTTGATGTGGCAAAATTTATTACTCTGGCATCATGATCTTGGTCCATTCCCCATATCGATTTGTAAATATCCCCTCTCCCCAATTTGCACTAAAATCTCCTACCAGAAATTCCATATTGTACACAGGAAAATGATTGAAAATCTGCTTTAATTCCGCATAAAATCTCTCTTATGAATCATCACTTTTCTCCTCACGTTTTGCCTGCGCAATCAAGACAATGATATTACACCAGCGACATCTCAGAATTATACATGACATCCTATCACTAACAGACACTACTCTATTAACTGTTGATACTATTCTGTGTTTTACAAGAAATCCTGTTCCCAATTTACGATTTTCTTTCCCTTTTCCATAGTAAAAATATAATCCCACGCTCCTACAGTGCCCCACTTGTCCCAACTAACCTCCTTTGCACCCACTAATTCTAATACGTACCTAGCTAATTCCCTGGCTGCTATCGTAAGTAACCCTGACCTATACAGGCTCTTCACATTCCATGCACCAAATCTCAGTGCCCCTTTTCCATTGCTTAGGTTATAAAGGTTCTAGGACTGATTGTTTCACATGACACGAACCGCACTATTTCATGAATGGAAAACGTTTTCCGCATAAAATCAAAACTATCCACAATATTTTTCCTGAAGTCGTGTACAAAAACTCTAAAATCATAGTGGCTAACAATATTTAACACAGCTGCAAACAAAAAGTATGACTCACTGCAACAAACTTAAAAAGCAAAGAAAATGGAAATTGATTAAAAAACACATTAAACGAGACAGCTTATTCTGTAGCATCTGTTGCAAATTAGGTATCTGGGAATTCCTATCTAAACATAACTCTAGTATGGAAAGAAATCAATTAAAAACAAAAGATTGTCAATATTTAGATGCAGCTTCAAAAGATGAAATGAATGGCCTTATGAGAAGTAGACATACCTTGTAGATCTGTGGTCCAAAGCGTCATTTAAAATGGCAGTTATAATTTTGTGACACATAATCGGTAACTTAATCAATTACAAAATTCATTGATAAGCGCACTAGTGAATAAACACAACAATTAATACGCTGTCCTATACAACGTGCGGATTATCGAGGTAAAAAATACAGCACTTACACTCGACCACTCTTTTGCCTCACTCTTGCAACAGCTACACTCGTATAACTCACTGCTATACTCGTATAACTCCCTTATTTTCCCTCGATTGGACAGCCTAAGGAAGAATACTCAAACACTATTCAACACTTCTTAAATGTACATGTCTACATCCTTATAATTATTGCGTAACCCTTAAAGGCCAAGTGGTTACTCGATGTACCGCTAGGTTTAACAAAAAATCTGATTAGTTTGCGTAATAAGGGCCAACAAGTTGCACTCTTTTGTCTCTTAATTATTTCAGTAATAATCCTCCACATGTTTCGAATAGATTAACTATTCATCATCAGGAGGTAGTTTACTGTATATGTAGCATATGGTATTTATCATGCTGAATATATATTAAAATTGTGTAAAACTACCTATATATAAATTGTCACTATAAGTATAAAACAATGTATTGTATGTAAAGTTTCAGATCATATTAAAAGATTTTTCTGGATAATAAAAGTATTTAAGAAAATGCAATAACATCCTACGAAAAAGACGGTTATATATTACGAAGCTGTTAAATAAACAGAAAATGCAATACTCGTTCAAGCCGATAAAGGCAAGACAATAGTAACTGTAAAGTCAGAAGCATTTTCCAGAAAAGTACATACATTTCTAGTAGCTAACAACTTCCTTTTGCTTCCCAAAGACCCTACCGACAAGTATCAAAAACTCATACAAAAAACACTACGACAATGTAACTTAATCATAGACAAACAAAATAAAATACCTAGTCGAAAAGAAACTTTCACCACCAATACTACAAGCACAATTAAAATTACATAAACCTAACAACCCAGTTCGACCCTTAATTAATATTATGAAAGCCCAAACATACAAAATAGCAAAATATGTAGTAAGAATACGTAAAAAACACCTTACACTTAACAATCGTTACAATTTTTGAATTCTATAAACCTAGCCATCTATCTAACAAACCTAAAAATAAAGGAAACCCGCAAATTGATAACATACGACATACAAGACCTCTACGTTAACATCCCCAAAGAAGGAACACTAACAATTAAATCAAAGTTTTTAAAGAATAAAACACAAATAACGCAACAAATAATCAAATAACGCAACAAATAATCACTTTAATGAGACTATTTCTCTCACAGAAATTTTCACATTCCAAAACAAGGTATATCAGCCAAAGAAAGGTTTATCCATGAGATCTCCAGTATCGAGCAAAATAGCCGAAATATTCCTACAACAGTTTGAAGATATACATATAAACAACTTCTTGACACAAAAAAAACATAATATTCTACACACGTTAGGTAGACGATATTTTAATTAAATATGACACCAAAAGAACACAACCTGCCCTCATCAATACATACATAAACCAAATAAATAGATATAAAGCTCAAACTCATATACGAAGATAATTGATGTATAAGCTTCCTTCATCTACTCGTACTCATAATTCGAAACCTCCCAACATTGAAATTGACATATTCCGCCAACCGACCACTACCGATACAACCATCAATTTCCTCTCAAACCACCCCATAGAACAAAGGTTGCTGCATTCAGTCATCACATTATCAAATGCATCCCCCCCTAATACCAAACAGGAAATAAAAAGGATGGATATTAATACAACTAATCGCACAAAATAACAATTTCCCACAAAAACTTCTACGAAAACTTAGCTTTCAAAGAAAAGAAAAACAAATCAACCAGGATCAAATTAATGAAAGAACCAAAATCAAACTTGGACAACATTCACGTTTTACAGCCCAATAATAAGAAAAATTGACAACTTACTCAAGCACACTGATGTCAGAATGTCCTGTAAGAATACCAACACGTTACAACTCACAGAACCAAAAATATTCAACAACACACAAGAACAGGACAATAGTGAAATCTATAAACTTACATGTAGCACATGCAAAATGTCATACATAAGACGGACAAGTCGTAGTCTTAAACAGATATCACGAATAAACCAGATACATAAAACACAACAACCCTCAATCGGCGTACGCGTTACACATCCTTAAAAAACAAGCAAGAATACGGGCCTATCAACGACAAGATGACCTTAATAAAACATATCAATAAAACCACACTATTAGTACCATACAAACAACTAAACATCCAATCATACCACCATCGCAAACAGCTTATTCCAGAACAAAACATAGGCAACATAATCCCATGTATCAGCTAATCCATGACCTACACAATACGTCACTTCCCACTAAACTAACCGATCAATATTCCAACTCCAACACAACCTAAAACAAGTTGCACTCTGATCGTGCTAGCGACTAGTAAAATAGATGGTATGTACGACATTTTTACTATATCATAAGAACCTAGTCTGTCTCTGACAGTGGTAGCAGTAGGACCGGTTAGTGCAGCCCTTCAGCCAGTGTCTACTCAATCACCAGTCTCGGGAGTTCAGCCTTCTATTCAGCGATTCAACCTTGAACACGAGCCCGGTGCAAAGCAGGTACGCACTCCACCCATAGCAACGTACGTTTCAAAGCACAACACGCAGATTTCAAACGGGCAAGCACCCGTTAACATTTCAACATACATCCATCCCACACCAATGCACCATTCCAACCACCATGCCTACACCCAATCCCAACATACAAGGCCCAATGATACACCCCCGCACGTCATCCCATCCGGCACCAAACCACCATGAACTTCCCCCACACCCTGCGGCCCCAACGCCTCGACTCAAACAATCGAACCCCATTAACACCACATTACATGTTCTAAACAAACAACGCCATCATAGCCAATCCTCCTCAAGCGAGGAAGCAGAAAACGCCCACCAAACCAGCAATAATGGCTGGCAATTAATACGACGTACGAAATGTAAAAAACTCTACAGCTCACAACCCGTTGTTCAGATGTCCCAAACAGAAACACACAACCGTTACGATATACTCACACAGGAAGTTCACCAAACAGAACCAGGCGAACCGCAACCACCAAAAAACCACAAACCTCCACCCATCTTCCATCATGGCGTAATAAACTACAGTGAAATGATAAAAAGCATAAGCGAAGTAGCCGAGGACGAATACTTCACCAAAAACATGGCAAATAATGTCATCAAGCTAACCTGTACGACTCCAGACACATACCGTAACCTTATCAAGCATTTCAAAGAAAAAGAAATATACTATTACACATATCAATTGAAGGAAGAGAGGGCCTACAGAGTGGTCCTCAAATACCTACATCACACCACGGAGGTGGAAGACATCCGACAGGAACTGTTCGCCCTGGGAACATGTTGCCCGAAACATAATCAACGTTCATCATAGGCTGATGAAGGAAACATTAAACCTGTTTTTCATTAACCTAGAACCAGCTACCAATAATAAAGACATACAATATAACGGCCATTCAAAATAAGATTATCCACACAGAACCTCCTCGAACGAACAAGAAACACATCCCACAATGCGTACGATGTCAACAGTACGGACACACACGAACGTACTGCAACAAACCCTACGCGTGTGTCAAATGTGGTGGCTCACACAATAGCGAAGATTGCAATACGCGAAGGGGCACGCCAGCGAAATGTGCCTTGTGTCGCGGGAATCACCCGGCAAACTACAAAGGATGCGAGCATTATCACAATATTATCAAAGGAAACAATCCACACAGAACCCCCCCCCGGAAAGCACGATACCAGTACCCACTTCCGCATATAACCATACAACTCCTCACAGCCTCCCACAACAACGCAGTTACGCTGACGTAGCCAGCAACCGCGCGCAACTCGCAGATGAACCAATTACCACACTCAAAGCATTCTTAGAAGACTTTAAAGGATTATTTGCGCACCTAATCCATCAGAACAGCTTGATTTTAAAAATGCTCACGATACTAAATAAACACCATTAAATCACACAAAGTATTGCGAATAGCACAATGGAACGCCAACGGCCTCCAACAGCATAAAGAAGAAGTTAAATTCTTCTTGAACCAAAATCAAATTGATATCCTATTAATTACTGAAACACACTTCACATCCAAAAACCACTTCACCATTCCCCGGTATGACCTCTGCTACACCAATCACCCAGATGTTCGGCTCATGGGGGCAGTGCGATACTCATAAAGACTACAATTGCTTATTACGAACAATTAAAATATGCAGAACCAGTAATTCAAGCCACATCAGTACGAGTTAAAGGATCACTGCGCGATATAACTATAGCTGCAGTATACTGCCCACCGCGGCACAATTTAAAAGCACAGCACTTCGAAGCATTCTTCCAAACTCTCGGCCCGAGCTTCTTGGCTGGAGGGGATTTTAACAGCAAAAATACGCTCTGGGGCTCAATAACCACTACTAAAGAACGCGAATTGGCCAAGATAAACCAGGCTAAAAATTACTAGTAAGAATGTCACTATGGCACCCGGAATCCCAGACAGTATGACGCCAAGCTTAACCTAACCTTGAGCTCCCTCTAGTGACGTCACACGTAAACAATCCTAACCTTCCCCTCCCTCCCCTTGCCCTTAGGCGACAAACACTGCTTCTAGACAGTATGGCGCCAGGGCTTAACCTAACTTTAACTTGTTATTGTTTACTAACCTAAATCATCCCACCATTCTTTACGCCTTTAGGCGATTACGTGATGTTAACAAAGATTGCGGAAGGGTGAATGACCTTCCCTTTTAACCTAACTTATTTTGAAACGTTGTCACGTGATGTAAACACCCCAGGCGATGTTATGTAAACAAAGATGGCGGAGAGACGAATGAACTTCCCTTTAAACCTAACTTTGACTTATTATTTTGAAACGTTGTCACGTGATGTAAACATCCCCAGGCGATGCGATGTCAACAAAGATGGCGGAGAGGTGAATGACCTTGATGCTTAACGTACCTTTAACTTATTATTTTGAAACGTTGTCACGTGATGTAAACACCCCAGGCGATGCGATGTCAACAAAGATGGCGGAGGGGTGAATGACCTTGCTGCTTAACCTAACTTATTTTGAAACGTCACGTGGTGTAAACAGCCCTAGGCGATGTTATGTAAACAATGAGGTATACAGTGTGACGCCGTGATTAACCTAACTTTGAACTTGTTATGGTAAACAAAGGCGCCATTTTGAATTTTTGGCAATATGGCGGCTAGCGCGGTAATTTTAAACACTTATTATTTTAAAACCTAACAGTTAACTTTGTTATGGTAGCGGATGTAAACAAACTCTTTAGACAGCTTGTGCTACCGCCATTTTGAATTTACGGTAATATGATGGATACGCGCGCTGTTTAAACCTAACTTATTATTTTGGATTTGGCGTTACCGCCATTTTGAATTTGAAGTAATATGGCGGCTAGAGGGGTAATTTTAAACCTAACTTATTATGAATATTTATTGGTTTGATGTAAACAAAAGGTGCCATTTTGAATTTTTGCTAACATGGCGACTTGCGCGGCAATTTTAAACCTAACTTAAGTGCACTTTCTCGCAATACATTTTTCAATATATTTTGCGCAATTTATGTTTGTTACACAGCACATAGAAATGAATTTGTTTTACTGAGTTCAAGATTCCAGCTACATAACTTGGATAACGTCCGAATGTAGCACCGAGTACATTATCACTGTTAAGGGTTGTAACAATATTATTCACCAGCCATAACCATTGTATTTTGAATTTGAAATGTATCGTACCAAATACGTCGCCCTACGATAGTATTCAAGTCCTTACACAACTCGCCAATGCTTGAGTTCGGTAGAAATGAAACATAGGCGAAATCTAGAATATGCATTATACGTAGTACTGTACTCGGTGCTACATTCGGACGTTATCCAAGTTATGTAGCTGGACTCTTGAACTCAGTAAAACAAAGTCATTTCTATATGTTGTGCAAAAAACATAAATTGCGCAAAATATATTGAAAAATGTATTGCGAAAAAGTGCAATTTTAAGTTGCTTACAAAACAATTTTAAGTTGTCATCTGGTTGTAACAAAGCTAAAATATCCTTTAAAGCAAGACTAATACATGAACAGCTCCCGTCCGAACTAAAATTCTTCCCAAAGCGTTTTAAGAAGAATGCGTTTATCGTCTCTAGCTTACGGTGTTGTGTGTGTATCAAAAAACGTTTAACATATATCACGAATTACGTGTTAACATCAGAACATGAGTGCAAATTTGATGTGTTTGTTTTGGATTTAGACAGACCTAGGCGCTTAGCTAACTGTAAATTGTACCCGGGTTCTGTTCCAAACATCCTCTAATATATTTCCCACCAAAATACTGTTCTGTAGTAAAAGTTCTCACAATTGGTTATGAAAGAATCAGTGCCGATTTAAATTGTGTTAAAACCGGTCCTGCAAGTTTCAAATCATTTTGTGTTAATAAGTTAGGGAGTTTACCAAGCAAGTACCGTAAATAAAAATTGTGAGTGTGCAAAAACCAATTATGTGTACAGTAAACACCGCAGCAACTTCATCTGTGTAAGTAATCAAGCAAAAATAAATTTAAAGTGTACATATTTGTAAAATGTAAAATTGTGTCTTTACCCTAATTACCAGGGATAGGTTCCTTAAAAAAGAAATGGTTAAAGCCGCAGAATTCAAACCTAAAATCTTTCAATTATAAGTCTAATATCTTACCGCTCTAGCCACCTCTTTTGAGTGTCGTATAAAGTTTAAAGTTGTAGCCATATTGTAACATGGCGGGTAACAAATTTAAATAGCGCGCTAGTCCATCAGATTGTAAAATGGTAGCTAGTAACAAATTAAATCTGGCGCGTTAGCCGCCTTATTGTAAAATGGCCGTCTTATAAATAACATGTTTCAGTCACGTTTAATTAACACGCGTGCCCGCCATATTTAAAAATGGCCGTCTCATTACAATAACGAGTTAAAGTTAAGTTTAAATAGCGCGCGTATCCACCATATTGTAAAAATGTCCGCCTTATTACAATAACGAAGTTAGGTTTACGGTAGCATTAATTTAAAATTACCGCCAAAGTCACCATATTGCAAAATGGCAGCGTTATTCAAATAACAAAAGTTCATAGGTTTAAAATTATCGCGCAAGTCACCAAGTTAGCAAAAATTCAAGATGGCGCCTTTGTTTACCATAACGCTTCAGAATAATAAAGTTTAAACTTACCGCGCTAGCCGCCATATTGTAACATTGCTGCGTTATTCAAATAACAAAGTTCAAAGTTAGGTTTAAAATTGCCGCGCAAGTCGCCATGTTAGCAAAAATTCAAAATGGCACCTTTATTTACATCAAACCAATAATAAATATTCATAATAAGTTAGGTTTAAAATTACCCCTCTAGCCGCCATATTAAAATTCAAAATGGCGGTAACGCCAAATCCAAAATAATAAGTTAGGTTTAAACAGCGCGTATCCGTCATATTACCGTAAATTCAAAATGGCGGTAGCACAAGCTGTCTAAAGAGTTTGTTTACAACCGCCTACCATAACAAAGTTAACTGTTAGGTTTCAAAATAATAACAATGTTTAAAATTACCGCGCTAACCGCCATATTGTCAAAAATTCAAAATGGCGCCTTTGTTTACCATAACAAGTACAAAGTTAGGTTAAGCACGGCGTCACACTGTCTACCTCATTGTTTACATAACATCGCCTAGGGCTGTTTATATCACGTGACAATAACGTTTCAAAATAATAAGCTAAAGTTAGGTTAAGCAGCAAGGTCATTCACCCCTCCGCCATCTTTGTTGACATCGCATCGCCTGGGGTGTTTACATCACGTGACAATAACGTTTCAAAATAATAAGCTAAAGTTAGGTTAAGCAGCAAGGTCATTCACCCCTCCGCCATCTTTGTTGACATCGCATCGCCTGGGGGTATTTACATCACGTGACAATAAAAACGTTTCAAAACAATAACAAGTCAAAGTTAGGTTTACAGGGAAGTTCATTCGCCTCTCCGCCATCTTTGTTTACATAACATCGCCTGGGGTGTTTATATCACGTGACAATAACGTTTCAAAATAATAACAAGTTAGGTTAAAAGGGAAGGTCATTCACCCTTCCGCCATCTTTGTTAACATCACGTAATCGCCTAAAGGCCTAAAGAATGGTGGGGTGAGTTAGGTTTTTAAATAATAAGTTAAAGTTAGGTTAAGCCCTGGCGCCATACTGTCTAGAAGCAATGTTTGTCGTCTAAGGGCAAGGGCAGGGAGGGGAAGGTTAGGATTGTTTACGTGTGACGTCACTAGAGGGAGCTCAAGGTTAGGTTAAGCCTGGCGCCATAGTGTCTGGGATTCCGGGTGCCATAGTGACATGTTTACCACTATTACTCCTACTTATCAACCGGGTCTCCGACATACTGGCCCACAGACGCCAACAAAATTCCGGACCTCCTGGATTTCTTAATTTCTAACGGCATCTCTGCCACATATGCTGACGTTCAACCAAGCTACGATCTTACCTCCGACCATAACATCATAGTAACCATTAGCACAACTATCGTGGTCCGACAACCAGCACCTTGACTACACACCTCGCACACGAACTGGGCAACATATAAAACTGTAGTACGAGACAAAGTGAACTCATCGATGAAACTCAAAACAAGCGAGGATATTGAGATAGCTACCACAAAGTTCTTTTTACAGCAAACCGCTCAAGCAGCTACTCCCAAAAGACATCCACTCAGTCCAGCTAGCAATTTACCCTCTGAAATCAAAAGCTTTGTAGCAATAAAGCGTAGAGCCAGGTCAAAGTAGCAAAACCCTCTTGCTCCAGACGACCGACGTCTATTTAATAACGCAAGCAACAAACTAAAGGCCGCCCTCCACGAACTGCGGAATGTATCCTTCACTGCCTACGTCTCCTCTCTTAAACGCGACAACTCCATCTGGAAACCTTTCAAATCAAGGAAAAAACCACGACCACCACTCCCACCGATTCGTAAAAATTCTACCCTCCGGGACCCTGGGCCAAGAGCGACTCAGAAAAAGTCGAGCTATTCGCTAACCATCTAGCGGAAGTGTTCACCCCTCATGACAACACTCTGGATCCAGAAGTCGAAACAGAACTTGCAACACATACCCAACACTCGGAAACCCTGCAAGCTTTCACTCTTAGTGAACTTAAAAAAGTAATCAAACAGCTCAGTCCACTTACGGAGCTCGGCTCCGACCTCGTCACAGTTTATATGATACAGGAAATGCAGCCGGAAGGTCTACAAACTCTCCTATACATATTCAATACTATACCCAGATTGGAATACTGGCCAGTGCTCCTAAAACACGCTAAGATCATAATGATACCAAAGCTGGGAAAAAATCCCACTGATGTCGCATCATATAGACCAATCAGTCTCTTGTCCGTAATATCCAAAATTTTGGAGAAACTCCTACTCAAAAGGATATAGAATGATACACATCTCCAGGCGTGGATACCTCAGCATCAATTCGGTTTCCGAAAAGCGCATTCTACTATACGTCACCGTCTTACAGATATAATAAATAAAGCATTGGAAGACCAACAATAATGCTCAGCCGTTTTCTTGGACGTCAGCCAAGCGTTCGACAAAGTCTGGCATCAGGGCCTCCTGCTAAAAATCAAACAAACCCTCCCCCAGTGTACTTTAATCTCCTAAAATCATACTTACAAAATAGATACTTCGTGACAACATACAACAAAGAAACTTCAACTCCATTACCAATGCTCTCGGGTACCCAAGGAAGCATCTTGGGTCCGTTATTATATACGATATACACAGCAGATGTCCCACAATCCAACACAGCAATCCTCAGCACCTTCGCGAACGACACGGCCATCGTCACAACTCACCCAGATCCTACCTTAGCCTCTACAAATTTTCAAGATCACCTGCGTACTATTGAAAATTGGACTCGGAAGTGGAGACTGAAGATAAACGAGATTAGTTTCTCGCACATAACGTTCACTCTCCGGCGAGGACACTGCCCCCCAGTGTACATCAGCCAGACAGTAGTATCCCAAGCAGAGACGGTTAAATACCTCGGACTTCACTTTGATAAACGTCTAATCCGGAATAACCACATGGCAATGAAACGCAAGCAACTCGACCTCAAAATTCGCGAGACATACTGGCTCATTGGAAAACATTCCCCCCCTATCGTTGGAAAACAAGCTTCTCATTTATAAAACGGTGCTAAAACCAGTGTGGACGTACGGAATATAACTATGGATATGTGCTACTAAGTCCAACATAGCTGTCATCCAGCGATATCAATCAAAACTTCTCAGAATTATAACCAATGCACCATGGTATGTCTCCAATCAAACCCTCCATTCCAACCTAGACATCCCGCACGTCCGCACGGTATTCCGGGAACGGACAGCTACTCATCACATTACCCTGGACTCGAACCCCAACCCTCTCACGGAACCTCTAGTGCACCCGCCACACAACAGGCGCTTAAAACGAAGATGGACATTTGATGAGATACACTAAGGACGAGTCGCTGGATGCCTCCTAGACCACCGCCAACTGGGACAGCACTTTAGCTCATAGGAAACGGTGTAGCGATGTTTTCTGATTGCTAATTAAGGTGAAAAAAACCATAAGAACCTATTGCATTTTCTGAAATACTTTTATTATCCAACAAAATCTTTTAATATAATCTGAAACTTTACATAAAATATATTTTATACTTTTAGTGACAATGTATACATAAGTAATTTTACACAATTTTAATATATTCTCAACACGATAAATACCATATGCTGCATATACAGTAAACCGCCTCCTGATTATGAATAGCTAATCTATTCCAAACATGAAATAAATTAAGAGAAAAAAGTGCATCTTGCTCGTCCTTATTAAGCAAATATATCATGATGCACGGTCCACAGAATGTCAAATAAAAATCTGAACTTTGTCCGCATGGTGTATTTTTACGTTCCGTGTGATTATTGAAAAAACTACTGATTCCCTAAACTACACAGAATGTTGTTGCTAATGGAAAGGCACCGTTTTCTCCGTAAAAAAAATAATCTAAGTGGTCAAATTCTTTCCTCTGAAGGACATTCAGTTCATTCATTTCCAAGCACTTTGTCTCCGCCTTATCTTTACCATAAGGACGGGATAAAACTGCCCGGGAGCAATGGCAGACTTTACCCGAGGGCAAGAGATGTAGTCTAAATATATGGTGTCAACTGGATTAGGCTGGTCTAGGTACGGCCAATGGCGAAAATTTGTCAACATTGTAATAAATTTTCCTGTTGAATGTGAGGCGGAAAATTTCTTACTCCTCCAATATATATCATGACGTTAGTTTAGTCTTTGTACGTTTCCGCGTTGACGTATAATTTCTACGCTGGGAGGCTTCTGTACGCACAACTGTCTGCTAAAATTTAACCCTTAGGCGACTTATGTCATATATATATGCAGCACCCATTCTTGATGTTTCTAGATCACACACAACGACGCAGCACAGTCGGTAGGACTCCTCTGGACGAGTGATCAGCTCGTCGCAGAGACCTCTACCTGACAACACA
>Ga0268261_10000982_pt1 | contig 19161 bp, 8 predicted proteins | sample TergutNc150P1_FD_190353 | JGI IMG/M metagenome (GOLD analysis project Ga0268261, IMG submission 190353) | Nasutitermes corniger P1 segment gut microbial community from laboratory colony in Florida, USA - Nc150 P1 (SPAdes) (version 2) | ecosystem: Host-associated > Arthropoda: Insects > Digestive...
CAAACCCAAGATCTCAGCAGGCCAGCGGCCGCAGGCCGCTCACCTGCTGAGATTGTGGGTTCGAATTCCACCGGGGCATGGATATTTGTCTGTTGTGAGTGTCGTGTGTTGTCAGGTAGAGGTCTCTGCGACGAGCTGATCACTCGTCCAGAGGAGTCCCACCGACTGTGGTGCGTCGTTGTGTGTGATCTAGAAACATCAAGAATATGCGCTCTATGTATATATGACATTAGTAGCCTAAGGGTTAATGATTTAACCATTATCCTGCTAACGTAGAGAAAATGGTGAGCTAATAATGACAGCAAATAGCGGATGGGATTTAATTCAGGATTTAAAGGGTTAATACTGGACCCTTCAAAGTGGGTCAAAAACCTCGTGTTTGACACTTGAAGTTAGGACCGACCGGTTTGTTTCGAAACTTTGTAAAAATTTAACACTACTCGCTGAGTAATAGACCAGAAAGTCACATTTATCAAATGCTAGGAAGTTTGGTAATAAAAATAAAGATTTCGGAAAAAAATCTCTTTAGGCATAATGCAGCAATTATTTATTTCACTGGACTAGAGGAATTTAAAATATCTGTTACAATTTACAGGTAGGCATATATCGTCCTTACTGTAAATCGAACTTGGCTATTGTCGAACACAAATCAATAACGTAACTGTTACATCTACCGGCTGCCACTGTGGATTATTGTTACGAAAATGCAACACTTCGAAAACAACGAATTATGGCTTACAGTTCTGCTACCGTAATTTGAAATGTTTTTTAGTAGGTTTTAAAAGACTTCCGTTTCCACATGGGTTTACGTATGATGGAATTTCTTAATGGGATTGCAGACACAAAATAATCATTCAAAGAATCATTCAGTCAATCTGCTAAATGCAATTCATTCCCACAGCTGAAACTATAGACTTCTCACATCTTCGTTTGTTTACAGAGGTAAAAGAAACAAACAAGCTGGCGATGTGAATGCATAAGTTCAAAAACCAGCGAGGAAAAAAATTGTTTAAAACACTAAGCAATAAGGACGCAACAATTGATCTTCCCAGACATCCTATTTAACCAGGACCGTCTTTCAGGTGAACACTAAAGCCAAATTTAAAAGCAATTGTGATAGAGCATTTTCTATTCATAAATCATTCTTAATAGGAAATAAGACAAACAAATGCTTGCCTAAAGGGACATGGCTGTAGGTTTAATTCGGATACTTTTTTGTTTCGATTTCATTTTTCATGGGTATAACAAACTCAATGACATTATTACACAATACCTCTCCACTAACTGAATCATAAGATTTCTTGAAGCCGAAAAACAGCTGATGCACTGCTTCGTTGCTTTCCCATTTTTCTTAAGTATTTAACGTACCCAGAGTCAGTATATATGTATCTTGTTACTTTTAAATCAATGCTGAATTTCCTCAAAAATTTCCTCTGTAAATTGAGTTAAACTCGACAACAGGAATTTAATAATATTTGTATGTAGTTGAAAAAATGTTATGATTGTTAAATTACTGACTTATTTTCTTAATTATTTACTCCATGGAGCGGAGCCGTTCTTGGGAAGCTAATCGGTTTTCAGTTAGTTAAGATATTCCCCTCATTTTATGGAACCCAAATGTTTATTACCAAATTAACAAGTGCCCGCCACTTGTTCCTATCATAAATCAGTTCGATCCAGTTCTTACCCCAGAACCCACTTCCTGAAGATTCATTTTAAACTTACTCTCCCATCTCATCTTTGGTCTCCCAAGCGGTTTCTTTCCTCAGGTTTCCGCCAAAACTCTGTATACGCCTTTCCTCTCCCCTATAGACTTACATTCCAGACGCATTTCAATATTATCAATTTGTTCACCCGAAATATATTGAGTGGGGATACAGGACATTAAGCACCCAATTATGTAGTTTCTACACTGCCATATACCTCATTTCTATTAGCCCCAAATGTAAATGACAATTATGTACCGGCGACTACCCGTATAGAATAGAATAGAATAAGAATGATTTATGAATAGAATAGTCCTGAGCATTTTCGTTTCTTTTTCTTCCCACATGCTTTAATCTCTACTGCTCTAATTTGATAAATACCTGGTAATGTGCATTTACATCTTGATATTGGTTGTCTCAACGTCAAAGGCACTCGGCTCAGGTATTAGGACTTACGCCGAAGTCATTAGACACTAAGTCACAATTCTCGTGGGGCCTTCAGTCTAAAATCACCTAGTTTCAAGTTTGATATAACAGTATTAATTCCACTATGCTCCAAACTCCTGCTACATGTAACACTAGCCACTCTAGACCGATTTTACAAGTCAGAACACACTGAGAATTCATTTGCGCTTAGATCGGTGTGTTTCTGCTGATAAGTATAGACGCCAGTATTCGCCTGTTTTAGAAGAATCCGCTAATCACTTTCCTGGATTAGGAGGGCCTTAAGTTTTGTGAGACTAGCTGTGAAGATTTTCATTTAAAATGACGGGTAATTTGTGGATGTAATCCCACTATAATAAAAATGTTATACATATTGGACTCCAGTGTTTGTGAAGCCTGCGGCCTAATGCAATGAGACACCGTGTGATTTGGTAGAAAATGATCGGTGTCTGCACTCATACAGTAGACAGGAATATTTCTCCGATGTTTAAGAGCACTTTAAACAGAATATACATCATATAACCAGTGATAATATTCTCCAAATTTAACTTTAATTACGAATGGTAAGTTCACATATATTCCTTGTTACGTCTGTGGCCAAATAGATGCAAATAAGAGTACAAGGAGGCAACATTAAACTTCCTATTTAATTGGTAATATCACAGTGCCCAACAGCGTACCTCTGAATAGCAACACCACCAATTGTGTAGTTATACTGCGTCGTGTTGTGTGTTACTTGAAGGTCACTAAACTGTCATTTGACTGTTATTAGTTAGGTCTAGTTTGACACATCCTTCTTACAGTCAATTAACATTTCATCTCATAAATGTGACCTAAGCATATATTAAGTTAGAAATTGAAAAAATATTTGATACCTGCATGTATTCAACTTTAAAAATTAACTAAACTAATAATTGAATATAATTTGTACATATGTCTGTTGCTGTCTCCCAACATACATGTATTTGAATCTGTTGAATCGAGAAGGTAACCTGTACTTGTATAAATTCTGTGGTTTTTGCTTTTTAAAAATAATTATTTGAATTAAAAATTGTTTTATGAAAAAGATATCTTTTTTGTCTTTTTCTACAAGACAATAAAAAGTGAGGACGTGAGAGCACTCTGACTTAATAAAACCACAATTTACAAAAAATAACATATTTACCTTTTATTAATAATAGATTTATTTGTTATATTACTTCATTATACTAGAGTTTGCGATATTTCAGAACAGCTCTCTTATCGTTCAGTCAAGAAATTACCCTCATTTTATGGAACCCGAATGTTCATCACCACATTCACAAGGGCCCGTCACCTGTTCCTATCATGGGTCAGTTCCATCCAGTCCATTCCCCAAAATCCACTTTCTGAAAATCCATTTTAATATTATTCTACAATCTCATTGTTGTTCTCAACACACTGTATACGCATCTCTTCCCCCTATAGAGTTACATTCCAAAAGCATCTCATTTTTTTTTTCGATTTGATCACCGAGAAATATTGAGTGGAGAATAAAAGTCATTAAGCAAACCATAGAAATAGTCATTTAGCTAAAAACGTTTTTATGAAAGAGACGTCATTTTTTGCCTCTTCCTACTTGACGAGAACAAGTGAGGTCTTGAGAGCACTCTGACGGAATAAACGATAAATTACACAAAATGAGAAATTCCTTAGCCTTCTTTACGGAGGTAAAACAAACAAATAATTTGGCAATATAAATACATATGATCAAAAACCAGGGAGGAATAAAATTTCTTGAAAAGAATACTAAACAATAAGAGGGACGCAATAATTGCTCTTTTCAGACAGCCCATGCTCAGTAATAGGCAGTGATCTTCCATGCTGCAGGCCGACATGTTGAACAGCCATATTAATATAGTACATTATTTAAAGTGACGTGAATTATATGATATTTTGAAATTTGTATTAATCACTAATATTTGTGCTTTTTTTGTAACTGTCTACCATTTACTGTTCATATATCACATCAATCGTGTCTGAGTCGTTAATCATTAATGATGTAGTAATATGATGTATGTTTTCAGGCACATATTCTGCATAGATTATCGTGACATACAGCAGTAACTAGAGATACTAAATACAATTACAAACTCAAATTAGAAATAATTTACGAATTGTTCTTATCTACTCTCTTTATTTCTTTAGCATTAAAACTGTAGTTACTATTAAACACTACGGACTTTAAATGACTGTTACGACGTTACGTAATTCGCACTCAATTGTTTATTTCAACTCCGAAATTTGCGAAAATTCTCCTGTGTCCACAAAGCACTTCATTGATTCCGAGACGCATAAAAATTGAATGTAAAATGCATTTCTGTATGTGTAAATATATATATATATATATATATATATATATACATGAAGGGTGCTGATAATCCTTAGGTCGACCAGGAAGGAAACAAACTACAGAAACCAAACTCGAGATTTATTTAACATTTCCCTCACAAAGCTCAATACACTTCTTAGCCCGTTGCTTTAACTTATGCAAACCACTCAAAAAATATCAGAATATTGTCCGTCCCACCAGGTCTCCGCAGAATCAATGACCTCCGTGTCGGACAAAAAAGGCGAACTTAAATTATTTTTAGTCCAGGAATCAGGTGGTAGTCTGACGGGGCCACATTCGGAGAATAGGGTTGGTGATCAAAATACTGGTAGCCCAGGTAAGCCAGTTTCTTCTATCGTGCAAGTGCCCGGTGAGTCGACGCATAGTCCTGCAAGAACAAGAAAACCTTGGTGAAATTCCCATAATGTTTTCCCTTCAAAATATCTTTCAATTGAACCTACAGAAATTAGTAATGCTCCACGTTGTTAGTTTGGCCCTTTAGAAAGTAATCGATAAAGAAGATGCCGCCTTTATCCCAAATAATCGAGGCGAGAAAATTTCGAGAAGATTTTTGAAATCCGAATTTTTGGGACGGAGTGAGCCACTATGCCGCCACTCCACTGATTGTTTCTTAGTCTCCAAGTCACAATAATATAAGCACGTTTCGTCCATTAACACAAATCGCGACAGGATATCATTTCGATAGCGCAGAAAATTTACAAATTTTTTTCAGGCGGCTGAAAACTTCGAAGTTCCTGATCCGCTTTCAGGCATTTCGGGACACACTTAGCTGAGAGAATCCGCATGTACAAATCTTTATGAATGATGGACCCAACTCGCTCACGTAAGATGCCCAGTTGTTCAGGTATTGATGTAACCGAAATCTGTCTGTCTTCCAAAATTATCTCGTGAATTTTATCAATAATCTCCGTGGTGTTCACCGTTTTGTCCCCTCAAGAACGAGGCGCAAAACAGGTGGAAAAATCACCACGTTTGAACTAGGTCATCCAGTTCTTGACGGTGATATACGATGGTGCATTTTCCCCTAATATTTCTGTCAGAATGTTGTGAATTTCTTTCGAAGACTTGGAGGAAAAATAATTGATTACAGCTTGCGCCTCGATGTTGTTGAAATCGCGCGAGGTCGCCTGACATGCTTCCTTTCAGATTCTGTAGCAAGAAAAGAATTGCAATTCAGCACTTGAGCGGAACCCTTTTTCAAAGGACACTATCGATTCCGTTCTACGACATGGGAAGTAAGTCGGACTGAGGACTTAGCACAACCATATAGTATGTGTTTTGTGTTTATATGTGTGTGTGAGTGTGTATGTGTGTGTGTTCTAGCGCTCGCGTGTTCATTGTGTGGTTCTGTAATAGAATCCCCGTGTAAATGAAAACTTCTCTACCTGTCCGGCGCAAACAAACTCATGTAGTGATGGAAACGTTTATCTTTACCAGGTTATAAATGGCAGCGGGTGGCGTTAATTACCCACGCTTACCTAACAACGAGATTAAAGAAAGAGTAGGGTTATAACAATACTCTTCTTGTGGGTTTCCATGGTTACGAATTGGATGAAGTTATTTAAGGTAGTTGTTTCCAATTAATTTCGTTAATAATCTGTTTGCACAAATTTTTATCCTTAACATCAAGATTTCACGAAACAGCTCTTGCAACTTTCAATTCCGCGATAAATTCTCAGAAATATTGAGGTAAATGCAAAGGCGAAGTTATTAGAAATTACTTACGTACAGGAAGTTGCTAAAATAAATTGTTTAATTATTTATTAGGCAACTATCAACACCTGCCTTGCAATATGAAAGACTGAAATACGGAATTTCGTAATGGAACAAATGCTAAAGGAAAAACTGTAGAAAGTCCAAAATTAAGAAGGTCTGTCTAACAAAAATCAATTATAAACCCTTTACTATGTATACAAAACCAAATCCATTTTAACACGTCATAAATCAGTGGTTCCAAAAAATCCTAACAATTAAATGTGTTTCAATATATGAAAGTGCTTATTGTAATATAAAAAGGAGGTATTGGGGCAATCATAGTTTGATTTTTAAATAATTATTTAATAATTAATAAAACAAGCAAAAATTACCAATTTTTTAAATGAAAAGCCATTATTTTTCAACTGTTCTACACTGTAGTTTTAAGCAGTATTCTCCTTCGGAAAGTCGACTTTTACCAGTTGAAACAGTGCCACATCCCACAAGGCTTGTATCACGAACTTCAAAGCTGGCTTTTCCCTTCTCTCAAACCACTTACAACTAAACACTGCGACCGAAACATGCTAAGAGTGCACCAATTATTGACTTTTTTATATGTTTTCAGGCTCCTTGCCAATTAACGTCGACGAATTAACATTTCATTGTCAGTGTTCCACATTAGTGACCTCCAAATTAACGACTGCTAGAGAGACCGAATACAAGCAGATTTGTTACTACCTACTCTGTGTAATGTGCGCTTTTCTAATTACGGCTGCGAGAATTTGTTAAATTGTTGCCAAGGAACGTCGAATGATCTTATATTATGGTGCTTCGAATGCATACTAAAAGCCAGATATATTGGCAGATGATCACACAGCTTTTAAAAAAAAAGAGCTTCCAGGCTTTTGCTGCAAGCAGTTGCACGGATGAAATGGGACCAAAGAAATGCCTGGCAAATGGCTGAGTATTGTAGTTCAGACACGTATCTTTCGCTGACTTCGCTTCAGACACCTATTTCTATTCCTTGTAGTACAAAACACTCACACACACATAAAGAATATTTTACAGTGTCAAATACCTAAAAAAAAGTCATTAGAATATATTGTACAATGGAAAATACTGCGTTTTCAAAATACTTTAAGTCAAAGAAAACTTGTGTATCTGACTGTAAGATTTGAAAGAGTGTCCGTGTGACTAATAGAGCAATATTAGTGTCATTTCACAAGCAACATTGGGTAGTTTCTAACTTAACATAAAAAACAGTATTTTTCTGTTATTTATATTAACTCTTATAAATAAAGGACAAATAAAAAAAAAAATTAAACCTAAATTGATTCAAAAAATTATTGTATCATAAAATACCCAGTAAAAATATAAGCTCCATGTTGTGTTCGGTTCCATATGTATGCCGCAAAATTACATAATATTCCACAGTAATAATACAATATTATAATAAAATAAATTATTTTTTTTTCATCTCAATTATTTTCACCATTCCACATTTTTTTGGGTCGATACATGAGTATAAATTGAAAGGTAGTGAACTGTCGGAAAGCTGATTTTGCAGTTCGCAACAGATGATAATAAAGATAAGAAAGTAAATTTTTCCACCAAATTTGGTGTTAATTGGTGCCGAAAAATTTTATAAAAGGATGAATAACATGATGAAATACCCTACAGTGTTCAGGTGTTATTATGTCACCACTGTTTCGAAGTTACAAAATTTCGTATTTATAAAATTTCTAGTACAACAAATGGTGTGTTTATTTCAAGTCTGTCAAAAAATTATTATTATTATATTTTAGTCGTGGTTTCATTTCTTTCTTTACAACATACTAAACAAACACACTTCCATCAAAGAGCGTTCTGTAAGCTACAGAAATGATGAAAAATCATTCAATGTACATCCATAAACACAAGATATAAAAAAGACTTTTTAAATAACCACTAAGGCAAAACACTTGACTCTGTCGTAAAAATCAAATAACGTTTCTTGAGTTTTGCTGATATGTTTCTATCTAGTCGCAATTCTAATGTATCGAAATTAAATTTAGAAGACCGATTGTTACGATGCGATGCCATCAGTGTGCAGGCAAGTGCTTACCCTCTTCCAGCAGTAACAGAGGTGAAAAGGTTAATAACAGTTATCCCCACACTTTCAGGAATTGAACTTAAAATTTCGCGTAGATATTTTTAGTATAGTTCAATTTTGTAGGCGTGTACAGCCGTACCTACTATCTTCTTTGTAGTCTGAAATCAATGCTTAAGCGAAAAATGCAGGGATATCTAGATCAAAACCCCCTGACAACATGGGTTTTCGTTTCTTACTAGCGCGGTCGCACAATTACAAAAAGTGACTTCTATATTCACAATGCTTCTCTGTCCGTCCTTCTGCTATAGGCAAAATATCTGCTCCCGCCGGACGGATATCCATGAAATTTAATATTGAGTTATTTTTCGAAAAACCGTCCAGAAAATCAAAGTTTCATTAAAATATAACAACTATAATAGGTACCTTACATAAAGACAAATATAGAGTTTCGATCATATATGGTTCGCTTCTTAGAATAAGAAAATTTTCAGATATATTAATAGAGAAATTCAAAACACAAACTTCATGTAAAATAAAAATTTTTCAGAAAATTGTGCATGTATGTAGTTGTGTACAATAATATCGTATGAGAACTCAGACCACAGATGTACAATAAAATCATATAACCACACAGACCACAGATGACTGTAAGGTCCATTCTCGTTTCGTGCTCTACAAATAAATGCAATAATAACACAATTGTAATATTTAATATTTATTTTCCCCTTCACCAGTTTGTGCTCAAACGCAATCAAATATTACGTTATACTTTCACTGTCCGTCTTGAATTTACTGCGTGATGTGTAGGTAGCAAAATCTGTAGATTACGATCGCTCTTTCATGGGGATTTTAACGGTTGTGTTTGTGTGTGTGTGTCTAATTTTATGTGTGTAATTTTATGTCTTTTTGTGTGCTTTCATATTGTGTATCTAAATATTTTTCTGTCGCTGTGTGTGTGTGTGTGTACTTTTGTGTGTCAAATTGTATGTGTCCAATTGTTTGTGTTGAATTGTTTGCATCTAAGTGTATTTGTATAATTGCTTGTATCAAATGTTTGTGTCTATTTGTGTGTGTCAAATTGTGTATGTCTAATTGTATGTGTCCAATTGCTTGTGTCTAATTGCATTTGTATAATTGTGCGTGTCAATATGTTTGTGTATATTTTCGTGTCGAAATTTTTGTGTGTTATTTTATGTCCCCAGTTATTTTGTCGATGATTTTGTGCTCAATTTCGTTGGCCTAGAAGTGTCAAATTTTGTGTGTACATTTGACTGTGATTGGGTGTTTTAATAGTTCGTATTTAATTGTATGTCTCTATTTATGTGTGTTTGTACGTGTGTGTGTGTGTCTGTCTAATTATGTGAAGCAGAACCTCGACAATTAAGCGGCGTAAACCTGATATGGGTTGCAGAATAATTGGATGAAAAAGTTTATTTAATTTGTAAGAAAGATATTCCAATCTTTTATACAATTATTATAAAAATAAATATTTATTTTATAAATTTACTAAATTAAGTTCTTTTCTATTTCTCTAAATATTATTTTGGAGATCCTTCTTTAAGATATAGAGTTATCCATGAAATTCGAGAATACAATTTACCGGTAACCTTTACAATAACTGTATCATATATGGATATCAAAATATCTACGAATCTGAAGAGCTGTTTTTATTATGAGATACATGCTTATACATGTATGAGTTTTGGATTGTCATACTCCTGAAAGGAAGTTCTAAAGTATGTAATGTTTTGTCTAATTAATCAGAACTCTCACTAAATGGAGAGAATTGCCCGTGTACTGTTAATCGCCCACATTCCGGTTCGGAAAATTGTGTGGCGTTATTGTTGGCATTGATTTGGGGACAACAGACCTGTTAGGTTCTAAGATTTTAGGTGCTCACTTTAGAGAACGTTATGTAATTACAGTATTGTGGGATGTGAGGAATTATACGTTCGTAGTCTGGAAAAAGAAAATGACTTTCTGGCCATTTCAGAAAAAAATTCTGTTTTTAATTTCCAACACATAATGACGGAAATGAATCCGCAAGCAAATAAACGCCAAGTTCCGTTCAGAAATAAAATTATATTTACTTTAAAACAGTGAAATATTAAGAAAAATTACAACAAATCTCCTTGTTCTGTACATGTCAGTCCCAATAAAAGTGTATTTTATATTAAGGATATTTTTAATAAAAATAAACAATATATCGTAAGTAAAGTTATATTAATGTATTATATAATGTAAATTTTATAACAATTATTTTATATATATAAATTATTCAAAAATGTAAAAGAATTTCGTAATTAAATAGTTATTCCAGTTTTTTAAAGTTTTATTAATAAGAAGAATTCTTAATTTATGTCGAAAAATTATATTTAATCAGGCATTGAATCCATCGTCCAACACAAATGCAAATTTCTTGAGAATGATATTAAATTCCTTCTTTCATGTAGCTAACACAGAACGGAATATCACACGTAAAATCAGGCAAACTGTTAGAAGAAATACAGAGTTCACCGTGCAGTAGTAACATTTGAATTACAAACTGCACAACAGCTAAAGTGACAAAGATTTAACCATACGTTTCTCAGGCAGTCTAAAAGTATACCTAAAAAGAACACGACTTGTTTAATACAGATTAATTTTAAATTATCATTTATGAACCAAATTAAATTTGGTAAACAATGATGTTTGCCACTAAGGTCATTTTTAATTACGCCACACGGAAATAGGGTCTAAATTTACACAAAACCCAACGATACACCGTTATGACAAAGAAAATTGTGCAGTCCATTTATTACACTATAATTGCTCGCAAATTAAATTCACGTACAGGGTGTTAACTGAGTGCACATATACGTATGTGTGATGTTCGGTAGGAACATCAGTAACAAAAAGAAACCAGCAATTATTTGCCTATCTGAAAATCAGAACCTATTGAATAACAAGTTAAGCGAACGAAGTTATATTTTGGAAATTTCTATAGAAGAAACCTACGAAGGAAAATTATTAACGAATTGATAATTCAATTAGGAATACCTATCAATTCATGTAGGCGTGGACACACTCGGTGGTTTTATATTCCTATGCTACCTGACATCGTAATTCATATTTGCTTTTATAATCGCCTTGTCTTCTTTTACAGAATCATAAATTTAAAGGCGACTGAATTTAAGCGATTAATTATGAAATATATTTAAACATACTCACTACTCCCTGATTAGTTGTGGGCCAGGAAGTTTAGTCGTTATAGGGACTGGCTTCGGGATGGAAGGTCCGTGCATCGAAACCCGGTAAGGGTGAGATTTTCGCAACTGTGCAGACCGGCTCTGGGAAACACACAGCCTCCTGTATCATGCGTAGCGTGCCTTCGCGGGGTTAAAGAGCGGCCCGGGCGTGACGCCCACACCTCAACCTCTTCTAGTGCAGTGGAAATGAATAACAAAATTATTTCTCTAATTCCTTTATAGGCCATAATACCTCTAGAGTGACTCAGTGCCTGTACAAAGATGCGATTAATTTTTAACTTAAATAATTTTCTTTCCCAAAAGAAAATTCTTAATTTGTAAATAATAATGTTGGCAAATAGCTTGTGATGAGGAAACAAAAATCCCCCAGTTCATCACTGAGACGTCGAAGGACAGAACATTATTGCCCGTGGGTGACGGAGTACTGTGTAAAAACCGCCAAATTTAAAACCAACGTAGCGTAATATATATAAGCAACTTCACATAATTTTGCTTAATAAGCGAATGTAAAACACCTCGAAAATAAAGCAAAGGGCACTTAAACACCAGCCCATCAAAAGGAGATAGAAGACTGTTTGCAGGTGATAAAGTTTGAAGCTGTAATAACCATCAAGCGGGTGACTGATTCCTATCTTTCCAATTACTATTTTACGCCAGTTAAATTCAAAGGAAAACCAGTATTTGTATAGACCTGCTTCAACCACACGGTGAATAATATCATTAACTTGCCTCATCAGTGGGTCTCCGTGAAACATCTTCATTGTTAGGCTGTCGGGAAAAACTACCCCGTCTTCTAACTTGCACAACAAGGGTTTAGAGTTCTCGCCAACAAAATCACCAATAGCGTACTTAAATTCAGCAGTGATATCAGTTAAGAAAATTGATACATTTTTGTGATGCTTGGCCCAGTACTCACAAACCCAACCCGATGGACAATTTGCAAGATGTCTCTGTATTTTTGTTACTTCTGTTTCGTCACCAATCTCAAAAACGAAACTGAAATCTGGTCTGTAGGCAAACATAATACCTGAAGCGAAAAGCTCTTCCATGTTTTGAAGAGGTGTTTTGTAGCCGGAGTCAATAAGGTACGTTGTGAGAAATGCCTGGAACACTGTGCTGAAAGCCACAGAGAAACACACCCAGGCGAGGAAAAGCGAACGTAGTGACGGTGTGCGTGGCATCGTTGACACTGCCACCCCTAGTATGACAGCCCAGACATTGGTCAAAGAACTTGTCAGTGTCCTGTACCCTTGTCACTCTGACGTGCAGCTATATTGCCCAAATATTGTAGTAGAAATTGCCGCAAACACAATCGATATGATTAGAACAATCCACAATTCCGCAGAGAGTATTCTAAAGACGCTGCTCCATCTTTGATATTTGACAGGACATGGTACATACCAGCGGAATTTTGTGGTGAAGTGGCTATTGGTGAAGTCGAATGATGTGTAATACAAAAAATTTCTTGTCACACTACCTAAGTCTATGTAAGCTTCTTTTGCTATCATAGCGGTAAATAATCTTTTTACCGATCCTTCCTCTACTTCAAAACCCTCTGGTATAGGGACATAAACAAATGTCATGTTCATATGTTCCAAATTAATTCTTAATACATCCATTTCAAAGCCTGTTATATCACTCTCACTGGAAACTTTTTCGTTTATATAATACGTTCCTACATACCCATAACCGTCTCTTACAACTGCTTTCATTGGACATCGGTTGAAGTTGTTTCTGATCTTTATTGGAAGCAAGTCAGTGTTCTTCGTGAAGTGACCTTGTGCAGAAATAACACCAAACACCAAACACCAAATGTTATGTCGGTGTCTACATCATTGTTTTTCGGTTTGCTATGTTCTTTGTGCTTTGTATCACGCTCTTGGCTTACGATAATACAGTTATATATTCTACGTTTTGAGAAAGAGTCAAATATAGTTGTTTGTTGCTGCATTGCGTAATTATTTGCTCCAGCCACTACAAACAAAGATTCAGAATTCAATATTCTTGTGAAATTATATTCTCCTTATTGAGCTAACATATTAAATTAAACCTGAAAACTCTTGATATTCCCATCTGGTATTAATATTATATTTTTGCCATTTCTATTTATGAAGTCTGTTTTATTGGATTTGTTAATATTACCATCAACACTAACAACGAGAGGCCACAGAGAAAATAGGTGAATTTCTTCAGGCAGTTCCTGTTGTACATCTCAGTATGTAGGCGGTGATGAAATCACCAGAGATCGCCCTGGTGCTAAATATCTAAGGCTGATATACGTCAGACAGCGAACCAAGTGGTTTACCCGTAAAGTAAGGGACTTAGATAGCAGCAGTGCTCGATTCGTAATTGCGCCAAAGAGCAGTATCACCAACATTATTCCCACATGTTGATTCTGCAAAAATCACAACTCACTTTCAGTTGCTCAGTACCGTAGATTTCCCTGTCTATTAAAGGAATTGTTATTACCTTCCCGGAAACCATGAATATGGCGGTGGGTTTGTGTTAAGGGTGCGATGGTTTATCACTACTTCTATTAAGAGTTTGGATATTTTTATTGTTTCTCCTTACAGTTTCTATGTCACTTCCCAAAACTTAGAAACTGAAAAATCTAATTCATAAAGCGAACATGTTGAAGTGGTATGAAATATTGTTTTCGCTAATTGTAAGTGAAAGTCGGAATTTGTCTGCACGTCCAGGCGTTTCATTCAATGTTTTTGAAACAAGCCTGAAATCACAATTAACTGCAGACTTGATTTAAAATTTCTGCATAAAAATTGGCATTTTTTCTTTTTTAGAATAAAATAATAAATATAATTTCCACAAAATAATTCCTTTCTTATTTTTCAGCAAAGAAAATAATTTGCCCTTCTACGCACTATATTATGTTAAGGATGTAATTTCGTACATTTAAAGGGTGAATATTTTTTTCTAATTTTTTAAGAAATTTGACATGGGGTTTATTCCTGTGACACCTTGTGGAAAATCTTAAGAAAATCTACTTTAATTTAGATGAGGGAAGACAGCTTGAGCCCAAAGACATGAAATTGAGAATGTTGAATTGTTCTGAGGAAATTCGATTGACTGAAGCTGGTATCAGGCTCTCTGCAGTCACTGACGGTAACGAACAGCGATCAGAAGCAGCTGGAGAAAAATTACTATGTTGCTTGGTTTCTTTCTGTGAGAAAGTTCGTGAAAGAAGTAGATATTTTTAGTGTTTGTTTCTCTCACGATATCTTCTGTGACACAATCGAATTCTCTGTCGTGAAGCAAGCCAGAAACGCCAGTGTGCCTGGTTCGGTTGTTGTTGCTCACTGTTGGTTCCAGTAATATTCTCGAACACACTGGCTTTTGTTTAAAGTCAGTCCAAGTTCTTCAGTCAAACTCAATACCGTCACTGTTCATTTATTTAACTCACGCTAAGATTCCTTAACTTTTCAAGAGAGATTTTTGTCAATTTCGAAAATATTTTTTATTTTATGATCTTTTTCATGTATTTTCAGCAAATTCAATAATCTTTCCCTCTCACGTATTCCATTTCGCTCTTCACGTAATAAGGTGATTGTTGGGGCAAAAGATATTAAGTGTGGAAAAATTATAAAGGGTAAAATTGGGGTATTTTGTAATTAAGAACCTAGCAATTATTTCAACTTTGTTTGTTTGTTGGAATCTGGTTACACGTCTGTGGTTAATTAAAGATTAGTTTTTCTTTACAAAGAAAATCAAGCAAGAAATGTATTTTTGTTTTTAATTGAGTCATCTTTTGTATAGATCAAAAAATAGATTGTTTTATCTTTTCTTTAAATGGGCAAAATCTACTGTAATTAAGTTTACCAGATATTCCTGACCGAAATACCTAGAAAATAAAATATTATACATCACACACATTTATATATATGCTTATTTATTTATTTATTATATATGTGTGTGTATGTGTGTGTTTCAATGTAATTTTAATTTCTGAATATTTCAAGTGGACACTTTTCCTCCAGTTTCAACACCAAAATCTGTATACACATTTCCTTTACCTCGTATGTGTTACATTTTTAAAACAATGTGTTAATATTTATTGTAAAGCGCGAAAAATTTTGTTAGCAATACAAATCACGAAGCATCTCATTGTTTAAACTACATCTGTTCTTTTTTACCTCATATTTCCTAGACAAACAAGAATATTTTCTTGAATTATTCTGCAGAATTTGCATGTTTAATTTACTCGTAAATTAGAATTTTTCAGAGCAATTTTTTCTGTCGCAGGATATATATATGAGATACTGTAGAATAACTAGAAATATTCCCCTGATATTTCTGTCAGAATGGCGTAAATTTAATTCGAAGCATTGCAGAAAAAATAGTTGATGGGTTCTTGCGTTTCGAAGTTGTTTGAATAGCGCACGTCGCCTAACATGTTTCCTTTCAAGCTCTGTAACAAGAGAAGTCTGGCAATTCGGCACTTGAACGAACCCCTCTTTCAAACGACACTATCGATTCCGTGCTACGACATGGGAAGAAAGTCGGAATGAGGACATGTGACCAACATATCTTATGTGTTCTTTGTGTGTGTGTGTGTGTGTGTGTGTGTGTGTGTGTGTTTTTGCTCCCACGCGCATATACATTGTGTGGTTCTAGAATCGAATATCCGTGGAAATGAAAACATCTGTACCAGACCGGCGCAAACAATCTCATGCGGTGATGGAAACGGATATCTTTAGCGGATGGCAAGGAGTGGCGTTAATCACCCACGCTTACCTAACGGCGAGATTAAAAAAACAGTGGAATTATAAATTTACTCCTCTTGTGGGCTTACATGGCTTCGAATTGGATGAAGATATTTAAGGTAGCTGATTCTTTATTAACGTTGTAAATAATCTGCTTATACAAATTTTTATCGTTAACAACCAGATTTCACGAAACAGCTCTTGCAACTTGCAAAATCCGCAATATCTTCTCAGAAATATTGACGGATATAAAGAAAATAATATTATTAGTTATTAAATACATATACAAAGTTGTTAAAATCATTTGTTTAATTATTTAATAGGCAACTACCTAGGCGTGCGTTGCAAATTACAAGACTGAAATATGGTATTTCACAATGGACAAAATATTAAAGGAAAAAATGCAGAACGTCCAAAGGTAAGAGCTTTTCTCCAACACCAATTAATTACTAACGTTTGATAATGTACAAAAAATGAAATCAATTTTAACACGTCATAAATCACCGGGTCCAAAAAGTCCTAACAATGAAATGTGTTTCAATATATTAAAGTGCTTATTGTAACATTAAACGGAGGGATTGGTTCAATCATTGTTTGATTTATAAATAACTATTTAGAAATTAATAAAGCAAGCAAATTACCAATTCAAGTAAATGGAAAGCCATTATTCTTCAACTGTTCTACACTGTAGACGTAAGCAATAATCTCCTGCCGAAAGTCGCCTTTTACCAGTTGAAACAGTGCCACATCCCACAAGGCTTGTATCACGAACTTCAAAGCTTGCCTTTCCCTTCTCTCACACCACTTACAACTAAATACTGCCACCGAAACATGCTCACATTTGCACAAATTATTGACATTTTTATATGTTTTGAAGCCCGTTGCCAAGTAACTTTGAGGTATTAACATATAATTTTCACTGTTCCACACTCGTGACCTCCAAATTAACAATGGCTAGAGAAACCCGATACAGGTACATTTTTACTACCTACTGTATGTAAAGTGCGCACTTCTAATATCGGCTTATTGTCAGATTTTTGTAAAGTTTTAAAAAGAAAGCCGTGCCAGGCTTTTGCTGCAAGCAGTTGCAGGGATGAAATGGAACCAAAGAAATTCTTGGCTAACAGCTTAATAGTGTAGTTCAGCCACTTTTCTTTCTCTGACTTCGCTTCAGCCATCTCTTTTTATTCCATAAACACAAACCACACACATATAAAGAATATTTTACAAAGTCAAATACCTAAAAACTCATAAGGGTACACTTTACAATGCCAAATATTACAGAAAGCTCTTGTTTCTGACTGTCAGATTTGAAGGAGCGTCCGTGTGACTAATAGAGCAATATTAGTGTCATTTCACATGCAACATTGAGTCGTTTTTAACGTAAAATTTAAAGCATTATTCCTCTTGACTTACTCAAAATTTAGAACTATATTCTAAATTATCATTAAAATTCTACGCTTAATTCATTCTTTCATAAATTCTTCCAAAAAACATATTTGAATTAAATTCGTACAATAATAAAGTATACAGAATAGTTTAAAAATTTCGTCCTTTTGCAATTTGATAACATACTGAATGAAGGATACTAATTTTTCAAAATAATGTAATTTTTTTACATCTTCTGTATTTGCCTTAATATAACGAATCCCGCTGTGTTATTTTTCGGTTATTATTGCTCACCGTTGGTTCCAATAATATTCTCGAACACACTGACTTTAGTTTAAATTCAGTCGAAGTTATTCTGTCAAATTAAATACCGTCACTGCCAATTTATTTAACTCACGCTAAGGTTCTTTACTTTTTCAAGAGTGCTTTTTGTCAATTTCGAAAATTTTTTCCATTTTATGCTCTTTTTCATGTGTGTTCAACAAATTAAATAATCTTTCCCCTCGCACGTATTCCATTTCGCTCTTTACGTAATAAGATGGTTGTTGTGGCAAACGATATTAAGTGAGGAGAAATTAGAAAGCATAAAATATGGGAAATTTTGTATTTATGAAACTAGCAATCATTCCAAATTTGTTTGTTTGTTGGGATCCAGTTATACGTCTGTGGTTAATTGAAGATGCATTTTTCTTTACAAAGAGAATCAAGCAAGAAATTTATTCTTGTTTTGAATTGAGTTATCTGCTGTGTAGATCAAAAATATATATTGATGTTTCTTTTCTTTAAATGGGCAAAATCTACTATAATTAAGTGTGCCAGATTTTCCTGACCGAAATTTCTAGACAATAAAATTTTACTCATCACACACACACACACACACACACACACACACACACACACACACACACACATATATTTATTTACTTATTATATATGTGTGTGTATATATGTGTGTTTCAATGCAATTTTAATTTCTGCATATTTCAAGTGGATGCTTTACCTCCAGTTTCAACACCAAAATCTATATGCACATTTCCTTTACCTCGTATGTGCTGCATATTTAAAACAATGTGTTAATATTTATTGTGAAATGCGAAAAATATTTTTAGCTATAGAAGTGTTGATATACTAAAATAATATTTGAAAGCATTTGACATTTCATTTATATGTGGTGTTTTCTTTTATAAATTTATTTACTAATCCACGAAATGCAAATAATGCAAAGCAATCACTGTGTATTTTGATCCTTTCAACGCTGAATTAAATCCCATCTGCTGTTTGTTGGCATTATTAGCTCACCATTTTCTCAACGTTATCAGGGTAAGGGTTAACTCATTAACACTTAGGCTACTAATGTCATATATATATATATATATATATATATATATATATTTATGGACCGCTTATTCTTGATGTTTCTAGATCACACACAACGACGCACCACAGTCGGTAGGACTCCTCTGGACGAGTGATCAGCTCGTCGCAGAGACCTCTACCT
>Ga0268261_10000983_pt1 | contig 19149 bp, 12 predicted proteins | sample TergutNc150P1_FD_190353 | JGI IMG/M metagenome (GOLD analysis project Ga0268261, IMG submission 190353) | Nasutitermes corniger P1 segment gut microbial community from laboratory colony in Florida, USA - Nc150 P1 (SPAdes) (version 2) | ecosystem: Host-associated > Arthropoda: Insects >...
CCCCCCCAGGAGGGTGGTCTGAAAAGTTCTTGGCTTAACAATGAAAAAACAAATTTGTAATTTCAAAATTATTTTTATTTTTCAACATAATCTCCCTTAAGACTAATACATTTATTCCAGCAATGCTCCAGCGCCATTATCCCATCCCTGTAGTGGTTCTTTGTAAGATCTGCAAAATATCCCTCTACAGCTGCAATCGCCTCGATTCGAAGAAAAACTCTGACCAACGAGGAAGAGTTTGGGTTGTGGGAAGAGGTAGAAGTCAGAGGGAGCCAAATCTGGGGAATAGGGTGGATGTTCCAACAATTCATAATGCAGATCCCTTACTTTTCCCATAGCCAAAACAATTTTGTGGGCAGGTGCACTGTCCTGATGAAAGATGATCTTTTTCTTTTGCAAACTGGGTCTTTTCTCACAGATTTTTTTTTTGTCTAGTTTGGTTAAAAGATTTGAATAATATTCCCCGGTTATTGTTATACCCTTTTCAAGATAATCAATAAACAAAATGCCTTCAGCATCCCAAAACACCGATGCCATGACCTTTCTTGCTGATGGAACCGACCTTGTCTTCTTTGGCGCTGAACAATTGGCTTCTGTCCACTGTTTTGACTGCTGTTTGGATTCTGGTGTGTAATGGTGAATCCAAGTCTCATCCATAGTAATAAATTGACGCTGCACAAAATCAGTTTTATTTTTGTTAAAATGCTCCAAGCACTGTTCCTTTACTGATTAAGAGGTCAATGTTCAAACCGTGCCTTGCTGCTGTTCTTGTTATGCCTTATTACTCAGTTTTGTGTGTTCTGTCAACATGTCAGTTCTCTCTTGTCATTAACGTGCATAGTGTTTTCTGTGGAGAACTTTGTTCTTAATTTTGACAATTTGTAGCAACTTACCCTTAGTGGAGTGTGTGTGTAAAATATGAGGCATGTTCAAAAAGAGACCAAACTTTTTAAATAGCGCACCATCCAGCACAGAGAGCGTGCTGTGGTTGCTGAGTGCACCTAGTGTCAGGTTTTGACAACAAACTGTCATTTGTCCCGTTTCTCGTCGAGCTATATCCGCTGAACTGAGCACATGCACAAGCTGTTCATCGGATTAGTGACAAAGTGACAATGAAAGAGCTTTAAGAACGTAAATGTGTGAAGTTTTGCTGCAGACTTGGTAAAAATTTTGCAGAGACATTTCAGTTGCTTAACTAAGCATATGGGGAGGACTCTTTGAGCCGAATGCAGTGCTTTGAGTGGGTTAAGCGTTTTAAAGAGGGCAGAATGTCGGTTGGTGATGATCCCAGGCCTGCACGACCTTCCACATAACAAACAATGGCTGTGTCGAGAGAATTCTTGCTGAGATTTGTGGAAATCGTCGTTTAAATGTCCGAGAAGTTGCTGATGAAGTGTGCATCAGCATAGGATCTTGCCATCAAATTTTTACCGAAAAACTTGGGATGCATCACGTCAGTGCAAAATTCGTGCTGTGTTTGTTGACTGACGATCAGAGAGAGAACCATGTTGAAATCAGTCAGGAACTGCTTGCCAATGCAAATTGTAATGAAAACTTTCTTAAGAACATAATAACAGGAGATGAGACGTGGGTTTATGTGTACGATGATGAAACCAAGATGCAATTGTCGCAGTGGATGGGGAAAGGGTCTCGACCCAAAAAAGCACGGATGAGTCGGTCAAAGATCAAGGTGTTGTTGGTTGTGTTTTTTGATTGGAAAGGCATTGTCCATCATGAATTTGTACCATATGGTCAGATGGTAAACAAACAGTTGTACCAGCAAGTTTTAGCGTGTTTGAGGGATGCTGTGCGCAGGAAGAGGTCTGAATTGTGGGAAAACCAGACTAGGATGTTACACTACGACAATGCGCTGGCTCACATGTCGCTCCTCATCCACAGTTATCTGGCAAAACATCAGACATCCGTTGTGCCCCATCCACCCTATTCTCCTACTTAGACTTTTTCCTGTTTCCCAAACTTAAAACCACCTTGAAAGATGTTGTTTCTAAACCATAGAGGAGATTCAGCAAAATGCGATAAGAGAACTGTGCGCCATCACAGAAAGTGCGTTCCAGGAACCATTCCAACAGTGGAAGAAATGTTAGGAATGGTGTATCACCAGTAGAGGGGCTACTTTGAAGGGGACGGTGCTTAAAATGCTGTAAAATGAGCACCAAGTCTTTGTAGCAAATGTTCGGTCTTTTTTTGAACATGTCTTGTACTTGATATTCTAAGTGTAAATTGAGCTATTTTCATCTTAGAGGGGCTCTTGCAAGAAGCACAGCAATATTATTGAAACTATGGCCTTTTAAAACCTTAGGTCTGATCTCTTTGTAGCCATGTTATCCAGTAATTTGTATACCTGGCATCTGGAGACTTTATCATGATCTTCATTCCAAACTGACGTGCAGTCCCTAAGTGTAACAGATATTGCAATACAGAGAATCTTCTTGTACACAGAGTTTCCATCCATGCTCTCAGAGTTGTCGCTTGGTGCACTGCATGTGCAAGGAGGAGTAGCATTTGATGTGTTTTTGCAGAAATCTTGAGAAATATGTTGCAGAATTATCCACTAATGACAACAGCATCTCAATATTTGTGATCAATTGAACCAGTAAAACTGTCATAAAAACATACTTAATCTTTAGTGTAAAGCGTGTACTTGTGTTTGATGTCATATACCAATAATAAAAATGTAACCCCAGAAAGCATAAAACACATGAAAATTCACTTTTTAGGAAAGTTCCAACACTTCCTAGAAGCTTAAAATGCATTGAATGATGTGAAGGACAGTCTCACTCCTTGAAGCACACAAGCAGTCCAGTCAGTGAGACACAGAACTGGAGTGAACTGAGAGTGATCTGCATAGTAGCAGTAGAGAGGGGGAAGCTGTCTCATCAGACACATCTCAAGCTGTTTTGTTTTGGGTTCTTCAGTGCTGAAAGATGACTTTGGTTATTGTGCAGCGTGGTTCTGTGAAAACCAAATGCCCTGAAAATTGCTGGCCAATAGCATGTGTAGTATTGGGTGGCCATTGAAATTGCATGTATTTTGCAGAATACACTGGGCACTTAATTCTGTTGCCAAACGGTTAAAGTGAGTGATTGTGAAAGGTGGAAAATTTGAACTTGTTCACATTTGTGTACCCAAACCGTGTTCACTGAAGTATGTCCTCTGTCACATTGCAAGCTGCTGAGTGCACGGCCAGTCAGGAATGTGAAAATGGTAATATGGCCGATTGGTCGCACTAGGCAGCTGTCAGTGTTGTCACAACTTTATTAATTTGAGAGACCAGATTCAGACTGAATTACCCTTGAAATTTTTCCTATGTCATGATTGAAGTGGAAATATATTTTGATAATGTTTGTTAAGGTTGTTAATAGTGCTTGTAAGAATCTTAAAAAATGGTGTTTTGGTGCTATTTAGTCATTCAGATGGTGCTGGTGCCTAGGCCTAGGGCCCACAAGACAACATAATTTAACTTGGCTTCTTGTAGGCCAGTTAGGTGATCAAATGCCTAGTCTTTGTACGTAACCAACGGAAATATAAAGGACATGTATGTGGGGTGATTGACAGCTTTACTTAGAACTGTGATGTAATTTCTGATGTCATTCCCAGCCAGCTTTGACATACAAACACAAGTGCAGTTCTAAGGAGTTGCATCTACAGAGCTGTTTAGAAGAGTAATGTACAGAATAGCAGAAAAATGTAGAATGACAGGTTCAGTGCTGGAGAGAGAGAATATATGAAAGTATTATGTTGCAACTGATTTTGGGTGTCAAAATCCTTAACTCACAGGGAAGGAAAATCCTAAAACCACACCCATGTAAGTTTAGAGCTGCACAACTCCCCACACTACATTGGGAAGGAGGGATCCAGTATTTGCAGGTGGTGTCATTCTGTACCTTGTGTTTAATGGTCTGGAACGTGTTTTTTACATGGTGTGCAGTAATGAGGATGTAAAACAGCCAGAATTGACATGACATTAGTGTTTGTGATTTTCCTTTGCATGACTTGGATTCAACATACAATGAGTTCATACAAAATCAAAGTTCCTCTGTTTTCTTATGAAGAAGAAGAAGCAAGTTACTGCTGCTGTTTTCTTCTAATTCTGAGGTGTGTTCTTTAGGCAGTTATGGCCTGGATCGTAAGGTTCAAATTCATGTGACTGTTATTTGTGGAGGACGTATTTGTCAACAGTCCACATGCATGGCAAGAATTCAGAAATTGCCTTTATTTTGAATATGAGTGCCCATCATTGTGAGGGTATATTTTGATATATTATATATTTGTTAACTGCAATTGGGTTGTCACCCGGTGGCAGTAGTACAGTACATGTTTACACACAAACAGTGCATAGAACAACACATATAACTAATTTGGAAGAGTGTGGGCCATGCCCCGTCTTTGCGAGTTTTACCCTGGCATTTGCCTTACAACTGAGGAAAAAGCCCGGAAAACCTCAGCCAGGATAAGAAAAACCTCAGTCAGGATAAGAAAAACCTGTCAGGGTAAGAAAAACCTGTCAGAGTACAGTATACATATTACCAACGCACGTGTGTGCGCACGCAAGCGCGCACACACACACACACACACACACAAAAACACACACACACAAAAACACACACTGTAAGATACCCAAATGAGTCACAATATAATCAAATACCCGCACTATACGAGAAGTCACCCTAACGTACATAGCACCTTTATCCACAAGAACTTTACTATAATTCACTTCACTTTAAAAATAAAATCACTGTACATAAATCATGTCAGTTCACCCCACATCCCTACACTTCACATCATTTCACTTATTTACTCTCAGTCCCCATTTGAATTCCCTTGCTTGTAACTACATTAACCCTCTTTCTAAACGTGTTTAATTTCCTTGAGAAAGACGCTAGTAAGCTTGCAGGTAATTGGTTCCGACTTTGAATGGTCCTATTTACAAAGGAATATTTACCAACATCTGTTCTTCGTTTCCTAGTCCTAATTTTCTGATTATGATAGCCCATACTCAGATAGCATGGTTTTAGAAGTCTATTTCCTATCGCTTTCCTAGCTCGACTGCCGGTGTATGCCTTGAAAAGGGCGCATATTCGGGCTATCAATCTTCGCTGTGCCAGAGTTTCCCAACCCGACATATTATTTGCAAATTTACCCGCTCTCTTTTGCACCCGATTTAAAGCGCTTACCTGATCATCTCTGTATGGTCCCAACACACCGCTCCATACTCAAGTATCGGTCTCACTAGTGCCGTATAAGCTAAACGTTTCGTATTGTTTCCCTTTTGAGTATATGCATTATGAAATGAAGAGCCGTAGGGTGTAATTGACATGATCTGCTGAGCTTAGATCATTGCGTATAATTTCAGTAGGTGTGAGTGAGAATTGCTTATAACCTGGAGGTCAGCACTCTGAGAGAGACACTTCTGTGATGTAAGGTAAGCTGAACAGCAAGGAAATACAAACCAGTAAACTCCAAGAAGTTGCTAGCTTTGTATGTGATAAAGTTTCTGTGACAGAAGCCTCACGGTGACTTGCATACAAGACGTGATCTGTACATGTCGTATGCCTTGGTCCGTACTGTTGTGGTGCTACATATTTTTTACACTTTGTGGCGTAGTTGGTACAGTGCCTTGCTGCAGGCTGGATGGCATGGTATTCAGATCCCAGCAAGAGATTTTTGCTTCTCCCAAAATGTTCAGATGGGCTCTGGGGCTCACCTAGCATATGGGTATCAGGGTTCCTTTCCAGGGTTAAAGCAGCTGCGACTACTTGCCATTATCTAGTACTGAGGTTAGGAATGACTGGAGCTATTCTTCACCTATATGCTGTCATGGCATGGACAAGGACAACTATACCTTCTTTTACCTGTTTGCATTTGTATTGGTTTTAAATTTCTTTAATTTTTAAAAAACAGTACATGTGAATAGGTAATATTTTTCAGTGTACTTGATTAGGCATATTGTTTTTCAGTATGCTTAATTAGGCACAAAACAAATATTTTGTTGACCTAGGAGAGCAGGTGTGTATCCTGGAGGGTTGGAGAGATGCAGTGCTTTGTAACTGCTGTAGCAATCAGGTGGTGTCATACAAGGCCAATAAAGATAACAACCCTGGTTTCTCATTCTTTATCTGTATTTTGTACTTTAAGATCTAGTGAAAGTCCCATATGGACTGTCTACACCACATTCACATAAGTTCATCTTGGAGCAGCTGTTATGTTCTTTATAAACATTTCAAAATTGGCACAGTTCATCTGTTTTGGACATGTTCTTAAGGAAGCAGCTGTAGTTCTAACTTGTGATGTCTGTGTGTTACAGATTTTGATCACGAGATGCACAGTGACACAAAGGATGAGTAGCCCCAGCCATCACTGTATATGCCATTCTGAGGGGAATGTAAATGATGGCCCTGTACCAACTATTTGGCTCCATTGTTCATGAAGCTTAGCTGCATTTTATGTATACAGCAGATAGGTAAGTGAGATGCAATTGGTGCTGTGTTGTGACCTGTATACTGTTGTGGACACAAGAATGGCTGTGACCTGGGTAGTTATGGCACAGGGGAAGTCAGACCATTAAGTGTTAATAATGTGATATATTACGGTTTAAAATACATTAGGCTGATGTGCAGTTGTGTCTTGTGTGTGCGGGTTAATGCTACAGGCAGGTCTCCTCTTATGCGATTTCGCTTAAAGCAACTTGAAAGTTTATACCACTCTTCGAATTTATGCAGTAGCTTTAGGTTTAACGCGATGTGGCATACACAGCCTGTGGTCGCACTTGTCTTGTGTAGGTGGCTAGCAGAGAATGACGTCTCTGTCACACTGTCAGTCACGTGCATGCATTGATTATGTGAGTGATATAGTCATGCGGCTCATCAAGTTTCCTCTCCTACAGCAATTGGCTTTCTTACCAACATGAGTGACAAACGTATATCTACATCACCTAGTGCAATCCAAGTGGAAAATCGGCGAAAGACAATCCGTATTGAAGAGAAATTACACACAATAAGCCAACTTGAAAAAGGTGAACGAATTGTTGACATATGCCATAATGTCAGACATGCTGATAATAGTGTACGTACAATTCGTGGTATTGCTGATAGATTTATGGAAAGTGCGATTACAGAACAAGAGTGTTTGTGTAGCAAGACTTAACACATTTGCATCGGAATGAACCACGCCAAAAACTATGGATGTGAGTCTTACATTTTAATTTTATTGTAAATAAATAAATGAATGAATAAATAAATAAATGTATTATATAGAAATGAATGTATACTGTACATACAGTATGTAGGTACTCTACAGGTCTGTGTGTCTGCTAAAGGTGTAGTCATACACTATATAGGGTAAGGTTTTCAATCCCCTAATCCCAAGGAAATACAGTATTTTAAATGCGAATTTTGTTTGATTTGTGCGATGTTGTTCAGGAACGTATCCCTGGCATAAAATGAGACCTGTTTGTACTAAGTTTATGTTGTGATCTGGTACAGTTGTGTATAAATTTGATGTCAGGCTCAAAATGGAAGTAATCAGTCAAGGACAGTATATTGCATTGAACATGACCAGTTACAGAAACAGACAAGGTCTGGGAATGGCTTCAGATGCCTGTTTTCCATCGTGTTTCAGCCTGTATGGTGACGGTAGCAAGATCTACAGTCTAGTGGTCAGTCGTGCACGTACGTGGGTGGTCTGAAAAGTTCTCAGCCTCGACCATAGATGGCAACAGTATCGGCAAGATTTTTTTTTCCTAAGTTGGTACATCTATCATAAGCATCCATGTGAAATTGCAAGTCATTCTTTCAAGTAGTTTGTTTTATACAGCTGTCTGAAGCAGGAGTGTTGTCTGTATCACTTAAAATGGATAAAATTGAGTATCGTGTGGTTATAAAATTCTTTGTTAAAGAAGGTTTAACGCCAAATGAAATTCATTCGAAGTTCATAAAAGTTTATGGGGACTCTTCTCCTTCGTTTTCAACAATTAAGAAATGGGCTGCCGAGTTTAAACGTGGCCGTACCAGCCTTGAAGATGATCCACGTGAAGGACGTCCAAAAAGTGCAACAACACCAGAAATCATTGAACAAGTGCACGATGTATTGGATGACTGGCGGATGAAAGTGCATGAAATTGCTGAGACTATAGGCATTTCAAAAGAATATGTAGGATATATTTTGCATGAAGAATTGGATGTGAAAAAGCTTTGCGCAAAATGGTTGCCGCGCTTGCTCACAGCAGATCAAAAAGCACTCGCATGAAAATCTCTGAACAGTGCTTGGAGCATTTTAACAAAAATAAAACTGATTTTGTGCGGCGTTGATTTATTACTATGGATGAGATTTGGATTCACCATTACACACCAGAATCCAAACAGCAGTCAAAACAGTGGACTGAAGCCAGTTGTTCAGCGCCAAAGAAGACAGGGTCGGTTCCATCAGCAGGAAAGGTCGTGGCATCGGTGTTTTGGGATGCTGAAGGCATTTTGTTTATTGATTATCTTGAAAAGGGTAAAACAAAAACCGGGGAATATTATTCCAGTCTTTTAACCAGACTAGACGAAAAAATTCGTGAGAAAAGTCCCGGTTTGCAAAAGAAAAATATCATCTTTTATCAGGACAGTGCACCTGCCCACAAAAGTGTTCTGGCAATGAGAAAGTTAAGGAATCTGCATTATGAATTGTTGGAACATCCACCCTATTTCCTGGATTTGGCTCCCTCTGACTACTGTCTTCCTCGCTGGTGAGTGTTTTTCTTCGAATCAAGAGGCAGTTGCAGCTGTAGAGGGGTATTTTGCAGATCTTATGAAGAACCAGTACAGGGATGGGATAATGGCGCTGGAGCATTGCTGGAATAAATGTATTAGTCTTAAGGGAGATTATGTTGCATAATAAAAATAATTATGAAATACATTTGTTTTTTCATTGTTAGGCTGAGAACTTTTCAGACCACCCTTGTATCTTCCAGTAGTACAGTTTTCCACTGTGTTCAAATTGATGCTGCCTGAATGTTATGCTCTCTCATGAAGTTTGTAATTGATAACATAGTAACCCATACACTGTAGACACAAAACCCATGTGTAAAAAGGTTCTTGCCAGAGTCTACTTTTTGACTTCTAAAAACTTGCCAAGCTCTTACTGTAACAGTATCAAGGGACCTAATGCATAAACTAAAAAAAAAAGCGTAAAATGCATCAGAACACTATAAACTGGTTTATCATAAAGAATCAGTTTCTAGTAAGATACATGATGAAATTTTTTGTTTGCCCATGTTCCAACAGTTCTCATGTAAATTTACAAATTTCAACTGCCCTGGAACTGGTAGGTTTTTAAGGTTTCATGTTATACAGTCTTTAAAACATGGAGACATACTAGTTATGTTACCCAGTTATGTTTTGTTGTCAAACTTATTCTGTGAGCAGAAAGATGAAATACTTATGCATGGTGGGCCTTCAGGACTTTCTGAGCCACCAGTGCATATTGTCTTGCCAGTGTGCATGGTAATCTTCAAAAGGTGTTCCAGAAGTAGGTAACAAAGACACCGTGGCTGAGATGTGTTCGAACTGTGATGTGTAGATGGCATGTAGGTGGCAGATGATAGAGTTCAGACCTCCGCATAGCCACCAGTGACATTTAAGCATTTGTCGCATGGTTGCACCAAGGTTTGTATCCTGGTTCAGAACAATTGGTGTCAGTTGTCTGTTGCCAGGAAATGACAGATGATTTCACATTGGCACTTCGTGTTGATTTCTATAAAGCACTGGGTACAAGATAGGGACAGTAAGGAGGGTAGTCCATAATTAATTAGCCATTTAGCCATAACCCAGGGGTGCACAAATTTTGGGCGCCAGGTCGCCCAGACAACTAAGTTTTCTGCATTGACACCAAATGTTTTTGGGTCTTCTGTATGAAACTTGCTGTGCTTCACCCATCTGGTGTGTAGAATTCTGACGTGACTCCTCCATTTTTGCAAGTTAGTGGATTCCTGCCATAACCATTCAGAAATCCAGTTGGCAGTATGGGGCTTAGTGATACTCCGTGAAACAAGGCACCACGCAAAGGCTCATATCACATGTCGCACTTATACACTGTGCCCTTTCTCTGGCCACGGGATGAACAGAGACCGCAGCGGAGTTTGGTGGATGATTTCAGTGGACAGTGTTGGTTGTGGCGGCTTGAGTTGCACAACATTTGTTGCGGCCACATTTGGTCTTCCAACCAATCTGGGGGTGGGGTGATCTTGGCTTTTACCAGCATCTTTAGGCAAATTCCCTACCAGAAGGAGTCTGAAGTATTGGTGGGTATATTTAGCCCCATATGAAGATAACATAATCCAACTGTTGAGTACTGTTAGATCGATCCATAAGGTGGAAAAACAATTTTGTGGTCCACTTGAAGGTACATTGACTCAGCAAATAGCTGTTGGCCATACGATCAGAATTGTTGGTTTACCCCATGTGCAGATGTACTGTTACGAGATGTGAGGTTTAATGGGGTGGTGGTTGTCGTCACAAAAATTTCCTTTTGCTGGTTGTTGGTCCATGTTAGCATGCAAACTTCTCATCTCTCCTTCCAAACTAATGCTGTCAAACCTCCCTTGGTCTTCACCCTTATGTCACCCCTTTTCAGTTTCAGTCCTTTTAGTCCGGTCATGGGGCATGTCTTTTCTGTTGGGCCTTACTTTTCGGCATGCATTTATTTTACGTTTGTCCAAGTCATCAAAAAGTCGGGGATGAAAAGAAATTGTCCATAAACATTTTGTGTCTTAAGCCTTCAACTCTGCAAGTCAAATGTCTAGCAGTTGCTTATGCTGCAGTCATGTCGTCAGTGGCGCAGTGTGAGTCTTTACCCAAGTACACTCTCATGTCATAATTATGTATACCCTGATTCATCACAGAGTTTGTAAATTTTGATGCTGAAATGTTTTGTTTGGAATGCACTGCCTGAAGATAACCCTACCCTTGAATTTTACAATTACCTCGTCCACTGCCAAATGCTTGGAGGGGTTATAGAATTTCGTATAAGCCTTGTTCAGTGTGTCAGAGACAGTCCTTAGTGTCCATAGTCAGTCATATTCTTCACTTTTGTCATGTCTCTGTGAATTGCCTGCAAAATGCAGAAAATGCAGTTTGTGTGAAAATCTGTGTCGTGTCATGGTCTTGCTTTAAAATGGATTGTGTAGCTGTCTTTAAGTCTCGACAAGGTAATCATGTAGTGTGTTTTTCAATTTGTGTCCCATCTGAAAGTCTTCATGTCTGGCATTGTAATGTCAGGTGGTTGGTGGTAAGGTCATGCTTGCCTGTCTCAAGTGTTGCTAGGAGTTAAAAAGTTCGTCTGTTCCACCAGCAGGTGAAAAATTTCTGTGAAAAACATCAACACATGAGCTGTTTTTTTTTATGTGTGGAGCCCCACTTTTTTCACACCTTTTGTTGGACTGACAAAAGGATGAATATTTGTGTTCTGTAACTTTAAACATTGAATTTTGTGGATATCTCCAATTTTTGAGCATTAATTTTGTCTGAACTATATGCGTATAGTACGCCATTTTAAACCTTTCACGTCAACAATTAGTGTTCCTTTCTTAGGCCAGTGGTGTTATTCAACCCACAGTGAACTGCAGTGCGAACAGTAAACAAAAGCATCCAGTGCGACCGATAAACAAAAGCATGCTGTGTCAGGAACTGTATTAGCCAGCTGGGACAAATGCACAATTGCTATGTCTTGACATATAAATCAGGGTTGTTGGAGGAGTTTGGGAGGTGGAAGGGGTCCATTTTGACTACACAAAGAAACCTTCACCTTCAAGGGTCCTACAGCATAGCAGACCTTCGCATTATATCGGATAGGAGTGAACAAAATTCCTCCAAACTTCGACACACAGTTTGCGACCCCTTAGTGGGTCAGTCGGCAGTGAGTGGTTGTGTGTGTGTTATTTTTGTCTGATGGGGAAACTTCTTGCTGTGGACATTTCAGTCAAACAGTGCTCTGACCAAGGCTAGGAAGTTGAGTTTTAAAAGGTTGTTTGTGATAGGTTACTTGGTCCCCCCCCCCCTCCATTTTCTGGTGTACAGGATTTTATCCCCTGCTGAAATTTAAACATTGTAAGTGAAACCTTTGCTGAAGATTGTTTTTTAAGCGTGCACATTTCATTTGTTTCAGGAGTGAGCACGAGATGCAGCAGGTTGAGTCAGTTTCCCAGAATAATACGGTGAGTGCTATTTTTGTGCATGTTCATGCGTGCATATGTTCATGTGTGTTTGTCTGTGGGAACACATGCACACATGCAGACACAGGCTTTTTGAAGGTACAAGGTTTGAGGTTCTCACAGAGGTGTTGCCAAGGATTAAGTTAGTCTGGAACGTGACATTGCCCAAAACCACCCGCCGGACTACATGGAGTCACATTTCCAGAAGAGCGGAATGAATTGTATGGACATCTTATAGTGGGATTATTTCCAGAATGTGCCTGTCATTGTGGGTGATTACTGTTGGTGTGAGTCTTATGAATGACGCCGACATGTACTGATTATTTGTAAGAAAATGAGTGACTGGTGGTTCTTGTTTTGGTGATGGCGTGGCAGCAGCTTTTTAGATTTGTAGCTGTGTATCGTGATCTCATATCCATATGTAAGGCACGTGATTATAGTCGCTATGTAAGCTGAAGCAGAAGCACGTGACCTGTTCTCTTGATGGACATCAGCCTAGGCCCACTGGTTAAATTTCAAGGACTTCATGGAAGTAAATCTCATACACTTCCTTTGTAAGTTGGCGTGACCCTATGTTCTGTGAGTGAGGTTTCTGCCCACCTGTCATGTCCTACAGTTGGTGGTCAGTCCTCCCATTAAATGTGAAATCTACTCATAGAAGTCACACCAGCTGTCTGCATGGTACGAAAGTGCCGTGTATGAGTCCCTTAACCAGAGGTGCTTAACTCTTGGACACCACGTTCCAGTTGACTAAATTTTATATGGCTTACAATTTTGAGAAAGTTCTTAGATTTTTGGAAATTTGTGGACCCTGCCTTACACGATTAATTTAAATCACCAGCTCTAAAGTTCTTCAGGATGGGGTAAATTTGGGGTTATCAAAAATTAATGCAAATTTTTACTATAACATCATTTTCAAAACAGATGAATTCTGAGGAAACAAGAGCAGTGTAGGTCACATTCTGTAAAACTGGTGTTATTTACTTGATGCCTAAAATTGAACTTGCTAAGTTTTAAAAGTTTTATAAAAATAAAGATATATGAACAAGTTCTTATTAGTGCCAGAAGAGGATCTGTTTTGCTTCTGGTATGGGAGTGTCCACGGTATTGGTTTGGTCTGGAAAGCAGGTGGCGAGCACTTCTTCAGCAGCACACTATGACACACAACCTGTTGGCTCTACTGGCCTTTGATTATAAGTGCTAATGTGTACGTTGGCTTCGCATTTCTAAGTAAATAAAGTTGCTCCAGTTTTCGTGCCTGGTGTGTGAGATTTTTCATTGAATGTAGTCAGGAAACCTGATGAGAGATTTCTGCTTCACAAGATCACACACAGTGTCCAACTTTTCAGAAAGGTCAGGTGAAGCAGGTGGCGAAAAACAGCTTCATCAGTTTTGAAGTACAGCAGTTCATCAAATAGCTTTTTGCCATTTGATATTCTTTGTTGGCTTACCCTTTGTGCATGATGTGCTTTCACCGTGCGTTGGGTGGGTGATGTTGCGGGGGTGGGTGATGTTGCCGTGTTCATCCTTGCGAAAGTTTCCTGCTGCCAGTAGGTTATGCATCTTTGTGTGTGTGTGTGTGTGTGTGTGTGTGGACATTTGTGTTTTCAGTACCACTCCAGTGAAGTGTTCATGATTCTGATGTGTCAGATTACTTACCATGTTTCATTTTTTGTGTCCAGTGTCACTTGTGCCCTTGTTTTTGTATGGATGGTACCATGGCAGTTTGTATCGTGGCTAGTACCAAATGTTCAAGTGCCTTGTAAAATTTAGTAGACAGATCATTCAGCTTGTCAGAAGAGTGCCTTGAGCTTTCTAAGGTACTTACAGTTTTTATAATTTGGGTCAGGTTTATTACTGCTGTTGCAGTAATGTAAGGCACACAGTATGTTGCAGGGTTTATGGTAATATAAAAAGGCGTGTGGAATTGTTCGTGTGTAGACCATTAAGTCCTTTAAATAGCCTGTTATGTCTTGTCCCATTTGTGTAGTAACAGGTATGAATAGTAGCATATCACACATTGTCATGCCAGGAAGCGGGGGTGGACAGGTCGGCCCTGCACGGTGTGAGTCTCAGTTCTGTCAGTAATAAATGTGTTTGTCCCATTAACAGGTGGATAATTGAGGGTTGGAGTGGTCGCAGTATTTTGCAGGATCATCCAGCTTACATCTCTGTCATGCAGAAGCAAAACCCCTTTTGTTAGCAACCCTGGCCGTAATCTGTTTAGTGGCAGCTCATAACTGTTCTCATGTCTTACAGTGTGATTGTTCCATGTTGCATGCAGTCTACCAACAACACAACTTTATGAACTCAGTACACATTGGCCATCACTTTGCTGGCAGTTCTCATAATCCTGAACTTCTTCGGTAGCAGAACCCAGGATGTTTCATCCCTGCGGTGTGATGATGAATTCATGTCTCGTCTGCAGAGACAATGTGGTTGAGAAATTTGTGGCCACTAATGGCATAATGTTGCAGGAATGAGGGCTGATGGCATTCTTTGCACTTTGTGCTTGCGCTTTGTGGCACCCTAAACCCTCGATGATCCCAATGTACATTCCAAATGACAGATTTTCCAGTTTTAAAATGTGCACATCGTTCTGCCACACGCACTGCTGGCCGATCACATTGTTTCTCTAAACTTCGACCAGCTGACGAATTTCTGCTGTAGGCACCCTTTGCATTTAAAAACTGAATTATTTCCTTGCCCTTGCAAGGACTGTTACAGTTGAGTTGCCATTTTTAACTGGTAGCTGTCAGCACACATGCAGTGTGAAGTGATGACCTTTTGCACTGTTGCCAGCTGGGTATAACCAAACTTTTCAACGATCTGATCAGCCTAAGTAATGACATGCACGTTGCAAACTTATTTTTGTTCTGCCCCCCTCCCCCCCATGTATATCCTAATTATGGAAAATCAGTCATCTGACATGATGTGCGTCACTGAGTGAGGTGTTTCAACATTTTGGTGGAATGCATCTTATCTTCTGCAGTCCAGTGTCCATTGAGAGTACCAAAAACGGTCGAGTAGCAGAGTTGTATGAAGACGATGTGACCGTTGGTGGCTGTATGGAAAAAAGGGCAGGCAAATAGGGAAGTGCAGGAGTGGCCTGGGTGTATAGTGGGGCCACATTTATGCACGCAGTAATAGGGCTGATCACCGTTAGCTTCTTTTGAAATGTTGGGAACCACATAACGTTCCAGAATACCACCAGAATCCCCAAGTGCACCACTGTGAAAACCTTAAAACTTTCAGTCATGTTTTTGACAAAAATCGGTAAGTAGTGATTATGAAGTTGCAATGTGTTCTAGTAGCAAGCACATCCGTATGAAAGTTAATGTGCATTTTGGAAAAGGGGCAAGTAATTAATCACATTGTGACATTGTACAGATGTAATGTAGTTACTGTGTTGGAAGTTGTGTTGAAGTGGATGTTTCTGATATTGCAGTCTGCAACAAAGGACAGGGAGAGCAGGCTGTGTGCAATGAACAAGGTGAGGGGATGTGTGACTGACTGCATGCTGCTTGTATCGTGGTGTGTTTCACTGTCATCATTTGCCATATGCACAAATTCTGTGTACCTGTCTTGGTGGTGGTGGTGTATGTGACATGATCTTAGATTTTTAAACTTCCATAATATGAAAGTTAAATTGAAATAATGCAAAGAGATTTAAGTTCCTACCTTATGCTAAGCTTGTGTATCCTTTACAAAGGTATTCAGGTTATAGCTGCTCTTTAAGGGAATCATACCATAACAAGCAAGCAAACATGCATGCATGCATGCATGCATACATACATACATACATACATACATACATACATACATACATACATTCATACATTTATTTATTTATTTATGTATTTATTTGCTGTATGGGGTAAATATAATAGCCGTCTGGTAAGGGTTAATGTACGCAAAATCGTGGGACAAGATGGTGGTGATGATCTCCAGCAGTGTTACTTAACGTGTCAGCCTTTTATCACCAGGTCACATCTAATATCATTGTTGCTCATTTCAATTTTGGGAGCCTGAAATAAAGATTCATGTATACTGCATTTTGAGATGTGATTTTCAGATGTTCTTCGAGTGCCTTACATTAAGCGTGTGGGCAGAAACAGTTACATTCCTGCCCTGAGCTCTGCAGTTCCCTTTCCTGCTCCAGGTTCTGGGGTTACAAAGCTCGAGTAGTCCCAAGTTTTATTTCTTAACATACTGATAGTATTTGAAAGAGGATAGTGCTGTGGTGCATTGTACAGACCTTTATATTCATGCTTTGTGTGCATCTGTACATACATGTATTGTGATTACAAAATTAATACAGACATAGATATAGACTATAAATATGTGCAGTGGTTGACATTTCTCATTCTGGGAGGGGTTTGCTATATCATTTGCTTTGTCCAGCATGACTAGCTACCAGAGAGCTATTACCTTCAGAGTTTATGCAAATTACAAAACAGTAAGCCTGTTTGTGCGGGGGAAAAGTCCTGGTGCTTAGTAAACCAATGCATCATGGAGGTGTATGGGGAGTGGAGGTATAATGCCATGCATTCTTGGTATGGCACAAATTAGAAGTGATAGGTTACTTGCAGTGCCATGCCACTTTATCTGCAGATGAAGAGCCTGTGTTACCCATTGATAAGGAGGCTGGGTGACCCCAGAGCTGGTTAGGTTGCTGTGCAGAAGAGAGAAATTTGTTGCATCTGCTTGGAATTTTGTTTTAGTTCAGTCCATAGCTAAGGCAGTATATGAGGTCGGACTAAGTTCTACATCTGAGATCTGTCAGAAGGGGTTGTTGTGGAATAATTAATAAGCATGTAGTTTTATTTTCCTCCAAAATAATTCCCCTTGACTGTAATGTGCATTTTGCCTCGCCATAAAGTCCAAAACATTCATATGGCACATCCAGAGGCACTGCATTTTATTTGGCAGTTAGGTTCTGGATGTCCTTGGCATGCTGACATCTTCCTTTGAGGTCACTTTTCGCTTTAGGAAGTAGAAAAATATTGGCAAATGTTAGATCAGGGAATAAGATGTGTCATGATGAAAGCTTGGCAAGTTGTGACTGCTCTATGGGACTGTGTGGCATACAATGCACGCAGATCTTTTTCTTCTCCAATCTTGATGAAGAGTCTGATTCTTATCCCAGTAAATTTTAGGGCTATTTGATTATCTGTGGCCATAGTTAAAAAAAAAAAACTTGGCAACTGTTCGCAGATTTTGAACTGTTGACCGCTGTCCACTCCTAGGATCATCTTGAATGCCCTCTGCACCCAAACTGATTGGTTTCAACCATTCAGAGACATGTGTAAAAGATAAGAGCTCCATTTATGCAGACATTTCTGTAGCTGTTTTCCCAACAAAACTTTGCTTTCTGAATCTCTTTGATACCAAGGCAGTCAAGTTAATGTGCAGAGCTGCTGCGGATGAACTGATTCACCTAGAAGTTTCTTTTCATAACATGAACTAACAGAGAGTGGCTGTGATTGGATCATACACCACACCACAGGTTTGTGATACCATCAGTCACAGCTCTTTGTTGTTTGACCTCGTGTCACCCACCTTGCAGGTAAACAAATTAATATACGCTTCATCTGTTATAGTCTTGCCAGCAGCTTGATAACATTCAGCTTTGGTGTCACCATGTGCACATGTGCATGCAACTTGTCCTGTTTGAAGTCCATGAACAGGGAAGGTGTGTCTTCGTGAGCAGAATCCATACTGTGTAGGAACAAAGAACTGGTCTTGCCACATCCTTCAGGTGTTGAATGACTTTTGCCTTCTTTACGCTGGTTGTCCCACCAGCTGTCACATCTTTCACATCCCTAGCTCTGATCGGCCACCCCATTCCCACATTTCTGTTACATATCGTGTTACTTAGCCATTTTGGCTCACTTCTACCCTGAGGATGAAGGCAGTGTGTTGGGTGCTTGCCTAACAGACTTCACACTGTCGTATGGAGTACCATAATTCGCATGTTTCTCCAGAGTAGAAGTTCTGGCCATGCCTCAGACCTTAAAACATGGGGTTTGCCGCAGTAATTTGGTGGTTGTGATAGGTTGTTGTTGTTGTTGTTGTTGTTTACTTAAGAACTGATGACTTCAAATAAAACAGGCAGAAGTACATGTATTCAAAATGCTGGTCCATAGTGTACACAGCAGTACAGGGCTGAAATACAATGAAATATAAGTGAGATTGTGGTGAACTCTTTGCTTATAATGAACATGGAATTTTCATGCAGCTATTCACTGTTGGTTGGTTAGGAGAGTTGTTAGAAGCGAAGATTTGTAACCCATACTGAATGAAAAAAGCTTCACATTTGTACTTCAACAGAGTACTGCATTTAAAAGAATCCCCTTTTTAGTTTGTGGAATGCAGAGTGTGCACAGTTGAGTGCTTACTGATTGTTTTTAAACTTTGCTGGGATAAAGAACTCTGCCATAAAGCAAAATAATCAAATAGTACAACCCCATATTCAGAAATCAGAGATAAAATTTACACAGAATTTTGCATCTACCATGGAACTGTTGATATGATGCTAACTAGCCCCTGGTTGTCCAGGGGTTACGGTGTCACTGACTTATAATGTGAAGGTGAGGAGAGCTTTGCCATTTACCGTTCTTTATTACTTCTTTTAACTTGCACATTTTTATTAGCTAGTATTTAGCACTGTCTTATTTTACATTATTTCATGCCTGATTTCGCTGTACAAATATATTTTTAGAAATATCATAAGAACAGTGTGCTAATTTATTTACAGTTACTGTTATAAAGTACATATTTACAGATGTGTAATTTCTCTGAACATGCGTTCCATCATGTGGAGATGCTTTAACCTTTTGGCACTGGAGTTTTACATTTAATTCAAATAAATCACCAACCTGATGCAACAATTTTTCAGTTTATTATCCTGACGTTTGTTTACAGCTCAACATGTTTCG
>Ga0268261_10000984_pt1 | contig 19128 bp, 17 predicted proteins | sample TergutNc150P1_FD_190353 | JGI IMG/M metagenome (GOLD analysis project Ga0268261, IMG submission 190353) | Nasutitermes corniger P1 segment gut microbial community from laboratory colony in Florida, USA - Nc150 P1 (SPAdes) (version 2) | ecosystem: Host-associated > Arthropoda: Insects >...
TGTTGTGTGTTGTCAGGTAGAGGTCCCTGCGACGAGCTGATCACTCGTCCAGAGGAGTCCTACCGGCTGTGGTCCGTCGTGTGTGATCTAGAAACATCAAGAATAGGTGCTCCATATATATATATGACATTGGTAGCCTAAGGGTTAATGATTTAACCCTTATCCTGCTAACGTGGAGAAAATGGTGAGCTAATAATGCCAGCAAATAGCAGATGGGATTTAATTCAGCGTTTAAAGGGGTAACCCTTATATGAGTAGGCCGAATTCCTCTTCACGACATAACCACCATAATCAGTGCAGGCAGTAAGACTTTTAAAAATGCACATTTTAGAAAATGTGTTGTCTACTAGACGGCCACACAGAACAATTATGAACTTGATTTGAAAATTAAAATTGAGCTGCACCTGTTCCAACAGTACTTCACTCCCCATACTCCACCCCTGAAACAAGGCGAGATTGAAACCACTCTCAGTCCAGACCTCCCCAGCACAAACATCATACGCTCAACAATTCCTTTCCGTAAATGTTTCAAATCCAGCCCAATGTCAGATCTTGTGACCCGCTATGGCCCACAAACAACGAGATTCAGCATGCCTAGCTTTAGTCCCATTCAAACACGAAACCTCTAAATCAGAATGTCGGTAAACAAAGAAAAAGAATTGCGGAAAAATAAATATCTGCGTCACTCGCATTTCTAACCCTGCAAATGGAGCAAAGATAACTTTTGAAACATACAATTAAATAAGTAAAAGAAATGTCACTGCATAATTTAAGTATTTGAGTATGAAACATTCAAAAAGAAAAAATTACATGCTGACACTGGGACACGAACCAATATAGTTTGTTTCCAAAGAGTATTGCCATAACGCGTTAGTAGTAATGCATGTACTTCAGTCAGTCTTGGGCTTTCGAATTTTTCCAGGGTATTTTGTCAGGACACCACCATATCCCCCATACACCTTGAAGTAAAGGTTTATCTCAGGCACTCCTGTATGGGATTGTATTAGTCTGGGAGCCGGTCCGGGGCCGGGGTTGTCCTTGAGAGAGTTAAAATTTGGGTGTCACGTGACCATTATGAAATTGTGAGCGGCCATTTTGTAAAATGGCGGATATGCGCGCGCGTGATTTAAACATTGTATTTGAATAAGACCGCCATGGCTGAGCGGAGAGGCGGCCATTTTGTAAAATGGATATGCGCGCGTGATTTAAACATGGTATTTGAATAAAACTGCCATGGCTGAGCGGAGAGGCGGCCATTTTGTAAAATGGCGGATATGCTCGCGCGTTATTTAAACATGGTATTTGAATGAGACCGCCATGGGTAAGCGGAGAGGCAGCCATTTTGCAAAATGGCTGATATGCGCGGCTTATTTAAACAGTATTTAAATAAGACCGCCATGGCTAAGCGGAGAGGCGGTCGTCTTGTAAAATGGCGGACATGTGCGCGCGTTATTTAAACATGTTATTTGAATAAGACTGTCATGGCTAAGCGGAGAGGTGGCCATCTTGTAAAATGATATGCGCGCCTTATTTAAACATAGTATTCGAATAAGGCCGCCATGGCTAAGCGGAGAGACGGCCATCTTGTAAAATGGCGGACAAGCGCGCGTTATTTAAACATGGTATTTGATTAAGGCCGTCATGGCTACCCGAGAGGCGGCCATCTTGTAAAATACAGGATACAATTTGCTACACGTGTGTCCTCTATTCGACTCTCGTCGAAGGTAATCGTGTCTACCTGCAGAAAGTATAGTACTCTTTTTGCATGTACAAGGAGTTTTACAGATTAATGAAAACGCACGTCTGTTCAATTAAATGTAAGAAAGGCCTTATAAAAGGAAGACGATTTGAAAAAAGTTTCCAAGACGGATTTATATGTTTGTGTGGGTGGTTTGAAGGCTGTCCTCTATTCGAATCCCGCTGAAGGTAATCGTGAGTGTGTTTAGAAGCTAATGAACACGCTTTACTTCTGCATAATTAAATGTAAAAGAAAGGAAAAGGAAGTCATCCGGGTAGACATGATTTATATGTTTGTGCAAATACACGCTTCAGCAAGTCCTGTTATGTCATGGTAGTTTGCGCGCGTTTGAAAAGCAAGTTTCTTCGCGGAAGTAGCAACCTGTAAATGTGTCTTTCTTGTTATATAAAGAGACTGCTAATATAGTTACAGTGCATCTTAACGTGCATTCGGCGCGCATAGCGTTGCAGTCTGTCTTCGTAGAACTTGCTTCGTGCAAGCATATCAGTTAATTGGTAAGTTAAATTATATTATTATAAATTTTTACAATGTACTTTTAATACGATGTGTAAATTGAAATTAGATTACGTTGTTCCAGTCTGAAGGCTGCTGCCTAGGTGAACCCTGCGTGCAGTTGTCAGGCGAGTTTTTATTTTGGACATCTTTACATCTGACACTTTTATAGCACTATTTTGCGTTTAGAAAATAAGGTTACACCGCTTGTGTCATATGATCGGATGCGATTAAATTAAATGTAACAAAGGATTATTTGATTAGATATTAATATACGACAAATTTGGAAAACACGAGACGAACAGACTGGGACCAGGAAATTTTGTATGCGAAATAATTGCCTACTCCACACCAATCATATATACCTCTGACAGTCTTAAGAGCGTCATTCAAAGCTGTTAAAAGAAAATGCTGCGCTAGGCTATACTTTTCTCGTACAGATATTTCTAAGGACCCTGTTCGTTTGTCTTGTGCTTATACAAATTTGCCGTAAATTAGAAATGTGTATCCGATCACTTAATCTTTTGTTACATAAATTAAAGCGCATCCGATCATATCCTACAATCGTTGCAACCCTATTTTTATTTTCTAGGCGCGAAATAGTACGACGAAATTGTTTAAATGTTTTTTTGCCCAAAATAAAACTCGCAAAAACATTTTTAGGCGCTGGACCTCTACGCCGGGCGACTATTAGCATCATCCATAGCCATTAATCGGTAAGTTAAATTATATTATTATAAAATTAACATGTATGTGCACAGACGTTATGCCTGGTGGTAATCTTAATATTAATACGATGTTCCAGCTGCCTTGGCGAACCAGAATTATTATTATTATTATTCTTGCCTGCTGAGTGCAACCTAGGCGCTGCCAAGTTGCTCTCCTTGCGATCATCAATTCGGTAAGTGAAAAAATTCTTTAGGGAATGGTGTTTACCTCCGAAATAAGATAGAGAAAAAACTGTTGATATAGTTATTATTAATATTGTATTAGAAGATGATTAGTCTGTCAGCCTGCGATTCCTCTTACAATCGCGTTATAAATCCGATCCTCTTTATATATCGGAGGAAAACGCAGAACGGAAACCAAATTCCGTGTTCCCGCCACGCATCGTCTGTCGGGGTCCATTCTTCGAGTTCACGCACACAATGGAAAGTCTATCCTGTTACAGGAGAGAGAAATGAATAAAAAATTACCCAACATAATAGTATATTATTTTTAAAAAAGGCTGTTTTGTACTCACTGTTAAAGAAAAATCCAGCTTCGGCCAGGGCGACAGGCGAGTTCGGGCGAGTCGACATTTTCAAAAGAACGAACCCGTTCGATCAACGAATTGTAGTCGGGATGCCTGGGACCTTGCAATAAATTAACAGCCTGTTTACATGCGTAGTGTTGCTGTAATGCCAAGTTGAGTTTAGAATTCCAATCCGTGGCGGGTCCTATATCTTCCGCGGGAGCATCCTGGCTCAGATTATCACCAGCGGCACTCATGATTAAATAATTCTAAATGATTTCTGTTTGCGTGTTTTGTAGTAAATTCGCGAAAAGTGGAGGGGAAACCCATGACGTCACTAAGAACACCTATGATATTATTTCCAGTACATTTATTTATTGTAAGTTGATTACATCAAGATTGCGTAAGCACAGTTATTTAAATCAAGATTGTTTTCAGCTCCTCGTGGAATTGTGTGTAGAGGATGTTTTTGTTGTACGTGAGCTGCGGCTCCATGTAATCGCTCGAAGGTAAAGCAGAAATTGCATAAGTCATGACGTCGGGCACGGCACTATTGTGTATCACCAGTTATTTTTGAACTAGATGCATGATATAATTTAGGTAACGTAGATCGGACAATTTGAAACTGATGTGCGCGTGCGGACCCATGTGCATCCAGGCGACCCTGTAACTGCCTGTCGTAGATATGTAGAACCCGTCGTGGATGCCCGAAGAGTATTGGTTGTTGGCGCAGAGGGCCGTGCATAGTGGCGGTAGGTGTTCGGCCAGTACCGTGACGTGTTGCTCCGTCAGTTTGATAGGCCCTACCTTGGCTCCCCCAAATTCCACTCTAGGCTGATATCCTTCCGACGGGTAGAAACCGAACAAGACAACGGCTTTTGTCCTCGTTTATAAAAATACGCGACGTAGTAGCACGCGATTCGGATCGAAAGCCACGTCTTCTTCGATGGCGGGGTACGAGCAGACGTCGATTTCGGGGAGGGCTGTGACCTCGCGTTTGTCTGGAGGAGGAGGTATGGCCTTCGCCGCGACTTTTCTGGACGCCATGTCTGGGTAGACTGATACGTCGTTAGCGACCATTAACGTTTTAAGCAGCTGAAAAAAAGAAACGTTCAGGTGACAAATGATATCATTAACCAATCAAAAGACAAGTTACAACATGTTGGTCTTACCTTATGGAAATCGAATTCCCGAATTAAAGGCGGCCGTATGACGCGTATTTTCTTTGGGGCATTTCACATAAGCCTTCTCTTTGAGATGGAGCGTTAACCATTCGTAAAGAGCGTGGGCGTTACGCGTGGCACAACTCTTGTCTGGGAAACGGTGACAGGGCATGCTGCATACCGTTCCCATCCTGAAGCTTCTGCGCTCAGGGCAGCCGAATGTGTCTAGATTAAGGACCGCGCGCCCCAGCAGGCTCGAGAGAAACCTGGTCTTGGCTGTGCCCTTAGCGTATAGATGAGCAAAGTTCGCGATGGCTTCGTTTACGGTCTGGAATAATTTAGCATAATCTATAATGCCGTCATTCTAATTTAGACCATTGGTCTCATTGCCGTGCGATTCCATGTGGTAGGGGGAAGAAAGCGGAGCGTCACGAGGACGTTGCCGGCGGCTATGGACAATTCCTTGACAATGTCTTTGCCGTGTGCCCCTCCAATGTCTCATAATCGGTAACTATTTCCATGATGTACGTATCGAGAGAAATAAGGTAATGGTGTTTGTGAACTCACCTTTTATACCTACTGGTTCAGCACAAGCCTCCTTTTCGAGGTAGGGCCCGAATTCTGACGTTGTAAATCGGTCGTTCCACCTGAAGATCGACGTGTAGGCCCGGATTGAACAGTCCGTCGAATTCCTGGCCCGTATAACCTCTATCCGTGTACAGGGCTAACAGATAGCATTATTTTCCACATACCATACTCATGGGTCCTTGGAGTTGTACGGTATTAATAATTTAGGACGGTACAATTGCGTCTCAAAAATGTCTGGATATCTGGGACATTAGGGGACAGGCCATAGGAATCGAAGTAGAATGCCGATGAGGATCTGGGTTCGAGACGGATAGCCAGCCAGTGTGATCCAGTCTGCGTGTGCGCGTCCGCATTTACTATGATAGTGCCTGGCCGCGTGATAGAACGTGGTAACAGATCCGATGGAAAGACGCCCAGAAAATATTTCACATCACTTAAGATACACGAAATCTGATTTGTGTACATTTTTAAAAGTCTGTAGTTACGGTTCGCAGGTTATCGACACGGACCGAATTGTCGTATTCGAGGCACAGAAGACAAGTTATCGCCTCTGTCAATGCCTTGTCGAAATTACACTCGATGCGTATATTGCCGGTTTCAGCTTGAGAAGCGTGTCCTTCGGACGCGGCCATGTCGGGTGAGGTCAAAGAGTAACAAAGTACCCGTTTATATACATGTCATGAGTTATCTGAAGTCCCGAGTTCGAATGGTGGATGCCTGATCCTTCAAATAGAGATTTGTATCCCATCACGGTGTCTTCTCGTGACCGGTATCTAAAGACAGGCTTTCGCCAGGTATCTGCTTGCCGTTCACAAACATCGCGAACTTGCGCAGGCCGAAATGCTGAAATCTGTGGGGGTTCGTATTCATGTTGCCGATAAAGTCCTTGTTAGCTAGCATAGTGAATAAGAGACGTTTCGGGACGCGTCCGATGACGGCGTTATCTATCGAGAAAGACTGTCCTGCTAGAAAAAGTGAAAGTTTTGAGTTCGACCCTCGTTAAGTTATAGATGGCGAGTCTAGTATTCGGGGTCTCGTGAGCCAGCAGGATGCGAGGGTTCGCTCGCACGCTTCTGACGTACAGTCGGGCAGAGATAAATTTTGATGTCTTTGAATCTTGCGTTCCGCTCATCAGACATATCTTGCTTCGCCTTCGTAAACTTTATCTGTAGCCTGACGCCCGGAAGTATGAATCTCGGCACGTTCCAGATGTCGCTGTGAACCCTGACGTACATCTTGATCTATTTGCTCCGTTTCTGCCTCTTACATCGGGCGATGAAACACGTTTGTTCAATCGTACGTCTCGGAAGGGTCACAGGGTAACATTGCCAGTGTCCTTATACCAATAGCTGTTCGTGAGATGCGATAATGAGGCGTCCGAACCGTATGTAAGAAGTGTCTCGAGATAAGTCCTGAAGTTATAGAGATCTCCAGATTGTGTTATATTAACGCCATTGAGAGCGATGGTGCATTGACTGAATAGTGAATGTAAAAAGTTATTCGTGCCGGCGGTATAATCCGAGGCGTCCAGATCCGTCCCGTCAGACTGTAAATTTGCCACGAATATAGAATTTAATATCGGGTCAACATACGTATCATCCGCTGGAATCAAAAATTCTAAATCCGTCTGATCTACCGATGATATGGGATTGTATACGACCACATTCGTCTCTAAGGTGGCGTTCTGTACCGGCTTCCGAGCGAAGACGTCGAACTCGTTGCTCGCGAGTTCTGGTAAAAGCGGTTCCGTCTGAGGCATGGTCGTAGCGATGACTGATGACGGTTAAGAAAAAATATCCCGTTTTTTTAATTTTGCGAATTTTTTTTGTCACCCTCTTGCGTCTCTGACCGGCTGTCTTGGTTCGACCTCGTAATTTTTTATTATATTCTGCGTCGAGTCAGTGACGTGTTTAGATACGATGTCATGTGTTCCGGCCTGATGATTTTCGGCTATATCCTCGAGAATCTTACCGCCTGTGCTCAAAGCTTCGCGTCCGAGGGCTCTTAACGTCTCCTTGCCCATAGACTTGGCCCCGCTCCAAAGAATGGGTCTGACTGTCCTACATAGTCCGGTCAATACGCTACCCAACCCGTGTCCACGCTGAATGAAAGGTTGGACGCTGTAAATCGGTCCTATGTCATCGCGCCCGCGACCCGCCTGCCGTCGGTAATACAGAACGAGAGGATCCATCGTTACAAAATGGTTTATTTAGGCTGTGACGGGGGTTTTTATATACGCGTCGAAAATGAAGGACCACTTTTGTGACCATCGTGCTAGACTTGAACGGAATGTTCGCACCTTTTGAATCTATTAACGCGATACTTATGGTCTGAAATGTACGTCTTTCTACGGGTACATAATAGATATTCTTAAATATGTATTCGCCAATCGCAGAAGGGTAAATTATCGTGCGCAGATCTGACGTAATGAGGACCCACAAATTGAGGTGCTATCATCAATAAATCAGGACATGCCTATTGCCTATAACGTCACGAGGTTGAAGATAACCTGTAACGGGTGGGGGATAGCTAAATTCGCATTACCCCACCTCCCACTCGTCTGTCGAACCCAGGTCTATAGACTGCCAGTTCATTCGAGAAGTTGGCTAGCGTATTGCTACTAAAGATATTTTGCGACGCGTTGCTGAACAGTCACGTAAAATTGTCGGCGGTAGTCTTCCATTAAACATTCTTCACGCTAGATGCGGGTATCCAACTGTCGAAATCCTGATTATATCCTTTCCACCGGACCAATTACTCTTTAATGCCTCTCTTTACTCTTGTGCATAGAATTTTATCTTAAATGTGGTGCGTTTTGTTATACGCACAGGCGTTAGCTCCTGTTCCTAAAAGTGACCGTCTATGACCTTATTCTAATCTTCGAGTTCGTATACGGGTCGTGGGGTCTTGCGTAAGACTTATAATTCGGAATATCGGTTGTGTAATTTTGCTCCACGCCCTTGGCAAATTTCATCTTTACTGATGCGTGCGTGTTGCCCCACAGGAAATTTCGGTTGTGCAACAGGGATCCGGCTTCTTTTTTGTTTATCCTTTTCCATATGGCAAGGACATCTTTTTCCGTCACTAGTGCGGGCGCTATGCACGTCGTACCGTGAACAGTCGCGTTGTAGCGTTCGACAAATTTCGGGAGTACGTCTATAAATTTGTGTGTTCTTGAGCGTGAAATACTTGAATAATTTATCGCGAATCGTGCGATGGGCCTTCTCGAAGATGAGCATTTGATATCGGGGTTTTTTCCATATTTGAAACTGGATTCCCTCGCGCTTTAACATGTTTTGAAACGATCTATTCGTGAATTCTTTCCACCTGTCCGTACGCACCCAGATGGGACGTACATCTCCTTCACTGACTTCTCCTTTCACTTCATCATCGGCGGCAACGGGACCTGTTTCAAATACTTCGCTAAGCATAAGCAAATGATGTCTAGCTATAGACGGCGAGGAGAAAGAAGAGGCGGTTTGCACGGACGATTCTGTTTTCGGCTGGACTAGAGTGGTTTCGGGTAAGACGGCTTTTATAAAGTTGGCTGTAGCCTTCATCAACGCCTTGCGTCCGACGGCGGCTTCCTCGAGGGCGCCACGCGTAGCGACCCATTTGTCATATGGGTGTATGGAATCCGTCTTCTTCTTACGCGTCTTTCGCTGGGTAGGCAGGCGGCGCTCACTATTTAGGTAGTCGGGAGAAACGAGGTATATCTTACGTAAAATGGCTGCTCACGCGACGTCGCTACGCGAACGAAAAGTAAGACTGGCCACGGTCGGCAAGATTGCGCTCAACAGCGGCATGAGGAACCCGCCTCGCTGATTTATAAGCCGTTTCTTGGCTGAAAGAGACTCGCATGTCGGCGATCGCGCGGAGTTTACCCCTAAACTTCCGCAACTTTTTCTGCCATGGAGTGATCATCACGTTATCGTGCAAGACGTTCAGAACGCACTCGCTAATGGCTTTTACGAGTTCGCTGTCACAGTTTTTAATTATGACTTTTCGCAATTGAGGTTTTGCCGTCTTGAGTACTTGTAGATGGTGATAATTCGATGTTATCCGCTTCATCATTTACTAGGGCATATATGGCGGGAGAATATTCGGACAGAAGGACATTGGTTCGAAACCTCAGCTTGTCGTCAGTATCCTGCGCGAAATGTAATATAAAATAGCTGTGGGCGTTCCTGGTCGCCTCTTTATACGAGGCGCACAGACTGGCACTAGCCTCGGGCACAACTTGTCTCGCTAGGTAGGCAAACTGGTTTCTGTCGCCAACGTTCTTCAAGGCTACCAGATATTTAGCGTTTAGAGATATGTCGCGGCAGTGCGTGGCCTGATGGAAAAAGTTTTGTGTAATTACAATTACACTGAGATTCCCGTGATGACTGCCCTTGGAAAAAATTCGCACACGGCCCGCGAATAAACCTCGTTTAACAGATCGTCGAGAATAAGCAGACAGGTTCTTCCCTGAGGGTTTTCAAAATTCTCCCGTACGCCTTCGTGAATTTTAACGTTCTTCAGTTCTTCACTGGGCTCCGCGCTTCGGTCGCAATAACCATACGATTCCGTCCGGAAAGTCCGGTTCGGTGCACAGGGTATCGAGGTTTTGCAGAAATCGTACGCAGAACATGGACTTTCCAGATCCCATTAGGCCCTATGATACAGGTAAACGGGTGTTTTAAACCTGATGTAGGCCATGTGAATGTCCTATTTTCTCATTCACTCCCCGTTTATATACCCGAACGGAAGGGACGTATTATCGTTCAGACGTGTTGGCTTTAAAAACGACACTCTATACGTCTTATCATCGGGCTCGCTTATTATATTCACTCTTCTCTTACTCTTTTTTCGTTTGATTTTATTCTTCGTACGCACGATAACTGTCTCGTCCTCGGTCAAAATCATCTTTTATCTTTGCAAATTTACCAATTGCGGGGCGCTATAATTAAGCGGTATCCCTCGAATTTTACAGGCGGTCTTGCTCTCACCTGTCGCGGAATTGTTTTGTATGCGTAATTTTTGGGGCCTGCACAGACCACTTCCACAATTATTTCATCTGGTTTCAATTCGGAAGTCATCTGGCACAAATTGTCGCCCGTCTCTACTAACGCGGGTTCGTTTCTTGGCTGTATAAATATTACACAATCCTTATCCGTATAGATGGCCTTATTTTGCAACTTGTCCAAGAAGCCGTACAGGTGAATCCTCGCTCCTGCTGTGACGTAAGCGCCTATGACCTCGGTATGACGTAAGCTAGGCACTCGCTCGTCGGATGAATACTGCTACGATATCCAGACTACGTCATCACTAGCAAACATGTTTTGCACTTCGATACCCGGCGTCACTAGAAATCTACAGTTCTCGTGGCTCGGAGATTAATTTAGTCTGCGTCTTGTTGCTACATTCCGTCAATTTTCCCACATGGATTTGAGACAGAGTTTCGCGAGACAGAGTTTTGGCGCGTTATAACGCAGAGTCTCTGTCCCGTCGTATGCCCTCTTATAGAACAGGCTGGTGTATCGGTCCTCGTTTTCCGCGGTTCGAACCCAGCTCGGATAACCTCTAGCCTCCACTTTGAGTTTCAAAAACGTGTTGACGTAGTCTGCGAAGAGGCCGCCTTCACCCGTGTTAGAATCGTAACGCGTGACTTCATATTCGTACACTTCCATAATTTCCAAAGTTCTGTATCCTTTGTCAACGTCCAATCGCACCTCGTCTATAACCCAAATGCCTTCCAGGCATCTCTCAATATCGCCTGAAATGCCGACATTAGCTTGTCGCGTTACGTTCTATGACGCACGATCGGCACAGGCAGAATAACAGTTTCTTGTCGCATCTCAATGGTAGGACCGTGTGGTAGAGGTCCTTGGGCGGCACGATCTTGCATTTTATCAGACCTTCCATCTTTAGACAGGTTTTGATGTCTGCACACACGTCACCCACGTGAATAATCGGATGACCGATGGGGAACTTGACATATTTGCATATGTACGGGTACAGACTCATTATATCGCAGTACCGTACAGACTCCACATCCTCTCGAATGTTACAGTGAAGATGCTTGGCTTTGGTCCGACCCCCATACAGAGCCTCGCGAGTGATCATGGGCGCGTGTCTGACGATGGGATGAGCGAGCAGATCGTCGGCTCCATCAAACTTACATTCCCGCTGTATCTTAACCCGATAGCTTGCCCGCTTTAACTGCTCGATCTTCGCCAGTTCGAGTTCGTACCGTTAGACTAGCGTCTCCGCTCGTCATCGTCTTCACGTCTCGGAACGGCTGGCATGTGCAACTGTGATAGTAGCATCCCAGAAATTCGCATATGGTTCTTGTCTCGGCGCAGTAAACGTCACGCCGTAATGCTGCAATTCGGGAGGTCTGTATTCGCGTCCGATTCTCGCGTGCATTATGTGACATCCGTCTGTTCCATATGCATGAGCCACATCAACACTTTCTTGCGATATCTCTGATTGGCACTGTAACCTCCCGGAGAAATCAATCCTATTGTCTCAGGTTTCAAGAATTTCTTGCGCAACACCTTGTTGCATGCATTGTCAGTGCCTCGAGAAAATCCTCGATATTTTCTATTTTTATGAAGTCGCGTCTGAAACCCGACACGCCTGTCGCAATATGGTGGTCATCTTGTCAGTATTGTTCTAACACGTGTCGGTTATCGAAGACCTTGATTTTCTGCTCGGCATACCAGGACACGAATTCCCTTCTGTCTCCCCTATCTCGTCGGCGCCGAAATAGTCGATGTCTGGTATCGGTCCTACATAGTCTAAATTTGCCTTAGTGTTGAAGTAATGCGGGGAGTACGATTTCGACGACGGCAACCCGACTGCCTCGGGCAGCTTACGTAAAGGCATGGGCAAGTAGGACACGGAATCCAGAAATTGGACTGATGCATTTTCATACTGACAATCTTTAAGCCGTTTAATATTAGCTCGGGGTCCACTTCAGTAGAATAGCTCTATTTAGGATGAACTGGGAATCGAAGGCCTTGGCATTGTGCGTTATGGCGTCGACCTTCTTACACCAGGGGCGCGGTTCGCATAGGTGCGATAGCAAATCGCCTACGGGGTCTTCGAGGAAGGAATGCCGTCTCCTACCGCATCGCGCGCAATTCCCCCACTCGTCTTGCATCTCGCAGGCCGTACAAAACTGCTGCAGGCAGACCAGGATCGGAACTAGCAATGTTGCCGATTCGTTAAATTTCGTGTCCTGCGTGGTATCGAAATCGTAAAATACGAATAACACGTCATCGCTGCTACGCAATTCGTTCTTTAAAGGCTGCATATAGCAAAGATGATTTCTTTCCATGTTCTGTTTACAATTCGCGCAGAACGGCTTGAAACATTCGTGATTTTTTCTCGCTATGCATCCGTTACACACGGCGCAATTTCGCACCTTTTCGCAAACGGACTTATCGCCGCCCAGCTTGTTTGTCTTGTGTTTTTCAAAACATGATCGACTTCTAAAGTTTCTATTACGGGACTCGGACTTCGGAGTACGTACATGGAGGAACCGACTTGCAGTCACGGCACGTCTCTCCACACATACGCGTCACGCCACCTTCGCACCCTTTGTTACAGACTCTGCATACATACTCGCTTCGTTGCTCCCGTGACACTGTTTATCACGTGGTAATGTCTTGTCACGTCATAAAACAGGTTAATCGTTTTTTTCGGATTCCACATCTCCATCGAAAAATATGTCCTCGCAATTTAATTCGCCGAAAACGACTATCCTGTACTCTGAATTGTTCTTGAAATCTCATTAGCACGGGTATTCCCCCACCGGTCGACAAGTCTATATCTGTTGTCTCGAGAAAACGATCGACTATGGGACGTATCTTACATCCGCGGCGATATGACTTGTAATTTGGATCGTTGTCTAATCTTGCTTTTGCTATGACGAGGGCGTGAGCCAAGCAATTATTTTTTGCTTTGACTTCTACGATATTTTTTTCAGACGGACCGTAGTCTCGTGCGGTCTACCCTTACATTTGACATGGCCGTGGCCGACGGGCATTTTTACAGACTACCCCTATTATCATTTTATCTTAGGCGTTGAACCTGGCATTTGACTGGGCTACCTTCTCGAAAACCGACCATATCACCTCTGGTCTTTTCGTCTGAAGCTAACTCCTACAGCTTTGTCCCGCACATTAACCTCGTTACTACTCGTGATTCCGACCATGTCAGAATCGTTAGTTTCGTAATGCGTACTCAAACAGGTCTGTCACACTGGCTAAAATATGGGATCCGGGATTCAAATCCTCTCCTACAATAGGAGGTATGAGACGTACGGTAAGTTGCGATCCTTTGGCATTGAAGCGCCCGTACTGTCTGTTTATTTCGTTATCTATGGTAAATCTAGGAATCTCGTCCAATTCCTCTTCGGTTATCTGAAATTCGCGTCGCATGGTTACCCTAACAATTTCTTCTACTTTATTGGACGTATCATAATCTATTATTAATAAATAGGGTATACGATACAGGTTAAGTACCAATTATAATGTAAAGATGTTTTCAGCTAATGGTAACACTGCGATGAATGCAAAGAGACGCTAGGATGTACGTATTTATAACAATAACACGTGCCTTTCTTGTCCGCGACGCATTGTGAAATACTGATGATGTCATGTTCCAGGTTCACCCGAATTATATAAGGTGAGAGATCCGGCTCGGACCGCGTTATTTGCGAGTAGCTAGCAAGAAGAAGACTAACAGGACGAAAAGATACATATTTTTCCTTATACATATAATTGTTTCTTACCTATTATTTCCAGTTCAAAATATTTTCAGATGAACCTCCAGAAAAAATTTCAAGAGGATTCCTCTAGTCAGGTCATTCGAGTAAACACGATGGAGGTGAACAAAAAATATCCGATTATTGGGGCAGAGCGGATAACCGCAAACTTTGGATTTACCGTTGTGATGCGCATTAAAGAGCAGCCGATTAAAGTTGTGAATGTGTATCTACCAAAACGCTACAGTGCCATCGTTTCGGATGAAGATATAGAACTTATAAATTCTCAAAAAGTTTCTCTTTATTATATAAGGGAACATGTGAAAAAACAAACTCTTACAATTTAGCGATCGAAGACTCTATCTTGTGATTTTTTTAAACCTTTGTCTATCCAAAATGTATCCTCAGAATAACGTGAGATTTTTTCTCTTTCAGATTTTTTCTTTTAACTAAAACATGAGTGGGCAATTTGACGGGTCCAGTTCGATGCTCGAGACCTACAGACGAGTACGGTCAAATTGTGGGAAGAACGCTGCATGGTTAACAATTTATACCCATTCATTGTGAGCACAACTTTTTTCATAATCTTGCTAGAGGAATTTATGCAGCACGGTATTTGTTGCGCGATCGTAGGATATTTCCCGGCTTATTTTCGGTTCCTTCAGTAGGGTAGAACTGGCCATCGCAGTAACTACAAACCCGTTCTTATACGACATTTTGCAGAGAGATAGGCGATACCGTCTGTCTTTTAATTTCGGGCAAAAATTTCGTTTTCTCTTACAAACTGTCACTGACAATTACTTTACTTACAGAGTTTTACTTGAGGACTCATCGTTTTTTATTAGTCTAGCCTATTTCTTCCTTAGGTGGCGGCGGGCGACTTTCAAGTTTAAATTTAGTACATTATTTTTGGGATGATTGTACGGTTCTTTCCTGTAGAAAATATTCGATGGTCATTTTGGAAATCGAATCTCTGCAGCATTCGAGACCCTTTTTTTTCTAAAACATTATAGAGCCGAAAGCGATGGTTGGACAACGCGGTTATTTTGTGATTCCTACGCGTCATACAGCAGACGCCGCGCAAATAATTATATTTTAGGCTGTACTAAGACGGATGGTTGTAGATGCAACGTGTTTGCGCCAGCCTCCTACACTGAAGTCTAGCCTCGCATTCGGTTTTCACCGTCCTTTTCGATTTAGACCGCTTCGTACTGTCCTCTACTACAACGTACTAGGAATACAAATTTATAGCAAATTCTAAAAAAGTAGCTTTCGGCTGCTCCCGCCGGATTCCTTTCCAGATTTTCCTTACGTATATTACGTTTATTCTCGGTCACCCGCAACAAGGATGCATTGGGCATGCTGCGTGTCGCTAAATTATGAGGATGTCTGATCCGTAATCTGTAACGTGAAATTCTCTTCGAGAGAGGGTGTGGTAGTATCGATAATCAATGACAAACAATTTTGTTGGTGCAGTCACTGCCATAGACCATTATTTGTAAACTGTTATCCATGTAGAGGTTCGGAGCATTAAAATCTCGCGTTATTTTTTTGGCAGATCTCAGAATAACGCTGTGCTCCCCGTTTTGTACAACTAAACAAAACGAGGTGAAGGAGGGTTTGGATCTACTGGTATTAATTATGTATTTACTACAGAGTGTAGAATAAAAGCTAGGTCCAATTGATACGTGGCCTACATATGTTATACAATATCTATTTGTAGATGTTTCTTCAGCACCTATAGTTAAGAGTTTAGTTAGTTTATTTTATGGTAACTATTCCTGTATACACCGCTACACAATTGTATATTGCTTGTAATCACACCTGTACTGTTGATGCGACTAATTATATGTATCAGTTATATCTCCAATGGCAACCACGTCAATCTGTATAAGTTTCACATGTAACGCTATTATATGTTGAAGCGTAAGCATTTCTGGATCAACGGTAAAAGCTTCTACAATCAGAGAGAGGAAGTAACATCAGAAATGAATATGATTCAATTGGGTATTGAAAATACTGAATGCCAGCTGTTAATAAGAAACATACTCAGATGTAAGACTTGTAATGCTGCGTGAATAAATGCCTTAATATATTTGCTGGAAAATAAAGAAAAACCTTTCTATTACTTTCCCGAAACTCTACCTACTCCCCTTTTCCCAACTCTATTCAAATAATGCGCGTATCGACCATATTACAAAATGGCTGCCTGTCGGGTAGCCATATTGTAACATGGCGGTCTTATTCAAATACTGTATATTTAAATAACAAGCGAACATGTACGTCATTTTACAAGATGGCCGCCTCTCCGCTTAGCCATGGCGGTCTTATTGGAATACTATATGTTTAAATAACGCGCGCTTGTCAGCCATTTTATAAGATTGCCGCTTCTCCGCTTAGCCATGGCGGTCTTATTTAAATACTATATGTTTAAATAACGCGCGCACATGTCCGCCATTTTATAAAATGATCGTCTCCGCTTAGCCATGGAGGTCTTATTCGAATACTATATGTTTAAATAAGGCGCGCATATTAGTCATTTTACAATATGGTCGCCTCTCCATTTAGCCATGGCGGTCTTATTCAAATACCAAATGTTTAAAAATCGCGCGCGCATGTCCGCCATTTTACAAGATGGCTGCCTCTCCGCTTAGCCATGGCGCGGTCTTATTCAAATACTATATGTTTAAATAAGGCGCGCATATCCACCACTTTACAAGTTGGCCGCCTCTCCGCTCACCCATGGCGGTCTTATTCAAATAGCATGTTCAAATCACGCGCGCATATCCGCCATTTTACAAAATGGCCGCCTCTCCGCCCAGCCATGGCGGTTTTATTCAAATACTATATGTTTAAATCACGCGCGCTCATATCCGCCATTTTACAAAATGGCCGCTCACAATTTCATAATGGTCACGTGACACCCAAATTTTAACTCTCAAGGACAACCCCCGGTCCGACTCCCAGACAAATACAATCCCATACATGAGTGCCTGAGATAAACATTTATTTCAAGGCGTATGGGGGATATGGCGTCCTGACAAAATACCATGGAAAAAGTCGAAAGCCCAAGACTGACTGAAGTACATGCATTACTACTAACGCGTTATGTCAATATTCTTTGGAAACAAACTATATTGGTTCGTGTTCCAGTGTCAGCATGTAATTTTTTATTTTTGAATGTTTCATACTCAAATACTTAAATTATGCAGTGACACTTCTTTTACTTATTTAATTGTATGTTTCAAAAGTTATCTTTGCTCCATTTGCAGGGTTAGAAATCCGAGTGACGCAGATATTTTTCCGTAATTCTTTTTCTTTGTTTACCGACATTCTGATTTAGAGGTTTCGTGTTTGAATGGGACAAACTAGGCATGGTGAATCTCGTTTGTGGGCCATAGCGGGTCAATATCTGACATTTGGCTAGACGATTTGAAACATTTACGGAAAGGAATTGTTGAGCGTATGATGTTTGTGCTGGGGAGGTCTGGACTGACAGTGGTTTCAATCTCGCCTTGTTTCAAGGATGGGGTATGGGGAGTGAAGTACTGTTGGAACAGGTTCAGCTCAATTTTAACTTTCAAAACAAGTTCATAATTGTTCTGTGTGGCCGTCTAGTAGACAACACATTTTCTAAAATGTGCGTTTTTAAGTCTTACTGGCTGCACTGATTATGGTGGTTATGTCGTGAAGAGGGATTCGGCCTACACATATAAGGTTTAACCCTTTAAACGCTGAATTAAATCCCATCTGCTATTTGCTGGCATTATTAGGAGCTCACCATTTTCTCCACGTTAGCAGGATAAGGTTTAAATCATTAACCTTTAGGCTACCAATGTCATATATATATATGGAGCACATATTCTTGATGTTTCTAGATCACACACGACGCACCACAGTTGGTAGGACTCCTCTGGACGAGTGATCAGCTCGTCGCAGGGACCTCTATCTGACAACACGACACAACAAATCCATGTCCCCAGTGGGATTCGAACCCACGATCTCAGCAGGTGAGCGGCCGCAGGCCGCTCGCCTGCAAACAAGCACCTTTTTGCAACATACATCTGTGGTAAGAAAGCAAGCCACACGCCTTGGAAAATTAATGATCTTTAATTCATGTTTTAATTTAAAATTAAGCAAATGTATTGGTATCTTTGGTTAATATATGCGCGGCGTGATTGATTGTAATGAATGGAAGACAGAAACGCCACGAATTAACAAATATGGGGAGACTAAAACGACTCGAATTAAGATGGCAACTGTACGTCACGTGACTGCCTGAGCGGTATGTACGGAATATCAGGCCGCTTGATTTTTGTTGAACAGAGTATAACTTTTTAAATGGTTACTCTGCATGAAAAAGTGCAGTGTTGGTTTTGGAATGATACCTCAAAGCCAAAGGTGATAGAATACAAGATTTGCGAAGGTACTGACTGCCTGAAGGCTACATTACAAAGAGGTATAACAAGCCTACAGGTTATGGTTGCCTCAGCAAGAAGTGTTGGCTGTGGGAGCAATAAAGCAGTGACATTGCTGTATGTTGTACCTTGGCCAAGTAGTCTGACATAGAGAGTGAAATAACAAGGTTTGAAACCTTATGATCTTCACCACTGAACAGAATTTCCATTAATTTAGCAGATAGCTTTCTGCTTCATTTACTTTTTCTTAGGTCTCTGAGCATTTTGTCGCGCCGTCATATTATTAACATATTTGGTTGCCACCAAGATATGAAGTTGTGAACTAGACTCATTGCATATAATAAACAAGTTAGGTATTATTACTTGAAACTTGTTACCTACCTTTGTAATTATTATGGCAGCTGTAGCAATATTTCAGGCATTAACCCTTTAAACCCCGAATTAAATCCCATCTGCTATTTGCTGGCATTATTAGCTCACCATTTTCTCTACGTTAGCAGGATAAGGGTTAAATTAACCTTTAGGCTACTAATATATATATATATATATATGGAGCACCTATTCTTGATGTTTCTAGATCACACGACGCAGCACAGTCGGTAGGACTCCTCTGGACGAGTGATCAGCTCGTCGCAGAGACCTCTACCTGACAACACGACACAACAAATATCCATGCCTCCGGTGGGATTCGAACCCAAGATCTCAGCAGGCGAGCG
>Ga0268261_10000985_pt1 | contig 19123 bp, 14 predicted proteins | sample TergutNc150P1_FD_190353 | JGI IMG/M metagenome (GOLD analysis project Ga0268261, IMG submission 190353) | Nasutitermes corniger P1 segment gut microbial community from laboratory colony in Florida, USA - Nc150 P1 (SPAdes) (version 2) | ecosystem: Host-associated > Arthropoda: Insects >...
GCTAACATAAAACAGCAAACATGAACGGTCGGGCCATTCCAGGAGCTTATCTTTTCCGTCTGTATGTGTGTGACAAAGAAATGAGCTGACCACATCACACAGGGAAGACCCACCAACCTGACTGGGTTGTTTACGTTCGAGACAGTGAGAAGTGAGACGCCTGATAACATAAGCTGCTTCGGCTAACGAAGATTTCGGCTAACGAATGTGATTCTGGAACGAATTATTTTTGTTAGCCGAGGTATCACTGTACAGATGACCCTCACATGAGAAAACAAGATATGAACAAGAAAGGTTTGTAATTATATGATACAGCAAAATAAAACAGAAAATGTGGTAACCATATTTCACTGTCTTATCACAATAACAACCCTACCTGTCAAAATTAGGTTCCAAAAGCCCTGGCCTTGTATGACTTCTAATCATCAGTGGTCTATCTAGTCTTGCACTGATGTTTGTATCCATGCTATCATTCCATTTCTGATACAGGTCTCTCACTATATCATCCATTGATACTACAAGCTTCTCATAGTCTGCACGTACTTCATCCCCCATAGCACAAGGAGGCATCCACTGAGCATCATCTAGTACCTGACAAAAAAATGAAATCTTAATTAATAATATTAATCATGATAACTTCAGATGATGTGTACAATATCAACTTTCATGTATGTTGATACAGTTTCTGCTGCACTGACTGCAAACAGCAATTCAAATCTCTACATAAACTCTGACATAATTCAAACTCTGGCTTAAGTCACTAATAATAGTGCTGAATACCTTCATCAGTTTTGTCAGATGTCTCTTCTTCAAACGAATCATTAAAGCTTGACCAGCAAATTCGGGTAATCCCGCAAGACAGCAAGATTTTTCTTCCACCAAATGTTTCTTTGCCTCTTGAATTACTGCTTTAAATAGCTGATACACCTACTTACAAAATACCAAAAAATGCATTAATAATGTCCTGAAATATGGTAGATATTGGCAGAATTAACAAATGTTTGTTCCAGTTAAACCAAAAGATCCTAAAGAGAGACAAATGCTTTAAGGTTCACAGCAAATATCAGATACTAGAGCAATACCCACCAAAAATTCAATATAAAGTCTCGCCCTGTTTTACACAATTAAACTGCTATAGTTTACAGAATAAATACAATATAAACAGTGTATATCACTCAGCTTTTAATATGGCCATGAAGGAACACAAAAGTGTCTGCAATAAAACACACATGCATAGGAATGCCATGATTTCTTTAGCACCTGCGCAGATCTAGCCTCAACTGCTAGCCCCTCAACTTTCAGATTCCCTATCTACACCATGCTGTACCGTTTCTTAAGACATCTTAAGACAGTCAACACAAATACATGGCAGTGAAGTAGGATAGGGGTGCACCAGTCTTCCTGAAACCTATGGGAAACCTTAAAATTATACATGTCAGTAAGGAGACATGAAGAAAGTTCTATTTTGCAAAGCCATAAATATGAGTATTTCGCACCACCATACAAAATTTAGCTGCCCAGGTGATCTGGTATCCAGAATATTTGCTCCACTGAAGTAGAGCCCAATGCAGAAGCTTCTCTCTAATGACTGATACTGAACAGCATTCCACATAATTACACAAAACAATTTCTTCATGAATGAAGCATCACATTTGCAGGTATCACATGACGTTTCCAACAGTATAAATTATGAACATTTCCCCTAGCCTTTCTTCTTTAAGCTCTTAAACAGTAAACTTCACTTACATTTTCCTGAATAATGGAGGTAAGCTTTCATTAACAACAAAATTTTCAGCTGGACAATGACACAAAGTTTTTTGTTTAAGTATACGACTCCTTAGAAATTTCAGCATATGTATAGTCACTAACAAGTATCAGAAATCATAAATAGTGATTATCAGTGCCTATCACACCAGGTTCCAGCTGAAAAGTCCAGCATGTGACAGTATGCAGACATAAAAACAATATGTAAGATAACTCACAGCAGCAATTTTCTGGTCATACAAGGGCCGCAGAGCATCTCGTTTAGAATAATGGTAAAATGCTTGCAGAGCATGAACTCCCTCCTCCAAATTTTCTACTTGCTCAAACACAGATACCATAAGATTTCCCAGTATCACTTCAATATCTTTCATCTGCCCTCGAAACCTTTTACAAAACAAATTAAATGCACATTATGATAAGCATTGATGAAGACATCATCAAGTACATATTAGTGCACAGTTTCTTAGATGCTGGAATTTTCCTGTTATGTCCAGCACTTGCACAGACATTGTTTAATCATTAATTAGCCATAAAGTTCCCCAAACCCTCAAAATTCAGGGCACAAATATTGTGCTGGGTAATTTGTATATTACTTTAGCACAAGTCTCCAAGTAATAAACAGACTGCATTCCAAACAGTTGTGCCTTCTTTCCATATCTTAGGACTCACTGTCTGTTAGGTACAATATTATAAACAGTGGCCAGATTCGCAAGCCAGACTGAGTCTATGTAACACTCCACAATTAACAAACAATACAGCCCATGTTGAGTAATACAAGAAAGCAGTACTGTTGTAATATCAGTAATAAAACAAATGAGGACAATCAATCAATCAATAAATCAATCACACATGGGTTTCTTTTACTCCTTTGCACTGAAGACAGCGCATTCCTTGGAAATATCAGCACATTTCAGTCAAAATAATTAATGATTAGTGCAATAAATATTTTATCTTCAAACCTAACCGTAGGTGCATGGTACAAACATTTGCCATAAGCAACTAGAAAAATACTGTTACAAACCAAAACACAACATTTATATTGTGGGTATGGCACGAAGTCATCTGCTAAGTGGTAACACTATGTTAATACCATGTGGAAGTGGGCTGTGTTGATAATGTTTTGGAGGAACATATGGTGCCAGAGCCCAGATGGATCAGCTTTAATAATGAAACACTGTAAAAACAATATATATCTTTACCACCATGAAAAAATCAAATCTCAGACAGTCATAATCATCGTGGAGTAGGGAAAAGAAAAGGCAATAAGAGCACAATGAGCTACACTTAAAAAAAAAAAAAATTACAACACAGACATGTAATGGGAACAAACAGATTGATTTAGCCAGATAATAGATATTCTGGATTGTGAGAATGGAAAATCTAAACATACTTCCATTTTTTTTAACCTTTAAGAACCGTGCGTCCTATATATAGGACGGGTGTACCGCCACCCTCCAGACGTTGCATTTTATATATTTTTTTTTAACAAATATAAGTACTGAGTATTTTAAACATTCTGCACACTCTCCATTTTTCTCTTCAAAATGCCGTTTATTTCATAATGTTACCTTTTTTGGTTCATGTATTATTCACATTTTACATACAGAGCGTGCTAAAATTTAAATGTAAAACTCCGGTGCCAAAAGGTTAAACAATGTTTATTCCAACAACGCCACAATAATTAGATACAAATGTATACAAGTTCCAGCTCAAAAGCTGTCTACAAACCTGAATGACATATACCATTGCTGATGATAGACAGAGGAATTGTCCGAAACATGTAGAGTTTCACTCCAAAATAAATTAGAGAAATTAATGCATCTAGTTGGTTTTATTATAAGGATTAGCCAGTGTTGTGTTTTTCTTTGTTGGCTACCTCCCTGACGATGACTGAAACAAGTATATGATTGTATACCTTCGTATCTAATTATTCTGCAGTTGTTGGAATAAACAAAGTAAAATTATCTTACTGCATGGAACATAGATAATATTAAATTAACATTACTGTTATAAAACTGATTAGAAAACACGAAACTCATAGCTGTAGCACTCTTTGGGTAAACAATGAAGGTGGTCATAAATGCAGCCAGGAATACCATGATATGGTGTTCCTGAGGAGAGCGGCAGACAGCATGGTAACCTCATAACAATACCTTCTTCCCTTAAACAAGGAAAACATGCTAAATATAGTCTAATATTAATATTTGCCATAGCATACAAAACAGAGTTAATTTTCAGTTCACACTCCACCCTGTTTCATAAAATCAAATCTTTGAAGCACTTACCGTTCAACTGAACCTTCAAATCCTGTAATTCAATTTGTTCCTGCTCCTCTCATAACAAGAAACAGAACTACAGAACTTCACAAATATGCCACTAATTAACTCCATCACAACAAACATTATAATTTATTTTCTTCTGTTAAAATTCATTAAACGAGAATAACCTATTTAAATGTCTTACCGCAGAATGTCATCATACCATGCAGTAGCTCTCACATCTAATATATTTTGCTGGACATCTCTGATAGCTTGCAAATTTTCTGAAAATGTCATCTCTACCTTCTCACATATATTCTCAAATTCCCCTCCTCTTGTTCCTCCAAAACGTGGTTTTGGAACATTCTCTGTTTCATCCATTCTGAAACATAAAACAAGTACTAAAATAAGATGCCTATGAGATGTGGCATACTCATAGGTGATCATGAATCTAACTTACTTGTCCAAGATATCTGACTTGGTGGAGAATTACAATAAAATGACATCACCATAAAACAATTCAGAAGAGTCTTTTATGGTATATCTATGCAGACATTCATTGACTAATTGTAAAAGTCATGAATACAAAAACTGGACATTCTGTACCACATTAAAGTAAAGAACAGTAATGTTTGCAATGCAAAAACACAGTAGATGGATCTATCTTTCCATTTCTATGTTCTACACATCCCTTATTCATGCTGTCATAAGAGAAGGCATACATTTTTAAAAGTAACATGTAAAGTGAATGTTACTATACTTAAGTTTGGAAAAAAAAAGTCTGTAAATTCTTTTTAAGTGCAAACTCTGAAACTGTAATTTGTATGTACATTATTTGGATCCTTGAATAAGCTTTATTTGTGAAGTACAATGTCTGGTGCCCAGGAAAGTTTGCTCAAGTTGTAATGTTCCTAGCTAGTATACAGAAGGCGTTTGGTGTGAACCACACCTGGGACACTGGCAGGCTGAACTCAGATTTTTAGTGGTTTCACTCAGTATATCCAGGTAGATGCCATAATAGTACAACAAATCAGGCTCTGAACACTTCCTTCCACATCCTTTTCAATTCTTTATTCATCCTAGTTCAGCCCTACACAGTCACAGACACTCAGTGTTGCTGAATAGGTCACAAACAATTAACTGCATATACAAAACATAACATTTGGTCCTCTCAGAAGAATTAACTTGTACTGAGAAGCTGACTCTATATTTAACTGTCTACTTAACATGTTGCATAAATTCCATTTTCCTTTATATGATCTAGTCATCTCCCCCCAACCCCAGCAGTTGGACAAGTATCCTATAATAGGTTAACACATATTACAAACAGACACTTACCCACACAATGAGTCACTACACATTAATAATGATGCTTCTTCTGTAAATCTGAAATACATACCTGCCAAAAACAATCATAACCTCACACACTTCTATCATGTCTCTACACCTCTGTACAAATGAGTCAACATGATTGAAAATGGAATCATCATCTAGATTCCATGGAATATGTGAAAACTTTGAATGGGCCTCTGCAATCTGTAATTACAAACACTACATCAATTAATTTCAGTGAAAAGGGATGAAATATTATAGAAACAGTACTAATAAAGAACATTTCATTCCTGATAAGTTTCAGAGCATGTGTAACTGAAACCTTACCACTTCATGTATTCAGGTTCTCCATCTGTGACAGAGAGAAAGAGATAGAGATTGTGACTATGAAGATTACTGCCACCTTTTGAGGGTGGTAGACAGGAATAATTTCATAGGAATGTTAGTACCTATCTACCAGATCACACAGCATTAAATTCCAGAACACAAAAATCTTGTTGTTTCATAAATCTTTGTATGATACACAGTGGTTAATAAATAGTTCTTCTCATGCAATGTATAGCTTCCCTCATTCTTAACCTCTACACTAGATGGAGGTGAGTTATGAACTTCATGACCTGGCTCTTTTACACTCAGAAAACAAAACCGGTACCCACTGAAAAGGAGGTTGGGTGGGACCCATAGCCAATCTCGATGTTTTGGTCAAGAGAAAACTCTCTTCCTCCTGCCACTATTCAAGTCCCAGATTGTCCAGCCGGTAGCCTAGTCACAATACCAACTACACAATCCCAACTCATAGCAATTCACTAACATAATTACTGCTGTTCTTATCATTCTTATTAATGCTGTTGCTGCTGCTACCACTGCCATCACCACCAGTGATGCCACTGCCTTTGTCAACTCCCAGACCAGGGCCTTCTTCAGTAGTTAACAGTGGTCAGGAAATTCCCTGAATGTTATGGAACTTAAAAGCTCATTACCAAGCTCAAAATATCCTGCTGCTACTCAGTGAAAATCACATAATAAGACACTATATCTAGGTGTCTGAAATGGCCCATTCCTTTCACAATTTCTGAAATGCATGTACTTCACTTTTCCCATGCATATTACATGCCCTGTCCATGTTATATTCCCTAATCTGGTCATCCCGAAATACTGGTCAATAGTGCACATTATGAAGCTCAACATAAAATGGTCTGTTAAAATTTCTCCTTACTTCTTCCCTCTACATTCCTTAGCACCATATTCTTGAACACCTTCCATTTATATCCTCCCTTCACGGTGAATGTCCAAGTTTCTCACCATAGTTCTGAACACAGTATTATAATTTTTACATTCTTACTACAGGAGAGAAAGACAAGTGGGTTTTAACTGAATGGTAGCTATCACTACCCAACTACTACTATTATAACTATAGACTGGTTAGTGTTTTATTTAATACGCTGTCAACAGTGAAGATCATACAGCACCACTACCACTACCATGATTACTACTACTACTACTACTACTACTGCTACTGCTGCTGCTGCTACTACTACTAATACTGCTACTACTACTACTACTACTACTACTACTACTACTACTCCTACTACTACTACTGCTGCTGCTGCTGCTGCTGCTGCTACTCTAATCATCACCCAAGTCAAGTCTCTCAGGTTGTCTTTCACTTGCTTCCATGGGACTTGGTTGTACTCAAAAGCATATGTACACCACAGGTAACAATTTGTACACAACTTAACACTGCAGTACACAACACCTATCTTTCACATGATTTTTATCATAAGATATGGCACTAGGTAGTGATCAATGGACATGTATCACTTATGCTGGTGTGATATCAAGCAGCCATACCTAAATTGGCCTCAGTAAGGCTAGAGTACCTTTCTTTGGGAAAGGTTGGGAATTTTTATGTAGGCTAAGGTAAATATACCCTTGGGCTTAATCAAGTACCAGGTCTGTTGGACCGGTTGTATAGTTGTACACATTATTAATTTCAGCACTAGATTGTGTGAACGTTCAGATTCTTGTTCCAGCTGTCTCACCCCCAGGAAAGATGCTCAAGTACCCAATGGGTAAAGAGCTAAGCAAGTTTCTGAGCCAGTCTGGGGCACTGTGGAGAAAACAAAAAATTTTCCCCTCCTGGTGCTGAAACCCCAAAGTCCTTGAATCATTCAGCCCATATCGTAGCCACTATACCAACAGAGCTAGGAGTATTCTAGCTCAGCATGCTACATACCTCAATAAAAGACTGGTTGACACAATGATTTTCCTTCTAGTGTTTGCATGGTGTTCCTCAGTATATACAGATAAATGATACTCAGTGTAATACTATTTTGCATGCAGGTGAGAAAGCATTATTAGATAAACCAATAAAACAATAACTTAAATAAGCATACATAAATTATAAGGAGCAGTCAAGATCCATTCCATATACAACACACCTGATCATACAGAAGCCTGTATTTCAAACAACATTCAATTACATTTTCAAACATTTCAAGGCCAGCTCTTGTATTTCCTTGAAAGACAGATTCAAGGTTAACACTTTTAGTGCACTGTAAGATGATCTGGTTGCTGATCAAGTGACACAGAGCAGACAATTTTTCTCTGAAAGAGAAAGTAATAGAAAATGTTAAAAATATTTAAATAAAATGTAAAAAATATCAGAACCCCTTGTATTACCAATTTACTGTTCTTTTTTCATGATTTAAAAGCCGTAGTGGGCCTAGGCTTCCTCAGGTATCGAGGTTTTGAGATCACACTTAGTAATACCACATACACCATGACTCCCCTGGACAAGTGGCTGGCATGTTGCAGAGACCTCTACCTGACAACACACAACACTCACAAGAGACAAGTCACAGACATTTACGATTTGAGCCACTTGCTCACCAATAGAATTACAATAAATAACAAAACAAGATGCAGGAATTTTGGGGTTTTGTGATAATTTGTATCCAAACTTTGATATTTTTCTTTCTTATAGAAGTGGAATTAGAAGCAGCAAGTTCCTTCAAAATGTCAGAAACATTTTCCACCTTTGCATGATATGAGAACCCATCAAGAAAAGATGTTCATGTTATAAAAAGCAATACTAAATATTTTATGTTATTCATATCATGTATGTTGTTACATCAATATACTGACAATACCAAATAATTCGTATATTTTAAATGACCCATTTTACATTGAGTTCAGCCCATTGGTCAAAATATTATTCAAAGACAAATGAATACATTTTGTTTACCTTGTATTAAAATATGGTGAATTCACCCATATTACTCTGATATTTTGTAGTAATGTTGGTATAATGTCAGGTATATTCACAGGTAGAAGAGTTTCGAGTTTCTCACAAGGTTCCTTTAAAATCTGCAAGAACTCGATATTTGACTTAGCTTCTTGCATTCCTTCCTGGAATACAAAATTTGACATAAATACTGTGGTTTCAAGATATTTGTCATGTAGTGATAATGCTGCTAATGCATCCGCTGCAACACCAAAATTGGACCCTTGTACACAACTATATATAAAGCAGATCTTCCACAGGAAAATCAGACATTGGTTCATACATACCAATTAACACCATGTCACACTATAATAAGTACCTCCTCTTGGTTTTGTGTAACATGTGTTCAGCTCTCAGAGATTCAGAGGCAGTAATTATCCTATATAAAGGAATAGATGAAAGACCACACTATAAAATAATATGGGTTCCACTACTCAAGATAAAAAAAAAATCCATGAAATTTACACCCACAAATTATAAACAATTTAAAAGATCACATAATTTCACGCACTGCTCCTGCCAAGGAAATGGTCCAATATTTTGCATCTGCCTGCATGGCAGATCTCATTTCCTTGTAGAGTGAAGTGGTCTTATCAGGTGATATGCCATGCTGCTAAGGGACAGAATTCTGATGTTCCAATGACAGTCCATATTCATAAACAGAAATAAAGACTGTGTCTAAAATTTTGGAGTTTTTATTCAATACGCATCCAACATATTTTGTTGCCATGAACACTTAATATTTTATTCATCTCCCTTTCCTCTTTTACTTGGAAGTAAATGTGGGACCATGTCTGTTTGTTCCATACTTGATACATTTCTATGCCAGTGATGATCTCGCTTTGTATTAATAGTGTCATTCTATTTCCAAACAGTCTTCTACTTCATACTCTGAACAATATGAAATGTCTTAACTTTCTTACAAGGACTAAGGCCATAACACATTTCAATTTAATTTTAATTTTCTTGAAATTGTGATACTTAGCACACAAAACTACAAATAAAAGTAAAAAATATGTTAATTCTAGTACAAAACACAATGTCAATTTACACACATTTTCATTAACTTTACATCTCACATCCCAAGGGACATCCATTGGACAGTGTTCCTATGAGCAGCCTCTCTACAGTGTTTCAAGCTAAAGTGATGGCAATCCTGATATACACAGAACTCCTCTTGTCTAAGTAGGTAACAAAAAGAGGAATATGTATCTGCTCTGACAGTAGGGCAGCAATAGCAGCACTTGCAAAACCACCACCGAATCAGCTCTGGTATGGAAGAGTATGCAAGCATTAGAAAAACTAAGTGGCTCTAATAAAGTCACTTTAGTATGGATACCTGGGAATCACGGAACACAAGGGAATGAATGAGCTGATAAATTGGCCAAGGAAAGGACTAAAGGAGTTCCATCTGACGAAACTGTTGGTATCCCGTTCGTTGTGGGCAAAGAAGTCATCTGGAATCATTTGAGACTAGAGCACTTGAACAAGTGGAAGACCTGTAAAGGTTGCCGCCAGTTCAAGAACCTAACGTATGAACCTCTGCCAAGTAGAACAAAAGAGCTCCATGCAATAAGTAGACAGAAACTTACAGTGGCTGTGGAGTTGTTAGCAGGCCACACAACAGTCCACATATTTAAACTTGGACTCACACAGCAGCAAGATTGCCGACTGTGCGGGGACAAAAAAGATAGTGTACATATTCTAAGTCATCGTCTGGCACTGGCATGCAAAAGACAGAGAAATTTGGGTCATATGTTTTGGAGCCCAAGAATCTAGAAAACATGAGAGTAAACGGCCTAATAAGCCTGAGAGCCAATACCAGGCTGGTATAACTTAACCCCATTTTAAAATAGACATGAGATATAATGAAACCAAAAAGATCTATGTGTCATTAAGGACCATAATGAAACCACTTGCTCTTTTTCTACTACTAATACTACTACTATTACTACATCTTACATCGCAGACAAAGTAGACAACTCACAAATAAACCGTGTAGACAGCCCAGTTACTTGGATTAAATTATTACAAATCACAACCTTGAGATGAAATTTGCTACCTAAGAAGTAAAGAGACATTATTTAATCTCAACACTCTCACTAGACATGTCTCATCAGCTCATTTAATTTTTTATTTCTTCAACACTGCATTTTTCTGTGAGTTGAAGGAAAATATTTCAAGCACCTTCCTCAAATATGGAAAGCATAAACCTAATAGTAAGTGCAATACATTGAACTAAAACACATGACCCTAGCACAAGGTAAAATGGAATGGCAAACAGTGTTGTGCTGCCTGCAATTACATGACAATGTCTGAGTGAAGAGTGATGCATGTTATCAGATAAAATTACATCTCTGTACACATGACAAAAGTACAGCATCGAAAGAAAACATGCAGTTGTCCCTGTACACATCATTAAGCCATAAGAGAGAGTGGAGGTATAACTCCAGGAACTCTCAACCTTGACAGCAGATAAATGTAAGGGGCCAGCTGTGTGACAGCAACTGCTTTACTACCTGGAAAAGAGTCCCTGGTTCCCATTAAATAGGAGGGTGGGTGGGCTCCAGGACTTATCTCTACACTTTGGTGTACAGAAAAATCTCTTGAACCCACCAAGAATGGAACCACAATTCCTCTATTGTGTGGCCTAGTCACAATACTGACTATCCTACCCTGGCTCACACAATGCAGTATGTACTTGTCGTAAATATCAGCCAAACTTATTGCCAAGCTAGGTAAATTAAATTTCGACTATTTTGTGATGACTATAGTTAGTTTACTGGTTATTTGTGTCTTTAAACTTCCTTCTACATCCAGTAACCAAAATGAAAACTAAATTGAGGTCTGTTACCAGCATACGTGCGTAAGGTAACATGCTACACACAACAACATAATTCAGATGTCAATGAAAGTCTGAAACTGATTGTGGTTTAATATCAAGTCATTTATTAATGTAACATATGAAACTGTTGAAACAAAAAATTATATGTTTATTTCTACTATATATTCAAGCATATTAAACTTACTTGGTGGATAAACAATGCTTTTCTTCTTACAATTTCTCTTAACTTTGGAAAATTTTTGTCATTACCATCTTAGATATATCAAATAATACATGAATAATGCATACTTAATTTTATACATGTTTGTCAATAAATCTACAGCATACACTTACTTCTATTTCTTCAACAAGGGTAAGAAACTGACAAATGTAGACTGACTGACTCATCCATAATATATCACATATCTGCTTTACCATCTTTTCTTGCAGTTGAAAATTTAAACCAGCCAAGTTTTTATCTGCAAGCACATAAAACCAAATGCCCATCATATACTGCAGTGTGAAGAACAGAGACATAAATACAAATTTCACTGAAGTAGGCAAAATTCAGTTTCATCTTATTTTTCTACATGCTGAAAACAGGGCTCCAAAGAATGGAAATTAATTTGGATATCATCTCTCATAACTGAATACTGGAACCACTTTCAACCACTGGCAATACATCAAAATATCAGTCAATGGAAACTTCAAACTACATGTACTGTAGTTCAGTTTTATATGCTGAGTAATGCACACTGTGCACTAATATCTACTTATGCTTCTGTGGAAGTCTTTGGCAGCAAACAAAAGTCTGTATTGTAAAGTTGTAGCTATATTTGACTCAAATAGACACACACAATATGCTACACAGTTTCATCAACACAACACAGAAAAGAAAATAGATGCCAGTGCAGGCCTTCGAATACCAAATTTTATTAAAATCTATTACTCTACAGATACTCTATATACTTTGTGAAAATAACACTGTTTATGATGACATCAGATTTAAATGTAAGCTGCACACTGGAAACAGAGATGATGGTCATTTTGTGATATAGCAGTTTGTCTACCATGCATTATACAACTCTATCTGAATTGACACTAATTTGTGTGGTGTTAAACTGTATGCAGGGTCATAACCAAGAACCTTCTTTGTAAACTGTGTAGGTTAAGATAAACTGTACGATACTGATATAGTGTAATGGGAAATAACAACATGTCATGTTATAAACTATTCCCCAAAGATTGAATCTGAATTGACACTCCAACAAACACCCAATAACTGACAGCCTGAATGTACTTTCCAGCAGGTGTGAAAACTTTTATCACACTTCAGAATGCACCACTTCTAACACAGGTATCTCATAGTCAAGGTATTCTGCAGAATAAATTAATTTAGTGGCAAAGTCACATATATTTTATGCTGTACATCTTCAGTGCAACAGTCTAATACATACAATTTTCACTATTAACTAGATACAATGTTTTTATGTTTTATATTTATTACACAGTGCTTTGTAGAATATAAAAATATTGTGCAACTACTTGGTAGTGAAATTTGTGTGGCAAAGTTGCATATTTTTACTGTACACTCAAAACACATAATTTGAAGTACTTCCATGTGATTATCTTTGAAAAATGTGTTCTTAGTTACTAATTATCAAGGTCTCTTACTTCAGTAACTTACATCTGTATTTCCAGAACTCAAATTCATCAATAGGGCACAAAATGTCTGCAGAAGTAGGTTGGTCCTGATCATCCAATGCACCTCTTATTTGCCAAATCCAGTGAACAACTACACCTGCAATCAAGCTATTTTGATGAAAATACGGCCACAATATGTACATATTATTAGGCCATTATTACAGTTACTATTAATTTTACAATTAAAAAAAAAAGATTATATGCTGAATGTAGAAGTTTATCAGCAGCTCTACATGTCACACTCAACATGAAGATTTTTTTTTGGATAATTCCAGTGGAAGAGACATGCTTGAGCAACATACATACTCTTAATTCCATTGAAAGACAGATGTCCTGGAGCAACAAGCACACACTTAATTTCAATGCCACATTTGCTTTCTTTTACTTCCACTTGGAGTAAAGGAGTCACATGAGATGAGTTGATGTAAAATGTTCATTTAAATCACAACTGTTCCCTGAAACTGCTTTTCATGCTCACAAAAGAAATCACCAAAAATTAACTGAAAGAATTATATGTAACATAGCCAATTCCTATAATATGCCTATGAGTTCTAACTATAGAACAATTTGCCTCTAAATGTAATTAAACCTCCTATACTTACTGAAAGTGTTAACATATTGAGTTACCTTTCCACTTTAAGCTGAAATTAAAACTTGATTACGTTTAAAACAAACAACTCTTAAATATTTAAAATTGTAATACTGTATTACATGTCAAAACAGAGTGTGACTCACAGTGACTATGTGTAAGCTACCCCAGCACCATATTCTGCTCAACTGAGGAAGGGCTTCCAATAGAAAAAAAGACTCACTACAGAATTGTGTCAACCACATGCAGAAGTTCACATTTTTAAATAAAGTTTTGACTTAAATATGGCAAAGAGATTAATTCAAGGAACAATTCTTTTAAATTAGCATGAACATCCTTAATTTAAAACATGGGTAGGAAGATGATCACCATACCTCCTGCCAAAAAAAACACACCAATGTAAAATATGTATAATATTTCAGCAAGGAGAAGTTTAGAAACATTTTTTAAAAATTACCAAACAAAATGTGTTACTTATTAATTCTTTACAACAAAACTGTGTGTTTATTATAGACAGTGAATACACAAAGATGCAGGTTTGTTTCATTTTCACTGTTACTCTCCTGTGTATAAAGTGCACAAAGGAATGAAAAGTGAAGCAAATTTCAGTACCATTTTCAAGGGAAGAAACTGTGTCTCACATCCTAGGAATATGGTAAGTATGATGTAATTACACACATAAAACACATGTCAGTACCATGAAAAGGTCAATAAACAAATATGCTAAAAAATGTTACTTCTACGAAAAGAGACTCCAGTACCCACCATTGGACAGGTAGCGGGCACTTGTGGGTACGGTGCGGGACTTTCAGGTTCCATAAATGCGGGGAATTTCTTGACTAGCTGCAAAGTTTACTGGTTAGCTTCTCAAGAAGGACTCTGCTCCATGGAGTAAGTAAGTAAGTACCCACCATTAGACACTAGGCTAGGCAAGTTCCTGAGCCAGGCCAAACATGACAATGACAAAATACGTTCTCACTTATGTCAAGAGTCAGTTTCCCTTAACCCAGCCTATGTTCAGGCACAGTATTGATCACTCTATCATTAAAAAATTACTATTATCAGTAACAAGCAGGCATACCTAAATATACACCTCTTTTTCTCTGCCAGGTTTGTAACTGCACCACATTACAAAAGAGTGTTACAAAAGTAACCAATAATGAAGGTGCATCTTACCTTCTAATCTCCTTAGCAATTCCATGTCTTTACTTGCTTCTTCAACACTTAAATTCACACCTTCCTGAGGTATACATATGACTGTTAAACCTAACATTTTGTAGTGTTGATCAGTTAAGTAGGCAAGGAATGCATGCATTTTTGTAGAAAAATCACTTTTTACACCTGAATATCAGTTAAGAATATAAAATTTGTCTATGATCACTAATCTTCATGCCAGAGTAATAGCATTCGTCACTTTTGTTCTTTATAACTGTAACTCAGCCTTTCTGTTGTTACTTCACACTGTAATTATAGTTCTTCTGGTTATTTAAAATGTAACATCTAACATTTACATACTTGGGATTGAACTAAACAGTATATACATCTGACCTACCCATCTCCAACCTATGCTTTGGATTTCAGGTAGCATCTCTGAATGATACTTGCAAAAATACAATATTGCTACCTTACAGCACCTATGGAAGCTATTTGTTCAGTCGATCTCAAAATTCCAGTTTTAACTGAGCAGAGTATACAACATAAATCTGAAATGGCATAACATCCCAGAAGAACTGAATCTTCTATCAGCTATGGGCACTTAGTAAACATAATTTTGTAAAGCTGGAATAATGTACCTATAATTGTACAAATTACACATTTCAGTTACTTCATGTAACAGCAAATCTACCATGTCACATTAATAACAAGATTAGACAGTCCTGTTTAAAAACTTAATGGAATACTCATCACATGTTTAACTTGAAATGTGTAATGCAACTCAGCAGTCTACCTGAGCCCTGCATATTGTGATGATGTTACCTCAAGAGAGAGACTTCTCTAAAAATCACATACTATGCAAATATTATACAATTAAACCGCCTTGACTCTGTTTTCATTTTATTTGTCACTTCTAAAATTTACATGACTTTGTGAATAAAGGATACTCTCAGGCCATGATTTTTCATTGAAGAGGATGGGAGCATAGACATGTTCCACAACACTGAGCATGGTCCCTTCAATGCTGTCATTGGTTGTGCCAAACGTTACAACTTCATTAAAATTCTCTGGATTTACAGCATCAGTAGCATCCTTCAAAAAGTACGTGATGTCTTGCACAGGGACAGTTGGAAAACCTAATACTGCCTTCAATGTAATACCATCAAAATAAATACTAAGTACTTCAGCAGACTTATTCAAGAAATAATCTTTTATAACATTCTGTACATCTGGAGTCCAATCATCATCATGAAGATCAAATAGAGTAGTAAAACTTTTGACTTTCTCCACCTGGAAAAGATAATTTAAAAAATGCACTTATAAAGATGTTGTAAAATACAGACTCCCCACTTGCCAGACATAGCCAGCCAGTAGCAGGAATAAATGTTGTTAGGGCATGGATGTTTCTGAGTCTCTTCATCTCACTACCCATCAACTATTTCTATGAGAGGGTTATGTTTCTTTATGTACTTTACAGCATGTGATATTATGTACTCTGATTTGTCTTATACTCTTCCTAGAAACTTTGCTATATATGTCTGTTCAACCATCCAATTATCACTCCTGGAGAGCAAAAGGTTAAAAAGACAATCTGCCTGTGTTAATGAATTTATCACACCTAGTTAAAAATACAGATTCCACACAAAATATGAAGTAATAGGGTAACTGAAAAACTAGTTACAAAGAAAATATAAAGTTTAGAAGTTTGTGCAGCTGACAGAGAAACAAGCATAATCATGAATTGTGAGCTAAGAGAGTTTTGGAAGTGGTTATTGCCTATGGAATTGATCTAATAAAAGAAAACCTCAAAATTCTGAGAAAGGATAAGCACTCACTTGCTCAAGGGTTTGAACCAGGCATTTTCTAAATAATAGTCAAATGCAGAGCCCCTTACCTAACCTACCCAGTCAGGGTGTGGCTTAGGTCAATCTTAACCCCGTATCTTTTCAGCATCAGCGTTTAGTGGTGTAAAAGGTAAAGTTCACCCTACAGCTGGCCATGAAGGCCAGAAGTGGAGTAGAAGTATAGATCTAACCTTTCTTTAAGTTCTGCACTAGGTGGGGGTGGGTGGTTAATGCCACTCCCTGCCACTTTACTCCTGGAAGAGAGACCAAGTACCCATTGTATAAGAGGCTGGGTGGGCCTCAAGGCATGTCAGTTTGGTCAGCAAAAACCTCACCCCCACCAGGGTTCATGCCCTGAACCATTCACCCAGCACCAAGTCGCTATACTGACTATGCTAACCCAGCCCCCTGTTTAGTAGGGTATAATGACAAATGCTTAAAAATTTGGCATGTTAGCATATTTTACAGGCCAAGAAGTTGTATATGCCACATATTTACAAACTTCCTGTCAAATTTGACATTTAACAGCTACAACATTTCATACATCAACTTGAAATGAAAATGGCTATATATGTTTTTAGTGATAGATGCACAGATGTATGTGGCTCCATTGTTTGGGTTCTCACTGGACAGGAATTCAAAATATGCATTACCATTAAGTCTTTAGTGTGGTTATAAACCTTTGAGTTCCACTGAAGCACCTGGTCACCTGCACCATTCTCCAGTGCTCAAAGGAGATATTATACTGTAGGGTTAATTAACTTACCAACAATTCCAGTTGTTCATCTGTATAATCAGGCACAAAGAGTTCTACTTCAACTACTGCCTCAACTGAAATATAAAAAGAAGATAAATAATATATATGCGAACACAGTTTTTAAAACATTAAATGGCATGCACTTTATATATACAAGCTGTCATAATGCACACAAAAAATACAACCTTCTGGATGAACCTCTTCTTCAGACCTGGAAGAAGGCCCAGATGTACTCAGCGCAGATGTATTGGTTGGTGGAGTTCTGGTGCTCATTTTATATGAATAACCAGGCCATGTTCAAGTAAATAATTCTCCTGAGAGGCATAAAGACAACAATCATTATTTAACATTTCTTAGTCAACAACAAATCAACAAATTTGTTTCCCATAGCAACTACAAATATGGCAGTTTACACACAGCAACCAGACACTGTTAAGTCATCAATAAACATTTCATTTTACACTAACAAGCAAATGGAAGATGGTTGATAAGCATTAGAAAATTTTTATAATCACTGCATTTCGTAAATATCACCTGTGCACATACTCTTTGAATTCCAGTTTTTTTTTTCAAACCACTAACGCTTCTTAACTCCTCCCCCTCACCCAAATTATAACAGTCCCATACATTTATTAAACAGGTGCACTTCTTATTGAACATTCTAACAACATTCAAAACGACCTTCACCTAACCTCACGTAATATCATCAGCGGCTCTATTGTATCGGTTATTTGAAATTACGGATTAACAGCCAAAACTATCGACACGAGGGCGCGGAAAGCATTTGACAGTTTCCATATTGGACAATTTTACGGCATAAACATGTTTCCAAATTTTCGTATATTCCCAAGGTACGCAATCACTGCCCCATTCAAGTTTGGTTTTGAAAACTGTCCTCTAAAAGCCTCACAGCCAGCGATCAGTAAACTGACGAGATTTTATTCTTCCCCATTACGTCCACATCGGCTCTGGGACCCCCCCTAACCTCGCACTCAACGTGTACCACGTGACTCTTTTCGCGGGTGTAAAACGGCCGGTACACGAAGTGACAAACGAGTGAAGTTACGCTTGTACTGCCCGTAGACCTATATGCCTTCGTAGCGTGTACAGTGACAATTTCGTCATCATTTCATTTCTCATATATTAACGTGTTAGTTGAAGAGCACAATGACCAATTACAAAACTAGCGCAATTCAGTGTAACAGAAACTCTTTAAGCACCCAGGCAACACAACGTAAAAAACATGTCTCCAGCAGAATGTCTAAACTGGAATTACCGAAATAAACAACACAAGACCCAAAAGATGATCTGCAAGTTACTGGTCCATCAAAAAATACGTCAGTGGGACCAATGTAACCTCTGTATGTCAGCCCACTAAACATCCCATAGATATCTGGAATTGAATACTAGCTTAAAACCAGAATGCTGATGCACATACAGGTTAGTATATGCAATATGTCTAATAATTACAACAAATTCGTACCTCTTTTGAAGAAATTCCTATGTGAGAACTCATTTTATTCTTTGGAGGAATTTTACAGCTTCCACAAACCTAGGTAGTAAGTCTTATATAAGAATATGTGCAGCACTTTGAATATGTATAGTTTTAT
>Ga0268261_10000986_pt1 | contig 19122 bp, 16 predicted proteins | sample TergutNc150P1_FD_190353 | JGI IMG/M metagenome (GOLD analysis project Ga0268261, IMG submission 190353) | Nasutitermes corniger P1 segment gut microbial community from laboratory colony in Florida, USA - Nc150 P1 (SPAdes) (version 2) | ecosystem: Host-associated > Arthropoda: Insects >...
CGTGTGTTGTCAGGTAGAGGTCTCTGCGACGAGCTGATCACTCGTCCAGAGGAGTCCTACCGACTGTGCTGCGTCGTTGTGTGTGATCTAGAAACATCAAGAATGGGTGCTCCATATATATATATAACATTAGTCGCCTAAGGGTTAACATCTTTATTTGTACTTAATTAAAAAAAAAATACATTTAACAGAGATGCATTTTATTGTCATAAATAAAAATAAAGATTCAGATCTATGACTTACGCGCTCATTCCATGCGACTGAGGTTACAGAGTTGCCATCTCCAGAGAGATCACACAGTCTTGTGACTTGACTAGTGCAGGCTGACCAAAGATACACACAACTTCCTAATCCCACACTGAGGACATTTTGTGAAGACCAGTCAACAAGATTGAGGTAGAAGTCATCCTGAAGTTCAGGGGCATCCAACACCTTCAAGGAATAAATGTACAATTCCAATACAAAGACAAATAATCCAGTATGTCACAGTGAACGTGCATAGATCACACAAAGTTATTCATGTAACTGGTAAAACACTCAAAAACGGTCAGGTTAATTTTCATCAGGAACTGCAGAAAATCAGACAATGAGCTAAGGATGCAGTCTATGCACATATCCTGTTTGATAATTTCAGATGATCAAAAGCAATAAAAAGTATTTGTAACTAAAGTTACCATTATTACAGTACCTTGAAAGGTATTCTTGATATTTTGCGTGTCGCCTTTCTTGGTGATCTAAGCAACTTCTGGCTTTTTGCACTAACTGGCGACAAAGAATAGGAAGCCAAAGAAGATGTGTCACCACCAAGGCCATTTACATTCTTGTTTGGTGATGTGTACTATAAGAAAAGATTAATGAACCAGGTAAAAACAATGACTCATTACCTGACTTGAATTCAAATTTTCATTCAGTAATACACAAACTCAGATGACGCACTATCAAACAACGCACAAACAAACGTAACAGCACATGGGTGTTATATAAACATTTCCACAACTACCTTTACCAGCAACTAACCCAAAAGCATGCTACGATAGCTGTTCAACATCTACCAGTGTTAAGTAATGTTAGCTATTGTACTGCCAGACTCAGCAATGAAGAGAGGGCAGCATTATAGGTCACCATGCAGCAACAATGTTGTCCAATCTATGGCAAGGAGTTCAGTGACAAAAAATGTGTTTGTACTGCGAAAGCTGTAAAATGACAATGAATTAGGCTTGGACAGAGCTGCACTGTATTGGTATAAAGGTATACTAAGCATAAAAATGTAAACGGTATAGTAAAGTGGCATATCTTACCATCATTCATGTACGAATCCAGCAATATGCCCAAAGGGCACATTAATAGCATGCTTACTGCAACGGCACCTCCAAACCATACCCTGGACCTTCTATTCAGGAACTAGTTGCTATCATGGACATTTTCCACAACTTCCCCAAGTTCTTATAAAACGATGGAATCTTACACTGCTTCCTTCCCACTTCCTCCCTTGCACAGCATAGGCACTGTAGCGACTAGGTTACAGGATGGGCAATGAAGGAAATGTGGTTCACAATTCCTGGCATGAGTAAGTAATTTTTCTCTTCTTTAAAGTACCCAGACTGACTATGGGACCCACACATGTAAACTCTTATTCAATGGGTACCAAGGGCTCATTCCCTGGTGGTAAAATGGCCAGGATGTGAAAATGACCACTCACCTCTACTGAGCATTGAGGTAAAGAATGTGTTGAACAATATACCCACTCTCCCACATGCCTCCAGTGCACACATACAACTTTATTCTCAATTGACTATACATAACCCATGCTGTGGGAACACCACCTTAAAGAACTCTCAGATTAAACCATGCATTATCATAAGTGAAGAGGTCAGAGCCATGTAATTAACTTAAACATGACAGTTACTGTTACTATTGCTACTGTTGTTTGCACACACCCACGCATGCATGTGCATGCACGCACACACACACAAACACATGTGTATGTGCATGCGTGCATTTCTTTTTTCTATACCTGGAAGAGATTCATTCCCTCCAGGGGAACCAGGGCTCTTCTCTCATCACACTGGCCTTTAACATCCTCAATGCTGGCACCAAGAAGTTCATTCTTCAGTAAACAAGAATACGCCAATCCATCACGGCCTCCTTCACCATTTTCACGAGCCTTTTTTGTAGTTAATCCATTACGGCCACTTTCCTGAATTTAAAAAAAAAAGAGCACCAATATTAAGATTACAGTCTTGTAACTGGATACCAAATACTTTCCTAGAAATGCTGGCACCTGTAAACCAGATACGTGCTGTCACATTCCACAAGAGTGAAATGTTGCTACATATCAACCAGAAATTTGCTGTCACATTCCACCAGACTGAAATGTTGTGGCATACCAACCAGACATTTGCTGTCACAACCCACAAGACTGAAATGTTGTTACATATCAACCAGACATTTGCTGTCACAACCCGCAAGAAAGAAATTATGCTACACATCAACCAGACATTTGCTGTCGCATCCGACCAGACTGAAATGTTGCTCGATATCAGCCAGACATTTGCTGCCACAACTCACAAGACTGATATTCTGGCACCCATCATTGGACATTTGATGTCAAACCCCACAAGACTGATATTTTGGTACCAATCAACCAGACATTTGATGTCACAATACACAAAACTGAAAAGTTGCCACCTATCTACCAGACATTTGCTGTCACAACCCACAAGACTGAAATCTTAACACATTGCGGACGGGTGACACAGATTTGCGTCTTTACATTACAACTGTGCAGGGCGGGTGATGCAAATCTGCATTTTTAACACGCGCTTGGTTTGCACGCACATAACACTTCATTACGCAATACATGGAGACTGTCTCTGAATGGTCCTACTGACAGATGTTAATAGAAACGTGACCTCACTCCGAAGTAATGATCTGTGATAAATATACAGAACAAACAGCACTTTATTTGCGCCTGTTGCTCTCCTGTGCATTTAGTTAGCGTTCAGCCTTCAACCACTTTACAACCATGACGGAAAGAGGTAGTTCTTACGAGGCAATATATCTCACAGAAGACAAAATTTCAGCGGAATTGTTGGCGAACACATTATCTGATGTTCCTGACGACACTGATAGTGGCAGTGACTCTTCTATTATAGGAAATAGGTAAAACAAAATTGTGCATCCTTTACCGAGTTACAGTGACAAAGAACAAAGTGCAAACGAAAGTGATGATGATGATGAAACACTAGATTCGGCGGTTTCCACATGGGTAAAAACTGATAAAACACCAAATTTAGGGACATTTACCGGAAACCCAGGGGTGAAACAAATTCCCTCTGACCCGACGAAAGTATCACAAGTAACAGGACTCTTTCTTGGAGACACATTCTTTGATATGTTGTGTGAGGAAACGAATCTATTAAAAAAAAAAAAAAAACTCCGTGGCCTTAGTCCGCGAGCGAACTATACCGACAGGAAACGAATCTATATTACTTACAAAATCAGGAAAAGTACATTACTTGTTCTAAGGGGTTGAAATGGTCAGATGTCACTGTAGCAGTAATGAAAAAATTTTTTCCAATAATTATTCTAATGGGGCAAGTCAGGAAAGATAAACTAAAGGATTATTGGTCTACGGATCCATTTTTAGATACTCCTATTTTCAGGAAACTAATGAGCTGTAATAGATTTGAACAAATTTGGTGGTGTTTACATTTCAATAACAACGAACTTCTGCAACAATCAACTAACAGGCTTTTCAAAATTCAACCCTTATTGGATTTTTTCCTTGAAAGATTTCAGCCTATTCATAAGCCAAATCAACAACTTTCCTTAGATGAAGCAATGATTCCTTGGAGAGGTAGGCTTCGTATATGAACATATAACCCGGGGAAACTTATAAAGTATGGATTACCTGTTCGTATGGTCACTGAAAGCACCTCAGGCTATATCTTGAATTTAGAAATTTATGCTGGTGAAGGAAAAAAATTACAGAAAACTATTTTCACACTTTTGGAACATTATCTTGATCAAAATTACCATGTCTACCAAGACAACTATTACAATCATGTGACAATTGCTGAAACTCTCCTTTCAAGACAAGTTAGAGTATGTGGAACAATCAGAGTGCACAGGGGTCTTCCTCCAGAAATGAAAAACGAATCACAGTCTCGGAAACGTGGCGAAACCACATTCAGGAGAAAGGGTGAAATTCTTCTTCAATCCTGGAGGGATACGCGTGTTGTCAGTATGATTTCCACAATTCACGATTCAACAATAGTTGATGTTCCACGGAGAAATGAAGAAGTAAAGAAAAAACCTATTTGTATTTTTCAGTATAATATGTTCATGAAGGGTGTTGATAGGGCAGATCAGTACTTGTCTTATTATTCTCTCTTGAGAAAAAGAGTGAAGTGGCCAAAGAAAGTTGCATTTTGGCTTATAAACTGTGCACTTTTCAAGCTCTGAGTAGCTTACATGGTAAAGAAATTCCCCTCCTTTCAAGGAATACAATGGTTCAGAAAAGCCAACCATTCAATCCCAAGCTGACCTAGATGCGTTTAGTCCACATTCTTGGCCCCATTTCTTTAATGACATTTTAGTATTATCTTTCTATGTCTATGTCCCAAAAGTGGTCTCTTCTTTTCTGAATTTTGCATGCACTTCTATCCTCCACACATAATAAATGCCCTATCAATCACATCGTCCTTTATATGGTAACTCTGATGATGTCTTATAAAGAATAAATTACATTCCACAAGTGTACAGTAAGTGCACCCATTTCTGCACTGAAACAGTTCATTTAAGAAGGTTAGCAGCGAGATGGGATATTCTTTCACAGCTTTGAAAATATATATTGTATTTCTACATTAAATTAAAAAAAAAAAAAAATGGTTTACACACTATTTTCACAAAGACAGCTTACTTGCATAACAGAACACGGGCTGTTGAAGACTTACTGTGATCATGGCAAATTTAGTTTGCCAGTTATTTCCAGCACGTGAAGGAATGAAACGATCGCTGTTGTTTATGCGCCCTGGACTCTGAGGCATCAGTGAAATGAGTGACTGCAAGCATGACACAAACATCAAAAGAATGGATGATATACAGAGCTCTAAGTACCTATACATTTAAACCACTATAAACAATGCCATAGTGGTTTCTTTCAGGAATTTCTCAGTTGCTGTTCTTACCTGACAAAAAATAACAATGAGAGAGTGGCTTAAATAAGAAAATAATACTCCTCTAGTTGCCTGCTGAATGCTGTTTACATTACATATGTAGCGATCATCAAACATAATAAATTCATCGTCTTAGTACCTCAGTCAATGATAAACAGCATTCCTTTTCTTGTTGTAAAGTTATTGATAGAAAAATATAACCCAGTTTGAACTAATTTGTGTTTATTTCCACAAAAAAATAAAAATCCTGAATTGCACACTTCCAGTTACATACCATAACTTACTTGAATAAAAGACAAAGATGATTAAATACATAATTTTCAGTACTGAAACCTCTCTTTGCTGTGAGCCGTACTAGTCCCAAGGCAACAGCAATGCACCCACAGATTACATTTTATCCATAGTTACTACACAGACTAAAGTTTTATTACAAATATATTTATGCTGTTAAGATAATTTCCAGGTTTTTTATGCTGACCTGTATACAGGCAAACCAGTATCATCAGTTTCCACTTACGAAATGTAATGAAAATTACAACATGTAAGGACAACTCCAGCAACTCACTTTCTGGTGCATGTAACTATAAAATGCTCTTCTGACATCTGTCCCTCCATCTGTCTTACAATAACACAAACACACACATATACGCATGAATGTGCACATGCCACTGTTTCATAACAAACACTGATAAGATACTGTTTCCCAAAGTCCAAAAAATATATCTCTCCTGAAGATTCCTAATGAGCAGCAACCCGAACTATTGGGGGTCAATGGAATGATGACAATAGGTCATAAAACCACATGCAAGATATACACTGGCTACAAATTAACTCTTCAAGCTCTTACAATACATATCCTTATCAGCATTAAAAACATCCGAACACATATTCATAGGAAGAAGAATATATTTGCAGGGTTCAGTTCCAGGTTTACAATTTAATTATGGCTGGTACAGGAAGGAACCCCATAATCACAATGACACACTCTGGTAGAATGTTACAGTTACTTCTATTGTACCATTATTTTGGACACACTGAAAATGAGGGGTGTTCCTTTGTTGGAAACAGCATACACATCTGCATAAAATTCTGAAATCTGGTATGAAGTACAGACTAAGACCTTCAATGGACTTCATGGGCTGAACACCCCAACGTGTGGAAACCCTCACTTTGAAATATAACCCACCCCTTACCAAGAAGCCTGATTTGTTGGTTACATTTTTTTATAAGCCCTCTTTTACTCCTTGAAAATGGAAAAACTCCAGCTTATGAGATTACCATGCTCTCTCTGGGGGTTGGGGGGGGGTAGAGTAGACAAGTATACGAGTGAGTGAGTGAGAGAGAGAGAGAGAGAGAGAGAGAGAGAGAGAGAGAGAGAGCGAACTTAAAAACTGGTTCATCGATTTTCAAGAAACTCATTAAAATGTTATGCTACTGGAGATCACCCATGTGCTGCATCCCAAGTTTCTATAAACAATACTATGTGGAGGATGTGAGAATTTGTTTAGGCAGCAGTTACACAACACATAATAATAATGCAAATAAGTAACTACAGACATGGTGATTATGGGACCCTTAAGGTGGTAAAAGGTAAAGTTCACCCAATAACCTGCCATGAAGGCTCAGAGGGAGAGTACAAGTATAGCCCTACTCCTTCCTTAACCTAAGTGCTATATAGAGGTGGGTGCAATTAAGGTCGCAGCTTACAAATTTAACATATATAGGATCTGCACTTCAGTACCATGTTCTTTTTTAAAAAAAAAAAAAAAGCCTAACGGTAATAACAACAGTACTGATAGACATGCAGGGCAAACCCAAGCAACATACTGGAGGTCTCATGAGCTTTTGTACGAAATCCTCACTAGCACTATGAATGTCTATTCAATTAATTAATTAATAATAATAATGTCACAAATTAGGCTTCGATAGACCTCTTTCGGCATCATCTAATAGTATCTGCAAAGGTCTTCCAACTTGTCTTTGTCCATTTGGTCTATAATTCAGCATTATTTTTGGCATCCTGTTGTTCATTCTTGTTATGTCATCACAAATTTGATTTGTATCTTCTCAGTTTCTCGTAAACTGGTTCTATTGTCCAGAGGCTAAAAGGTGGCAATCCCACCACCGGACTACCCAACAGCAGGCTAGTAACCCACCCTAGGGAATGAAGTATTACTTAAGTATTACATTCAAGCCTCAATATAAAGACAACAGGATGGCCAACTTGACTCAACCTGACCCTGCCTTAAATTGTCATTTGTTTGTCATGTTTCATACTTTTGCAAACCAAATTTTTTGTAAGTATAAATACATAAATAAATAAATAAATATTTTCCACGTGATAAGTGGGTCCCTGCCACCACAGCATGGTGCATCCTCAGGTTGTGGATAGAGGAATGGCCTCCAATATGGAGGGTAGCTGTGAATATATTGAATAAGCAGTCACGGACAGCCGACAAGGGGTGGTCCTCCAGCCTGGGGGGTGGGCAAGGTGCTAACAACTCCTCCCTGTTAAAACGTATTTCATTACGAAATATTCACAGACAAAGCCTCGGACCTGGACTGATACTTTGGTATGACCTAAGCAGTGAAAGTGGGACATAAGATTTGGTACTTGGAATGTTAGGAGCCTGCATAGGGCAGGTTCATTTACAGCAGCAGCCAGGGGATTGGCTGGATATAAATTAGATTTAGTGGGTGTGAGGGAGGTTATGTGGGACAGAGAGGGCACAGTAAGAGCAGAGGATTATAATTTTTTTTCTACAGAAAAGAAAATGAAAATCATCAATTGGGAACAGGATTCTTTGTACACCACAGAATAGTATCAGCAGTTAAGAGAGTAGAGTTTGTTAGCGATAGGGTGTTGTATATAGTTCTGAGAGGTCGTTGGTGTAATATCATTGTTCTAAATGTGCATGCAACAAGTGAGGAAAAAAGTGATGATTCAAAAGACAGTTTTTACGAGGAATTAGAGCAGGTTTTTGGTCATTTTCCTAAGTACCATATGAAAATTCTATTAGGAGATTTTAATGCAAAAGTGGGGAGAGAGAATATTTTCAAACCTACAATTGGTAATGACAGTCTACATCAGAATAGTAATGATAATGGTGTTAGAATAGTAAATTTTGCCACATCAAAAAATTTAGTTGTTAAGAGCACAATGTTCCCATACCGAAACATTCATAAGTACACCTGGACCTCTCCTGATGGGAAGACTCACAACCTCATTCATCACATATTGATAGATAGGAGATGGCATTTGAGTATATTAGATGTATAAAGTTTCTGGTGAGCTGACTGTGATACTGATCACTACCTGGTAGTTGCAAAAGTTAGGGAAAGATTGGCAGTAAGTAAACAAGTAGCACAGAGGTTTGATGGGGAAAGATTTAATCCGAGAAAGCTAAATGAGCTGGAGGTTAGGAAACAATATCAGATTGAGATTACGAACAGGTCTGCAGTTCTGAAGAACTTAAGTGATGACAAGGACATAAATAGGGCTTGGGAGAACATAAAAAAGAACATCAAAACCTCAGCTAAAGAGAGTCTGGGTCTGCAAGAATTGAAGCAACATAAACCATGGTTTGATGAAGAATGTTTAGGTTTTTCAGATGAAAGAAAGCAGGCTAAAATGCAGTGGGTACAAGACCCAAACCAAAGCAATGTAGATAATCCAAAAATGTAAGACGTGATGCTAGCAGACATTTCAGGAACAAAAAGAAGGCATATCTGAAAGCTAAAATTTAGGAACGTGAAACTAACAGTACGATAAAAAAATATTAGGGATTTGTATAGGGGCATCAATGACTTTAAGAAGGGTTACCAGCCTAGAACATAGTAAATGATGACAAAGATGATTTGGTTGCAGACTCCCACAGTATTTTGGCTGGGTGGGAGAACTATTTCTCTCAGATACTGAAGGTACATGGGGTTAATGATGTTAGGCAGACAGCAAGACATACAGCAGAACCACTAGTACGTGAGCCAAGTGTGTCTTGAGGTTCAGTTGGCTATGGAAAAGCTAAAAAGTCACAAATCACAAGATATTGATCAAATACCAGCAGAAATGATTAAAGCAGGGGTTAAGACAACTCGCTGTGAGATTCACAAACTTATTATTTCTATTTGGAATAAGGAGGAATTGCCTGTGGAGTGGAAGGAGTCAATCATATTACCTATCCATGAGAAGGGTGATAAAACAAACTGTAGGAATTATGGGGGCATATCACTTTTGCCAACTACGTACAAAATTTTATTTAACATCCTGCTGTCAATGTTAACTCCATATGCAGAGGAAATTATTGGGCATCATCAATGTGGATTTCGACGCAGCAGGTCAACTACTAATCCTATATTCTGCATTCGTCAAATACTTGAGAAAAAATGGGAATACAAAAAGGAGTGCATCAGCTCTTTATAGACTTCAACAAAATTTATGATTCAGTTAGGAGGGAGGTCTTATATAACATTCTCATTGAGTTTGGTATCCCCATGAAACTGGTAAGGGTAATAAAAATGTGTCTGACTGAAACATATAGCAGAATCCGGGTTGGCAAGAATTTGTCCGACATGTTTCCTATTAGGAATGGTTTGAAACAAGGAGATGCTCTATCACCATTACTTTTCAACTTTGCTTTAGAGTATGCCATTAGGAGGGTTCAGGTAAACCAGGATGGCTTGAAATTAGATGATACATATCAGCTTCTGGTTTATGCTGATGATGTTAATACACTGGGAGGAAGCGTAATACTGTAAAGGAAAATGCAGAAGCTTTGATAGTGCCTAGTAAGGAGATTGGACTAGAAGTAGATGCAGATAAAACTAAGTACATGGTCATGTTTCAAGATCAGAATGAAGGACAAAGTCATAGTATAAAGATTGATAATAGTTCCTTTGAAAGAGTGGATGAGTTCAAATATTTGGGAACAACTTTAACAAATCAAAATTCTCTTCATTAAGAAATTAAGAGCAGACTGAAGTCAGGGAATGCTTGCTATCATATGGTGCAGAATCTTTTGCCTTCCAGTTTGTTATCCAAAAATTTAAAGATTAAGATATAGAGAACCATAATTTTGCCAGTTGTTTTATATGGGTGTGAAACTTGGTCGCTGACATTGAGGGAGGAACGGAGGCTGAGGGTGTTTGAGAATAGTGTGTTGAGGAGAATATTTGGGCCTAATAGGGATGAGGTAACAGGGGAGTGGAGGAAACAACATAACGAAGAACTTAATGATCTGTACTGCTCACCCAATATTGTGCGAGTGATAAAATCAAGAAGAATGAGATGGGCGTGGCATGTGGCACATATGGGGGAAGGGAGATGCATGTACAGGGTTTTGGTGGGGAAACCTGAAGGAAAGAGACCACTGGGGAGACCCAGGCATAGATGGGAGGATAATATTACGATGGATCTTCAGGAAGTGGGATGTGGGGGTATGGACTGGATCGAGCTGGTTCAGGATAGGGACAGGTGGTGGGCACTTGCAAATGTGATAATGAACCTTCGGGTTCCATAAAATGCAGGGAATTTCTTGACTAGCTGCAAACCCGTTAGCTTCTCAAGAAGGCCTCTGCTCCATGGGGTAAGTAAGTAAGTATAAATACATCTATTATCGTGGTCAAAAAAGATTTCCTGGAACCACACTCGTCATTACCATATTGTGTTTATGGGAATATATGCCTTGATTCACACTGTCTCGAGTAACACCGCCAGCCTTGGAACCAGTACTTTGGGGAATAACTGTAATTAAGTCTAAATTGCAAGTTAATCCTGCACCTACAGCATGCAGATTAACATCACAAGATCTTCACCCTGGCACTAGAAGCAGGCATGTAGTCACTTACACCCTTGCTTTGTTTACTCCTTTGTTTATACTAGATTAAAAGCTGTATGGGTTCCCAGAATTGTTCTAGACATAGCGATAAAGAGAAAGTTCTGAGGTCCAGAGCTCACAGCCAGTCACTTTTTTGATCAAGCTATCATGGTCATAAGTAACCATTTACATGTCATCTACACAGATAGGGAGTTAATGAGGTTATATTTACCGCTTTTGTAGGTGTTACCATGACAGGAGGCGTCACATCGCCGGTGACTAGGAAACTACCAGAAACTTGTAACTCAGTTGGATATGGCCTTATTTCTAATGAAGGGCCACCAGACATTATGTTACCATTATGCTGTCGAAGTAATCGCTTTTCATAATCTTGGTTGAACATACTGTTTCACAGCTGTTCCAAAACCTTTAAAAGAAAAATCAATCTATGAATCACATTAGCATTCCCTCATGTCACCCTATTAATTACAAGCACATACACACGTCATAAAGTTTCTGAAAGACTGAAGTCACATTAAAACACGTAAAGAGGGAGAGATTCATACAACAGAAGATAACACTATTGAAAACAATGTACTATAAGTAAGGGTTGCAAGTATTATCCAAAAATCTAAAAGCCACCTCAAAATTCAGCCCAACAGAAGGGTAACATAAAGGGTAACCAGGAATATTTCCTGGGGGGTAAAGGCAGCTGGTGTGTGGGACTAACAACCTTACCACCTTCATGTGCTGATTGGCTTGAAATCTGGGAGCCTCAACCTCCTGGAACCCTCAGGGCCTGTCCAGGCCCATAATGGGATTGCTTTACCTTTACCTTTACCAATAACATTGACTTTCCAGAAAATTCCTTTGGACCAGCTTGTCCAAATTTGTAAAAAATAAAAATTCAGACCCCCAAAAGGTTAAATGAAACAAATATACAAACCATCAACTTCATTCCTTATAAAAATGCATTTGTGCTCATACTAGGATAGAATGATACAGCTACATTTCACAGTTTTCACTAATGTTTGCTCTCAGGGACTGATCATCGTAAGTTGATTCAACTGTCCATATTATGGGGAGTATCTCTGTTGCCATATTACTCACTAAAAAGTCAATATCGTTGCTCCAGAGCAACTGATGCCACTGCCCAATCTGCAGTGTTCTGCCCAGTGACAAAAATGCTCTCCGTATTCTTAAAATTTCTGCCCACTATATTTTACTAGGTTCTTAGTCCCAGTACACATTCTCAACTCTCCTACATAGCAAGATCCTGACAACTTCATCGGAAACAAAAATTTACCACTTAGCTGTTGCAGGAGACATGAATTCACCTTCCTTTATGTTGGGGTTTGACAAAATTCCTTTCCTAGCCTTTCCTTGGTACTCTTAACATACACACTTCAAGTCCTTGACTTCTTGCTGGATCTTCCTAACCAACCATGATTTTGGAAGAATTCTAACTTTATACTCTTCTTTACTGGCACGTTAAATTCTCCCACCATATTCACATTGAAAATTACCACTGTTACTATGGCTCATCAAAAGTGTTTGTTTACTAATAATATTAATATTGAAATAAAGATTGTTTGTTTACTATTCCATTTATTTTCTTAACCCTTTAAACACCGAGTTAAATCCCATCTGCCATCTGCTGGCTCACCATATTCTCCACATTAGCAGGATAAGGGTTAAAACTCTCTCTCTTGATACTTTACCTGTCAAGCAGCCTACAGACTTCTGTTTGTCAGAAAAAAAAATTGGAGGAAAATAAATAAATCTGGCAATATGTTTCTTGTCAAATTAAAGCAAAAGGTAAAAAACTGAAGACTGTCCAAAAACCACAAATGTAGCACCACACACAAGATCCACTTATGGGTTCCAAATGGAGGAAAGCAAATCTAACACATGAGAGACACTTCCTTGTTACATGGAATTATGTACTTTTGTACTACGTCCTTACTTTACCTATCATTTGTCTCTTCTTGCTCCTACTGTGCCATGTATATTGGCAGATGGCTGAGTAGCTGACATTAATATAATAAACCAGCTAAGAGAAAGGGCAACTGGTAATTTTCAGGTAAAATAATGATAGTATATAAGCACCAATGCCTCAAAACACCAAAATATTTGTTAGAAAAGCCATAATTTGTTCAAACATGAACTGCAGCATTAACACTAGAAAATGGAGATAAATGACAAGTAAACAGTACTAGTTTTCAATGTATTAACACAGAAATAGCAGCTACATGTCTCCGCATAAATCAAGAACTACAAATTTCTCTACGTTAAAAAACATAAATTAAATGAACAACTTTATATGCATCACCTGGAATGTGCTGCAATATGGCATAATAATTGGCAACAAATTCAGTCATCTACCAAAGAAAAGTTACAACAAATGGAAGCACCGTATAATAACCTCAATAAAAACTTGAAAATCTTCAATCTAAGCAACAAAGGAATACTTCAAGCCCCAAGACCAACCAATAGTACCATAAACTACAATTTTATACTAGAGTAAAAACCCGAACTGAAGTTAATTTTACAAATGAAGAAATTAATCTCTAAGGGCATGGTTTCCAATAGAGTATTGATAAACCAATATCATCACACTTTACAAATCTTGTAACAGAAACTGAAAATGCTACAAAACTAATAGATATTGGAATGCATAATGCATATCAGATCATGGCAATAAAAAACTAAAACAAATTTTAAGTTCATATAATTCTAGTAATCTTTTTGAGACCAAAAACATAACACTCTATACACTTTATGTAGATGACATCCTGATTATATGTGACTCCACAAAGATGGATGCTGAACTCATCACCTCTAACATGAACAAAATAAACAAAAACATTTAGTCCAAAATAGGAAGATAATGGAGAAATTAACTTTTTAGATTTACTACTCATACGAAAGGAATCCAACGAATACTGACATATACCATAAACCCATCAGCACCAATACAACTATCAATTTCTTCTCAAACCATCCCACAGAACATAAAATGGCTGCATACAGATATTATATCACATGCATGCACTCGCTCCCACTCTCACCAGAACAGAAACAAAAAGAACGGACTACAATAAAACACACAGCAAAAGCCAATAATTTTCTATAAACTAATCCAAAACCCAAACTCACAATTAAAACAAAGGTTAAACAACCCTGACTAAGACAGCAACACAACCCAAAACTCAGAAACTCTGGACAACATTTACATACTAAAGTCCGTAAGTGCGCAAGACTAACAATGTATTTAAACAGACAACAGTATGAATTGCCTTCCGAAGTACCAATATGCAATATGATTTTACAAAATAAAAAATAAACAATAATATAGACTAATATATAAACAGTGAGATTTACAAAGTCACATGCGTTACAAGCAAACTTTCTTATGCTGGACAAACAAGTCATAGTTTAAAACAAAGGTACCAAGAACACATGCGATATATACAACAGAACAATCTGCAATCAGCATATGCCCTACATATTTTAAATAACAAATATGAATATGGACCTATCAATAATACTGCATCCTTCCTCAAGCAACAAAGGCCCATTACTAATTCCCTTTGAATAGTTGTACATTTAATCACATTATCATCATAACAAACTTGTTCCAGAACAAAAACACAGAATGTAACCCAATGTATCAGCTCATATTTGACATTCGTATTATGTCAGCCAAAACACAATCTAGATACGTACGCCTGTCTTAAAGTGTGTGCGTTCTGCTGGTCTAATTTTGTAACAATTATATCACAATGCACAAACGCAAAAATGTAAAAAAAAAAAAAGTGCAAAAGAGTTAACCATTCGTGAAGAAGGGTATCAGTGAAATGAAACATAACAGCCTAAACTGCTGACATGGAACACACAGCTTAACCTCCGTAATTGTATGTCACACACAACACATCCATACCAACCAACACACAAAATTATAATTCTATATATTTTAACTTTTAGTTTTAAGGTAAGACTATAAAGAATTATCCAAAGAACTTTAAAAAGGGGTATCCTGCATATGTCCGCAATGCATGCTTCCTTGATAGCTTACACGTATGTTTCACACTTTTCTAGTGTAGTGATTATGTTTTAAGGGGCTGTAAATTGGTATGAACATTATAACTGTGTTAACGTGTTCAATGGTATTCTACGAATATTCTACTGGAGAGGTCCTGATTATAAATAATGGCATGAACAAATGGACTGATTACAAACACGTCGAAAACACGTCTGTCAATTTGAAATAATCTTACAGCAATACCTAACATATGCACAAGCATACAAATACCAATTAATCGTTGTCAAATCTATAAATATTCTGTTGTAAATTAATTTCTGGAGAGACTAAACTACAATGCAACAATACTGCACTTAAAAACGTAACCCAATTCAATACGGAGGTTAACTAAACATATTACGTATCTGCTTTACGCATAACAGGAATACGTGCCTATGAATAAATACAACCAATGTAAATTTAAAGGAAATAAGGTACAGTTGCACTTTGGACTAATATAACAGCAACAGTTACTTAAGCAGGAAAGCACTTGAACGCGTTACGTACCTTTTTTAAGCCTAACAGAACTGCGTATTTCTACTAAAGTACGATAGTCAGTTTACATTTAGGTGTCTTTCTAATAATTATTTCAAATAACAGCAATCAATGTTCTATAACACTACATCAAAACTACACCTAACCATTTTGACCTGATCAGCAACCACTACACTATACAAGTCACGAAACACCATTGACTAAATAATTACTACCAAGACAACTGCACGCCAAAGTTCACGGTGTAGTTCCTTGAATGCTCCCTCTATACACAACCACATCTAGCGTCGCACTCACGAACTATATCAAATAAATAATTCACACGAGCGCCTAATTTAGAGCAACGTTTCCCAACCTCTGACGTACCGCGAACCCTTATCGTCGTAACATATAATCTCTCGAATCCCGGTACATACTATTTTGGCTTGACTGTGCCACTTCCGTCTACTAATTAAAGGTATGGGTTCAAGCAATTACAAACCACGAGAAAACCGAGATTTAACAATATTAAGTCTGTTTGGAGAGCAGTAAAATTATTTGGCAAATTTCGATTCAATTCGCACTGGACCCTTTTGAGGCACGATGCTTGCTGGCTAGCTAAGTCAAAATTGCAGTCGTCGCCTTGGGTATTTCCCCTTTGCACTTTGAAAACTATGCTAAATATTTTATTCGTGTGAGAAGCAACGAACACTCACTACATTAATACGTCAGTTACTTACGATTTTAAATGTACTCATACAATTTACGTCAGTACGGAATGTAATGCCCGTTGAACGCGACCAAGTCCAAAATTATTTACAAACTCCAGATAGGTTCAGATTTAAGAGCAGCTGTTATTATGGACGACAAGGACAAGCCTGAAACTACTGTATAGTTGGTAAAATATTTGTCTGGTGGCTGGGCTTTTTTGGATCACAGTAGTACTATACAGTCGGGTCCGCCTTACAATCATCGTGGTGGGTAGTTCATCACCAGCTGGACATCACAATCTGGGATTTCGTCACTGGAAAATGGAATGTATGGCCGCAGCCACGGATTACGCCACGAACCACGGTTAACACTTATCTGTCTCTCCTCCCCCTCCGACGCCCAGAAAGTTTTCGCATATCAGTAACATGTTAAACCCTACTTCCGCAGCATAAGCCTTAGCTTTTAACGTTTAGGCAATGACACTTGCATGAGCGTGAAGCGGCACGCTGAAGTCTAAGCTTTAGTTTTGACAGTGGGTTTTAAAACATAATGCGCATCAGTGTCGCGCAAGGACACTGTGCGTGTCCCGTTGCGTTCGCAGATGTAGCGGCAGACGAGCCAAGACTTGTGCGCGACGCGCAGTAGTGTGAATTCACAGTGGGGGAATAGCGTGTGTTTCGCATCTGTTTGTATTAGTTCCTCCTTTTGTGTATACCATGAGCTATAAAGAGAAATGTGATGAAAAATGAATAGATTGGCAAAGTGTCTCTCGAAATTGTGGAAAACTCCCAGAATTTCATACCACTTCCCATCAAATATCTTCCTATCAAACTGATTCGTGGTAGTAGCGCACGGATATGGAGTACTGGAGTAGTATCCTTTTCTTTTCTTGAATATGTCAGTTGCACCCTCACACCTACAGTGAACCAGTAAATGATAATTTTCTTCTTCTTCAGGTGTAACGGCAGCTATGGGCTCCTCCGTTTTTACTTTGTAACAATCACGTAATAACTTCGTACATCCCGTCCTTCAAACCATTGTGTGTTACGTTGACGGCATGTCACAGAACCTATCACGTTCACGTAAGCGTCATTGCGTGGTAGTTTAGGCTGTACAAAATAGCGGCGTGAGATCTGATTGCGTGAGTTGTGTTGTTAACTCAGTAGTAATCTGAGGTGCTCGTGGTGTGTGTAGGGTTGTTAAAGTAGGCAATTGTTTGCTGATGTGATTGTTACCGGTACATAATTTTTTAGCAGCTATGAGTTGCCAACGAGGAAATGTTAAACGTACGCGACCTCAAAAATATAAGAACAAAACTGCTTTCAAAAATGACTTGCATGACTCTAGTTCTAAAACGAAGCAGCTGAATAAGATTGAAATTGTCAACGTATGTGCAAAATGTAAGTCGATATTGGAATGGAAGATCAAATACAAGAAATATAAATTGCCGAAAGCCCCGAAGAAGTGTACCAAATGTGAACAGAAGACTATAAAAAACGCGTATCACACCATGTGCATTCCCTGTGCTGAAATGCAAAAGGTTTGTCCAAAATGTGGAAAAGCAGACGAAATAGTGACGAACAATGTTCCTGGCCAACTGAAACTAGATGCCGAATTACAGAATTTTATTAAGGATTTAACAGAAAGAAAAAGACGGACGTTTCTTCGTTATCTGTCCGAAAAAGAAAAGTCCGATGGTAAGACTGAGTGCTAAATACATATGACAATTGTGATTTATGTAAGCGTGATACTCTGCTGTTTGCATTGGCGAACCTTAATGTTGCTGAGCTTATGTAGTAATGTTGTGAAGTTGTTACACTGAATTTGAATCACAATTCTCATCTAATGAAGTCCGATAAAACACTCTTCCACACCACTGTTAAGTCATGCATTGCACATTTTAAGCTGAATCTTAACCAAAATTACCCAAATTGTGGAAGAATTTTCTACAAGTTAGGATGGTTTGTTAGGAGATTGCAGAATAATGTGAAATAACATGAATGTAAAGTGTGAAAACTGTAGTAGATGATTAAAAAACACAAATTTCCTGACAGGTATAGGACTTAGAATCTGTTTACATTTTGCAGCAAACCTACCCCTGTCAACTAATATAAGGATGAAAAACATGTAATAAATGTAAATATTTTACTTGAACTAGGCATTTTTCCAGCTTTTAAAAATGAAAGAAAGATAGTGACCTTGCTCTTAATGCTGGGCTTGAATTAATATATAATACAGATTTTATTTTATTACAGTTGTATGAGCTGTTACATACACTTTAACTTATGTTAGGGAAGAGAATAAAGTGCAGTCATATGCAACACTAAATATGACCACTGAATGCAACACAGGTTTCATAACCGCGTTATGTAGGACACTTGTAGCTGCTTATGAATAGCTTTTTCTTCTGCAGGGACAGTACAGTGCCGAGTATCTCACTTAATGGGACTGACGTGGTTGGATTAGAGAAAATGTAGGATAATTCAGAAATGGGTGGGGGAGCACAAGTTGCAAATGAAGTGGAAGTGCAGTATTAGTACAAATATGGTTTATTAACCCTTTAAACCCCGAATTAAATCCCATCTGCTATTTGCTGGCATTATTAGGAGCTCACCATTTTCTCCACGTTAGCAGGATAAGGGTTAAATTAATAACCCTTAGGCTACTAATGTCATATATATATATGGAGCACCCATTCTTGATGTTTCTAGATCACACACAACGACGCAGCACGGTCGGTAGGACTCCTCTGGACGAGTGATCAGCTCGTCGCTGAGACCTCTACCTGACAACACACGACACTCACAACAGACAAATATCCATGCCCCCGGTGGGATTCGAACCCACGATCTCAGCAGGC
>Ga0268261_10000987_pt1 | contig 19113 bp, 10 predicted proteins | sample TergutNc150P1_FD_190353 | JGI IMG/M metagenome (GOLD analysis project Ga0268261, IMG submission 190353) | Nasutitermes corniger P1 segment gut microbial community from laboratory colony in Florida, USA - Nc150 P1 (SPAdes) (version 2) | ecosystem: Host-associated > Arthropoda: Insects >...
TTGAACTACAAAAACACTCGCACTCATGTCATAGTTGTCCTTAAGGGTTCCAAGCACTATACATGACGGTGGAATGTTGCGTGATGACGTAACACTTGTGCCCGGCCTATAGAGAACGCGTTGACGAAGCATAGTCGTGAATCATGAGCAGATAACGACACTCAGCTGACCGCTATCGTTCTGGAACCGAAGGAAGTCCACAATTTTCAATTGCCATTATCTCCCAAACCGTTCAACTTTGGATATAGGTGTTTTGGGTTATATCGGTATACTTTAACATAAGGAACACCCTCCCGAAGTCTGGCACATTCCTCCTGTTCCACCCTGTATATTTTTTACCATAGCGCAACAGCCCCCATTGGGTCAAGGCCTCCTCATTATCGAGGCTTTAAGATCACACTCAGACACACCACACTCGGTAGGACTCCTCTGGACGAATGATTAGCTCGTCGCAGAGACTACCTTACAAAACACAACACTCACAAAAGACAGACATCCATGCCCTCGGCGGGATTCGACCCTGCAATCCCAGCAGACAAGCGGCCGCAAACTCTCACCTTAGACCGCGCGGCCACTGGGACGGGTCACCTGTATATATATATATATATATATATATATATATATATATATATATATATATTCACATAGTTTGACCTTCTCTGGAAGCAGCCATCATTTCAGCGATATTTGGTTAAGGACTTCGTAATTTCCATTTTTTATTAATTTCTTTATAATGGTCCGGAAGTGCCGAAACATGTTGCAGGCATAATAAAGAGAGGTGGATATGCCCAAACTAATTGTACATACTTGGCTTCAATTTCACGATCACTTAATTAGTTTTCTTGAAGTAGGACAGAATAACTCTGATTTTGAGCCCGCGGCCATGTTTGTTTCTCCCCACTTCATAACATTTACGGTATTGGTAACTTAATTCCCTTTCAACTTCCGGTGAAGCGCTCGGCATATCAGCTATATTTTCGCATTCAGAACTTTAAAACACACGAAGATGGAACAGAGTGAATCTAGCTTGTGGCTAGCTAGCCTATGTTGGCTGGAGAAGAACAGACGTTTGTGGTGGAAAAGACGACACCATTACTGGTCGATATTTGTCTGTATTATTCAGACGTCAAGAACTGAGGGCGACTAAAAATTTAATGCGTATCGACAGAAGGTTATAGTAGGCTAGAGAAGGTTATGGTAGTTACAGTAGGTTACCGTAGGTTACAGTAGGTCACAGGAGGTTACAGTAGGCCACAGTAGGTTGCAGTAGATCACATGTACCCAGCGGAATTTTGTACTGAATTTTGTCTTCGAATAATTTATTCTCATTGCAATTTTTCATCTCCATAATCCTTCCGGCCGCACTATGGTCCTGGGGTCGACTGAGCCTCTAACAGAAATGAGTATCAGGAATATTTCCTGGGGGTAAAGGCGGCCGGTACGTGGGACTGACAACCTTACCACCTTCATGTGCCGAGTGTCATGAAATCTAGAAGCCTCAAAGTCCTGGTACCCTCAGGGTCTGCCCACACACGTACAGGGATTGTTGTACCTTTACCCTTACCATACATTAATTCGTCCTTATTGCAGGCCGTGCAGCACCGTGTTAGGGCAGGTCAGTTACTCACAGCACAACAAATCCGGCACGTTCGTTCGTTCTTGTTTATCTGTCTTGAAAACTATTAAACGTGTGGAAAAGATATGTTCGACATAAAACGTGCCTCTCACACGGTAGACAAATCTTTTCTGAAATATTCGTCGACCCGACAAACACCGAAAAGTTTACTCTCCGGCCTAGAGTAGCAACACATGTAGATCTTTGTTTGAAATGCCGTTTTTTTGGTCTGATTTTGACCGAAATTTGGAAGTGCTTTCAAATTTCAATTTTAAAGTTTACATTATCGAGTTGCATGATAATATGTACACTGGTTCTCATACCATTCAGTGCAGACGGCCGGGGGTAGGGGGTGAAGATAATCGCCGCATTGAGTTATGGCAGCGAAACCAACAGACGCACATCAGTGTATGAAAGTTTGTTATAAACACATGATGTGGCCATCCTCAGGGAGATGGGTTACAAATGTTGGCATTGATATATCTACCACATAATTGCTCTACAAACCGCAAGGTCGCGGGTTCGATTCCCGATGGTGTCTTTGAAATTTTTTATTGACATAATCCTTCCGGCCGCACTATGGCCTTGGGGTTGACTCAGCCTCGAACAGAAATGAGTACCAGGAATATTTTCTGGGGGTAAAGGCGGCTGGTGTGTAGGGCTGACAACTTTACCACCTTCATGTGTCGATTGTCTTGAAATCTGGGAGCCTCAACCTCCTAGAACCCTCAGGGTCTGTCCAGGCCTGTAATGGGATTGCTTTACCTTTTATCTAATTGCTCAACGCATGGTTATGGATTATTTAAGGAATTAATCGGCGCATGTTCGAAAGTTTTCCTTACCAAAATGACAGAAATTTCACTGTGGCTTGTTTTCAAGCCTCACTGTTGCGATTACACTAATTCCTGGTAAACGAATTTGAAAATGAAGAGTTAAATTACAATTTTAGTGACGTCAGTGGGACACAGGGTCACTACTGTCAAGCTTGCAATTAATACCTCGCCGTGCGCGCAAAGACACAAACATGGCTTCAATGCACGCCATATTTGCCTCAGATGTCTGACATACAAACTCTGCTTTTTACAGATACTGAATTCTTAAAGACTGTAGTTAGATTACAACCACAGGGCCCCTAGCTTCATATTAGCGAGACTGAGTTGAGTTTATGAGGTGTCAATAGCGCGAGGTTCTGTGCTTCTATTTTGGATTACGTACGAGCTACAATCACATGACAGCTGTAAGAGGAGCGTACCGTAAGGACAGGTTAGGTTACTGTCAATCTAAGGGATTGCAGTCTCTCGCTGTGGCACTACCGTGCGGCCTACTGTGGCTTGTTTTGTCTCGTACAATCTGTGCTTATCTGGGCAGTTAGTAAGATACGTGATCAACAACGTCATGCAAAATGACAGAGACTTTACGGAAGCAATCATAGTATACACAAACGTCAACACATTTGCTTTTGAGAGACTGGATTGTTTGTGCCATGCAGAAACAACATAAAAATGAAATAAAAAATTTTGGCTGAAGAAAGCCCAAGCTTGGGTGGCGCAGAAGGAAGAAAAGATTTTGGAGATAAATTTGGGGAACTGTAAACTGTATTGAGGACGGTCACGGGAGGGTCCTGCTGCGAGACTTTCCGACGATTCTGTGATAAATCTTAATACAATTTTTTAAAAGACCTGAAAGTTTTTCAGATCTGCGCTCTTCTGCGATATTACGCAGCGTATAGTGATAATTCCTTACCGACGTTTCGGGACAACCTATCGGTCCCATCTTCAAGGGCCAAGAAATCCAAGTGGAGAAGCTTTCTTGGATATCTTGACTAGCTTCCGAAAAATGTCCCATGAGCCATAGATTCAATTTTGGATAACTTACGTATTTTTTCTGTAATCCTAGTGAATGTCTTCTAAATTGGAGATGAGGTCTGAGCTCTTCTGCGATATTACATAGAGCAGAGTGGTAATTACTGACGTTTCGGGACAACCTATCGGGTCCCATCTTGAAGGGTCCAGATATAAGAGAAGAACTTTTTTCACCCTTGAAGCACCTTGACTTGACAGCGAGGTGCGACACTTCTGACTTTGCTGTTGCAGGAAATCCGTCGTATTCGCCGAGTGCGGGGAGATGGTTCGATTCCCTGGACACCTCGAAAATGGGGCTAGTCTGGTGGCAGGAGGTGCTGGACGACGTGATCCAGAAGATGGACAGCTGCTGTGCGGGTGGCCCAGCAAACCCGATCGACACACATGTCGAAATTTTCAACATTCCGCACTGCAAGGTGACGTATCTGATCTGGTGTGATCGGAAGCTTCCGTTTCCTTAAGCGGCCGTGCACAGAAAATCGGGTTGTTTCATCTGCTGTTAACGGCTTTAACTGTCATACGGACAGACCGCATGGGCCGGAGTAGCTCAGTCGAAAGAGCGACTAGCTACGGGCTTGACGGCCTGGGGATCGAATCCTGGTGTGGGCGAGAATTTCCGCATCCGTCCAGAACGGCCCTGGGGCCCACCCAATACAACGGGTACCAGGTCCTTCCCGAGGGTAAAGGGGCCGGGGCGTGGCATTAACGACCCATCCCATCTAGCGCCGAGGTTAAGGGAAGAGTAGAGCTGTAACTGTACTCCCCTCTGGGCCTCTGTGGCCTGTTCTAGGGTGACCTTTATTTTTACCTTTACTTTATGGATAGACCGCAGAATTATCTGTTTCGGTACACTAAGCACATATCGCAGCCGACAGGTACCGCTCTTGGTCGTGTTAAGAGTTTCGTCATACCATGGGTAAGCCCATGCGCAGCTTAAGGTAGGCTCAAGGTCAAGGAATTGAGTAGTGCTCACATTTGGGCTACCGCAGTGCAGTTACTCCTGCTTTAGGCTCGTTAAGACACTTCACCAGTAGGCATACCATTACTTATATGCCAAATGCTCTGTCGAAGAACATCCACGCTCACGTGATCGGCCCGTGAGGACAGCGCTGCTGTTTGCAATTAACGAATTAATTTAAATACAAGCAAACTGTGTACATGCCGGGGGTACAACGGTGGGGTCGCGGCGTTTATCACCCCAAACCTTCTAGCACCCAGCAAAGACATAATTCCACTACCCCTCTATGACTTCATGGCATTTTATAGGGCCCGTTAGCAAAATTGCGGAAAACGACTATTAGCCTCGTCATGTCTGTCCGTCCGCGTGGAACATCTCGGCTCCCACTGGATGCATTTTCATGGAATTTGGCACTGAGTTATTTTTCGAAAATAAGTCGAGAAACTTCAAGGATCATTAAAATCTAACAAGAATAACAGGCACTTTACATGAAGACCAATCTACATTTGTGATCATATCTCGCTCAGTTATTCTCAGAATCAGAAATGTTTCTGACAAACGTTGTAGAGAAAATCAAAACACACATTATATGTTCAGTAACTTTTTTTTAAATACGAAAATTGTGCCGTTTTTGAGATAATGAGGAAAAATACTGTACAGCCAGACAGGCTACAGATGGCAATATGGCGCACGCGCATTGCATGCTGGATACCTAAGGCTACAAACACACACTCAGTGTATGTATTACTTACTGATTTTCCACCACAACAATGGTTGCACGATCGCGCCATAATATCATTTACCATTTCTGCAGAGGGAGACCATCATCAAGGTGGTTCCTATCGAGACACCAAAGACATTTTCTTACGCGCTGGTCACCAAATTTGGCCGCGTCGGCGTGTATGATGGCAGGCTGCAGCTCCTTGATAGCTACGTCATCGCCCTGAGCGAGGGTGGTGTCCGAGAGCGGATTGGCGACACAAACGCTGTGGAGAGACGTCGGCGTGTGACGTCGATCTGGCTGACTGACGCCATTCATGTCCCGGACGCCAGCGTGCTGTTGTTGGCGTGTTCTGATCGCAGCCTACATATATACGACGCTTCCATTCTGATCCATGCCCCACTGTTCGTCATCAAGGGCATGAGGCATGTACCACAATGCCTCGCTTACTCCGTGGCTAGGGGCGAGAGCCCCTCAATGCTGTTCATCGGGGACAGCGCCGGCAGCGTCACGACACTGCGGTTCCACCAGCCAGGCGTCTCGCTCTTCCGCAAGAAGCACCCGCAGCAGCTCGACAAGTACTACTGGATGGTACGTCTCGCAGTGGCCGCTGTATGCAGTACGCGCTGCCAGACTGTGCCTTTCGTACGCTTTGCACAATATTTCTGTGATCAGCACTCAATCGTTTGTCTTTGTAATTGAGAGGCAGTGCGTTTACTGAAAGGTAACAATTTTATTCATATAGGCATGCATGATTTAAATCAACTTCATAGCATTCAATGGGTAACCTTACAGAAAAAGGTATGGCAGTGGTTCCCAAACACAGGTCGCGACCCTGATATGGGTCGCGACTTGGTGTTCTGACTTAGGGTGGCGAGATCAATGTCAGTTCTCGACAAAGATTTGATTTAAATAAATAAAACATATTTATTTTTCAGTTATTCACTTTTCGTATTACTACTACTACTACTACTACTACTACTGCTATTATTAATGGGTTCTGTTTATGCGACGTAAACACATGTCCAATGCGGTACAAATTTATTTCATTCTAATTGTTACATTGAAGTCAATATTAGTAATGTAATACGCTTTATTTAAAATAAATAACATATCTATTCCTCCCTACATTTTTGACATTACTTTTCCGTTCATTTACGTCACGTTTCGTATGTTCAGTACTTCACAAGTTTCTGTTTAGCAGCAAACGGTTTGTCTGACCAGCACGTTTATGTGTTATTTAAGTAAATATTTGTTTATTGCATGTTTTATGTATTTAATATTGTCATAAAACATTGGATTTGACAAGTAACATTAGAAGTTTAATATTTTTGTCGATAAGTGGCCATGACTTGTAGTGGTCGAGAAAAAACACTAGTATTAATTTATTTATAGAAAATATCACAGACTATTGCCGGTCGCATAACATTTGCTACTTCAAATTCACACACACACACACACACACACACACACACACACAAGGATGGGAACCGCTGATGTACGTTTTGTCCCACTGTAGGTCAGCACTGGACGGCTGTGCGTGGTCAGCTTCCATTCACAGCCATTTACTGCACAGCACGTAATTTGGTACATACTGGAGAGGTTACAACTGTCCGCCAGGCCAGGCCGCACTGCTGGCCAAGTCACTTCCAGGTCCGTCTTTTGTCTTTCAGGAGCTAGACCGGCAGAGAGACTATGTCGCCATCACGGTTGACACGGCAGTGCACGGGGACACAGTACGACAAGTGGCGTACTTCCCAGACACCGAGACGGTAGTCACCTGCAGTCGCGATCCTTCAGCTACCCTGGTCATTCGTCACGTGGCCGCCAGGAGGACTCCATACATCTTTAAGCTCGCCCGAGTGGGTATCACGATCCAACCGGTCGTTCCGGTTCAGATTTTGGCCATGGAAGGCCATATTCATTTGGCAGTGTGCCAGTTTTCTTCTATTCTTCTGGGCTCAGCCACGTAAACGCCCCATTACCAAATCCTGATCGACCCTAATTGATAACTACAGTTGATACAGTGTCTTAAAATCACGAAATAAACAGTGACGAATAGAAGATTTAGTGGTCGCATGCGATCTTAACCCTGTGACTGCAACGTATGGCCTAGCGTCTTTGTAAGTGTTTGTGCTGCCCGGTAGAGCGCACTGATGGCACTCCTGAGCGCTCCCTCTCAGGGCCGAAATGTAATATGGGGCATGCAACTGACCGTCCATCACGCCCGCTTATGTTAAACAATTCTAAAGTACGCGTGCTGCGTGTTTCGGCATAATAAGCCATAATCAGAGCCCAGTGTTGAAAGCATAACGGAGGAAAAACAATAATATTAAAAAGTTAACAGTACTGGTTGATACGAGCTTTGAGGTCTCAGCCTTACACTTCAACAATAAAAGAGATTTTTAATTTTATAGTATGCGTTTCGTGCATTACACGTATAATCAGTTATATTTGCCAAAAAATACAAACAATAAGACACAAAACATACATAAGTGTTAGAAGACACCTACATGTTTCGGTACCAAAGTGTCATCCTCAGGGAGTTACAAATACAAAGAACAATACACCAAACTCCGCAGTGCGGGTATTATACTGTACTGCGGACGTTAATGTGTTGGAGAATTCAACAGTCTTTTAGGTGCTTTCGCAAAATTGCGGAAAGCGGCTGTTAGCTTCGTCGTGTGTGTCCGTCCTTCCACATCGAACAACTCGGCTCTCATTGGACGGATTTTCATGAAATTTGGTATCTGAATATTTTTAGACAATCTGTAAAGAAAATTTAAGTTTTATTACAATCTGGCAAGAATAACGGGTACTTTACATGAAACCCAGTATAAGTTTTTGATGTCTCGCTCAGTTCTTCTTAGAATGAGAAATGTTTCAGACAAAAGTTGTACAGAATATCAAAACACACATTTTATGTTCAGTAACTTTTTTCGAAAATCGTACCGTTTATGAGATAACGTGGAAAAATAATGTAGAGCCAGACAGGCCACGGATGACAATATGGCGTATGCGCATTGCAAGCTGGATACATAGGGCTACAAACACACACTCAGAATATGTAATACTTTTTTCTTTTCCACTGCAACAATGGCTGCAAGAGCGCGCCTTGATATTACGTTATACGTACATTGCCTGTCTTGTTTTTTTGTAAATTTACTAAGTCAGAATTGAGTTAAAATTTATAACTGTTATATGGAGTTGAACTCCTTTATTAGGTGTCAAAATTATACATTTGGTAGATAGGAGAGATCTGTTTAAAATTAGTAATTTAGTTTATGGTGGAAGGAAAATTTTAACGAATCTGTATAACAGCTTAGTGGGACAGAGTTTATGGCGGGTATAGTGATATAGTAGGTTCGCCGTTTGTCAGTGTCAAAATTGATGGCTTAGGGAAATTTTCGGAACAATTGGCGTTGTAAATTTGACAGTTTCTGAACACCTTAAATCTTGTTAGGAAGGATACCTTATTAGTCACGCTTGCACATTAATAAAAGCCAGTAAGAAGCGTGAAGGAGTTCTTCACAAGGGTTACAACGTTACATGAATGGGAGCCAATGGAAATAAAGTACTCAAAATTTTGACTTTTGGGCCTATTAGGAAATAGTGAAATTTAACATTTAGCCACTCGGGAACAGTTAAAATATTTAAGGGGGAATGAATTTGGAACTGGACGAGTTTTGAAAAGCTAACACAGTCGAGTAGTCCGTTTTCTACCCAGGATGTGATAAGTTGTGTACGTGATACCGAGACTAGCAGTACACACATTTTTCAAAGACGCATCCATACACGCAAACATCTGTAAACTCTAATAACCGTGAAATAATACAAAGAATATTAATAGTACCCAATTATTTATAAAATTACTTTTCCGCTACTTAGAACACTCAGATTCCCTGAGATTACGACATACGAAACGACTGATGAACTGGGGCGGGTTGTAGTAATTATACTGAATATACTAAACTTTTGAAGTATGAACTACTGCATGGAATTTCCAGGACTGTCGCTTCTCCTTCACGGTTTGTTTCCTTCAAATTTACAGGAGTTGTAAGCAGAAAGCTCTGCCCTCTACAACGGTAATAACATGTTAAGTGCTGGATAATGTTTGACCCCGGAGATTTGGTGTCAATTTTGGGAGCTCTCAATATGTCGCTGTGTGTATATTTACCAGCTGACGGAGCGGTTTGGTGTTGTCCTTTGTACCGCAGTGCTGGCAGAAACTCTATTTCGGCTGAATACAGTTTTAAAAACAAATCTTTTGCTATCGACGCGGAAGACTGAGATTTCAATCCTCATAGTAACCAGCAATTTTATTATTTTTTTATACTCTGTCACAGGTGCCTGCTGATGGCTTGGTAAGCCGAAACGTCTAGCGCGCGTACCTTAGGCAATAAGAATAGCTGTCTAAAGTGGCTGTTTTGAAAGTTGTTTGCCTCGTTGTATTTTAAATTAAGCAGTTAATCTCGAATTGAAACAGACCAGAGGGCATAATTCGTAGAGGCTGAAGGAGACATTCATAGTACTAGTTTAAAAATTCCTTTATTTAACGACACTTCGCCAGCTGCATCAACAGGCACTGTCCGACGTTAATAGCCAGCACAAAGCCTGCTTGAAATTCAATGGGCAACACTTACAATTGTAGTAGTAGTAGTAGTAGTAGTAGTCGTATAGAATTTGAAGCATAAAATCTGCTAAGAAAACAATTTGTCCGTACATGTAACATCTTTTTCTTACCCAAACAGCGGTCAGTAAATAACCGACATCAGTACCAGTCGCAGCGAACATAACAGCAGCATATGGAACTCCGTTACTTGTCAACATAAAATTAAAATCTGTAGTTGCTTCGGAGGCTTTCAGCTTCGCTTCATCACTGGGCTACTTAATAAGACACTAAAGCTTAACGATGTAGAAAACATTGCGAAAAACTTCAGAAACACAGCACCAAATCCTTCTGTTAATTATATATACATATGGATACCTGAAATCGATACCCCAGCCCACGCACTGTTGTGGCATCATACAGGAATCTAGGCTGCATTGTAGCCATGGTACGTGGCCTGTTACTGACACAGCAAGGCAAGTTTCTACGGACAGAATGTGCTTATCGTAGCCTATTCCGGGGAAGGACTGAAAAAAATCAGAGGGAAACCGGTTTTTGGTGAACACCAGCACTGCGGCTGATGTTTGCGTGCGTTAGGGTGTTCGATGTTTGGTGCACACCAGCACTGCGGCTGATCTTGGTGTGCGTTAGGGTGTTCGATGTTTGGTGCACACCAGCACTGCGGCTGATGTCTGTGTGCGTTAGGGTGTTCGCTGTTTGGTGCACACTAGCACTGTGGCTGATGTCTGTGTGCGCTAGGGCGTTCGCTGTTTCCACCTCGAGCGGTCGCTGCACCTGCTCGCTACTGGCAGCAGTGATCGTGTCGTCAGACTATGGAACCCCGTGGTCACTAAGCTGCCCCTGATGTCTCTCTTCGGCCACAAGGCACCAGTAGTAGACGTCCTCATCGTGCAACACCTCGACGCCGTCATCAGCTTCGCCGAAGATGGGGTAAGTGTTCTTGGCTTCGAGGAACGAAATTGTGAAAACTGTACACCGTAAGAGGAGGAGGTGGGCCGGGATAGCCCAGTCGGTATAGCAACTCGCTGCGGGCTGACCGGTCCGGGGATCGAATCCTGGTGGAAGCGAGAAATTCCGCACCTGTCCAGACGGGTCCTGGGGCCCACCCAGCCTCCTATATAATGGGTACCGGGTCTCTTTCCCCGGGGGTATAGCGGCCGGTGCGTGGCGTTGACCACACACCCCATATAGCGCAGAGGTTAAAGAAAGAGTAGAGCTATACCACTACTCTCCCTCTGGGTCTTCATGAACTGTTCTAGGGTGAACTTTACCTTTACCGTTTTAAAAGGAGGATCCTGTGTCTGGCGTCGGCAGCCATAAATCGTCAGACAATATAGAGGGACGGTTGTAACGTTGGCAGCAGTGCTAGCACGGCTGTGAGCAGTATCGGTAGCGTGTGCTGCTGTCTGTCAGCACACTCGGAGAGATGGCTACTGTCAAATGTTCCGCGGAAGTTTCGAAGGGCTTCCTGCTGCTTTCAGATAAACCAAACCGATCAGTCAGCACTCTGTACATAGTGCCACCGAACATGTGTTGTCTGTTCATTCTGGTTTATTTAGGATAGTCGTACTGGTGTAACTTTGCGGTGCAAGATGATACATAACCCTCTAATATTTTCTCTTTTTTTTGTAACTTGACTTCATAAATTAAAGTTCCTAATACCCACGGTCCACTTTGCACCCCCTCCCTCGCACCCAGCCATGCCTGTTGATATTTGTATCAGCAGTAATATTTAAGGCTGACCTGTGACCCAACAGTGTATAAACTTCACCCTGTAACCTGTCACCAAGACCCAGAGGGGGAGTAGAGGTACAGTAGCTATACTCTTTCTTTAACTTCGGCGTTGAGTGGGGTGGATTATTAAGGCCACGCCGGGAAAGAGACCCGGTACCCACTGTAGAGGTGGCTGGTTGGGCTCCAGGGACGTTCTGGACGGGTGCGGAAAAACTCACTCCCAACGGAATTCGACCCCCGGACCGACCAGCTCGTAGCGAGTCGCTATACCAACTGAGCTAGTCCGGCCCAAAGTAGACTACGGAAAGGAATAAAAAGTGCAAAATTTTAACAATTCTCTAGCGTTTGATAGCTTCTGGGTATTTTAAAATCGTAAGATTTCTGGAAGAAGTTAATTAAATACATACCGAGTGCTGGATGTTTGTCTGAAATTTCTACTGTAGCAAGTTCCCCCTATACCCATTCACCGATGTAGCCTGCATAATTGTGCAGAAGTGTGCCAGCGAAGTGCCCGTTATTCTTGCCCAACTGTAGCCAAAATCTGAGTGTCGTGAAGAACTGCGAGGAAACTGTCAGTATGAGGTTCTTCGCAAGCCCATTTGACTGTCACTGGAGAAAGCATGGACTGACATAGCCCAGCTAACAGGCTCGTCTTCAGCAGCTGTCCTTTGCCAACACTTCAATAAAGGAAACGTATGTACACCACAGCAGTGTGGTGCGTCCTGACGTCACGTCACTCGAATGGCGATCTGATGTCGCCAGAAACACAAATTACTTCGGTCCTCAAGTGCCATATATTTTTGCTCGATTCTATCCAAATCTGAAGTGCCTCGACAGACTTGCATAACCGTCTCCAATATCAAATTTACGCTAACTACTTGAAAGAGTACTGCAGTGACCGGTATAGACTGACCACTACTATTTGGTAGAGTGTCCGATTTTGGGTGGGGTCGAAGTTAGCTGCCACCAAAATTTATGCGTAGTTACCTTCCTGTGCTGCACTCGTCGAAGCGAAGCGACGGAGAGCTGAGTGGGATTTTTATCGGCAGATGGAATGCGCTGAACCAGGTTCCTGCTAGTCATGTACTACGCTCACTTCTCTAACATTAACTGGCTTAATTCACAGCTATTTTGGGTCTCAAAGGCCTATCGCCTATTACCAGCTTGTAGTCAAAATTCTTCTGCAATGTGCCACTCTGCGAAGTTGTTATCTTGAACGCCGGAAGCCAAAGACGCTTCTTCGTAGCAACGGCGGGTTAATAAAATGTGCAAGGACCCCACCCTAATCATGCCATCATCAAAGGCCTTGATAAAGATCTTCATGTAGGCTGCGGAAATCATGCGATGTGACAAAGCATCGTCTGATCTGTTGCTATGCAGAAAGGCTGACTGCAACTTCCGCTTCCCGTGCGAATGCCATAGCGAGACAATATACGTAGAGTACGATACAATGAAAAAATAAAATCAAAACCTAAAAAAAGGAAAAAAACTATCGCCGCAATCATTCATTACAGTACAACCAGTTTTTACGTGTTTTTTAAATAAATTAATTTTATCCGACTGTAGTAAGAGAATTCAGTGGTTGTATAGAAAGTTTAGGACATTTTTTGTAACATTCAGCATTTCACTTGTGCGTTTTGACAGACTGTTTGAATTCCTAATATTCTTACAATTTACCCTGAAGATGCTTGCGACGGCGATTGAAACATGTTGGTGATGAACAGTGTGTGACAAACACATTATACACATGTGTATTGCTGGTCGTATTATGTAAAATGGACTATAGGTTTAATGCACAGATATGGAACATAATACGTATAAAATTCCTTGCAAATTCAACTGGAAATTTTGAAATTTCCATCTATAGTTACGATCAACACAGATGACCTTTCAATATTCGGTCCACAAATTTTAAAAGTTAAGAGACAGCTTGATAGAAGTTATCAGCAAAGTACAACGCTGAAGTACCAACCGAAACATAGGTAACCCTTGACTGCTTCATGAAGATAGTCTTCGACAATCACTGCCATCAGGTGCAAGCAGATTATACGCTTGGGACAGAGTGTGTTTTGTGGAAGATTTCCTAGGACAAGTTTGGTTCTCCCGATGATAAACTTTATCGTGTGCCACTAGTTTTGCACACAGACATACAATCGTTTCGGATTCACCTGCTACCTACATACCATAAAGATGGAGGTACCAGGCCTTTATATTTGTCTTTAACGTACCAAGCTACAGGCCGTCTCTCTTCAGGAGAACATAGTCTTGGGATTTTGCAGTAATTGAAACGGTATTTCGTAATTTCAGTAAACAACCCTAATGTATTTTAATGTTGTGTTAATGACGTTTGGAGAAAAATAACCTTTAACACGAGCATCACAAGCCACCCATCAACGCGTGTTCGCAGGTCCTGAAAGTGTGGGATGCTGATGATCAATGCTGCGTGCAGACACTTACCCTCAATTTCCCGTCCTTCAGCGTGCTCGGAAAGGTGGCTGAGTTCAGTATCCGGTCGTTGTACCCTGGGCCCTCATCGGGGACCACGCCGACGCCATCTGGCTCCGGAGAGATTGCTGAGGCTGATATGTGGCAGCGAGATAAGCTCCTGGTGGCGTGCTGCGACAGTGTTGCTGTCCTCAGGGTCCAGGCCGCCAGGGACCGCGCCACTCCACCCTCTCTACCCCCACCTTCTCGCGAGCATCATGCCTCCGTACCCTCGCCCTGGACTGCGGCGGACGCCAGGGGCATCATTACACCGGATCTGCCATTGTCGCTTGAGCAGTCCGACTCAAGGTACCCGACAACTACCCATACTTATTTCTGTACATCAACAGCTGCTGCTTCTTCTTCATCTAATTTCGTCACCCTTCGTCCTCTTCCTCCTGCTGTGACCCATTTTCAGGAGCGATGGTCAACATTACGAGCAGCGGCTAACTTCGTCATGTCTGTCCTTCTGGAACACCTCCGCTCCTAAGGACGGGTTTTTGTGACAGTCTTTACTGAGGACTATTAGTAAATCTGTCGAACAGAAACAAATTTGATTAAAACCGGACAAATATAACAGATGCAATGCGAAAACCAACGTGCATTTGTACAAATATTGCGCTGTTTGCGAGAGCAATAGAAGGCATACGGCACAGCCGAAGAGGCCGAAAAAAACAGTGAACTGCCGGCGACATAATACAACCCTGCATAAATTTAATTTACTTGCTGTATAATCAGTAAACAATACAAAAGAAGCCCAACGTCATTTTGCACGTATATATGTTACCTCATTATCGCACTTCATTCTTGCAGAGGAAAGAACGAAGGCTGCGTGTTTGTGTGTGCCCCTGCATGTCAACGTCTGGACCTGTTGACCGATTTTCACGAAACACGTTACGAATTTTCTTCTACTAGAGGACACTCAAAGGCCATATTTATAACTTCCCAAAACGACAATACTAACATTGCGGCGCGAACTCGTGAGACCGGAGCGAAATTAACGCCAATATTTCTGTCATCAAATGATGTTTAGAAATAGATGTTGCGAAAATACGCAACTTCTGTGCAGATAATATTTTGTTGAATGTAAAATAAAACAGGAAGGCGTGAGACATTTATTTTGCATTCAGCTTTATAGCGGCAATGAAGGAGACACCAAGTTAGGCATGTTAAATTTGGTACGGAATTCATCATAAACCAGCCACACGTTTTCCCCTAAATACTGATCACAGCTGCAGATATGCCAATGATGTTTTTTGCATTTATCTTATTTATTGTTTGTGTCAAATTATAGAAGAGCGTCCGCCAGCACTGACGACGCTATGAAATTTCAGTTTCATATTCGACATATGACATACACAGACTCTGCACTTAGGCAGTGAGGTCTTCACTCAAAAAGCGGGGGCAGCTTAGTCAGTACGGCGTCTGTCAAAGGGCTGGTCGGTCTGGGGTTCGAATCCCGACAAGGATAAATTTTTCTTCTCCACAACCGCCCAGACAGGCTCTGGGGCCCACCCAGCATCCTATTCAGTGGCTACCGGGGTTCATTTCCGAGTGGTGAAGTGGCAGGGGTGTGAAGCTGACCACTCACCTCTATCAAATTTCGAGGTTAAGGATAGTCGCCGCCATACCGCTAGTCCCCTGTATGCCTTGGTGTGAACTGGGAGACCTTTACCTTGTTACAACAATGGTACACACAGACACGCAGAAGCGACCTTGTGTGCACTGTACGTTGCATACTTTTCTGATTTTCTTATTGTCATTCTTCGACTGATCCCTTTTGTTTCGTTCTGCATTTTCCTTGCTGCCTTCCAGTTTCCGAGAGCAAACAATCCAAATCCGTAACTCCGTCTCACCTGTATCATTCAGCTGCAAGCTGCCAGTGTTCCAGGAAGTCACAAATCCAAGTTGCATCAGTATGGAAGTTCGTCAAATTTCTCAGTGCTTTATCAAGTGGAGACCTGCCGTGAAGTGGATGTGTAGTTTCACACATTGGCAGTAGATGGAGATGAATGGTCAACTTCACGCTCCGGGGGCTTTATCCTCAGCCCAAGTTGTATAGAGTGGTCGGGTGCCCCAGGGCCGGCGCTCTGAAGAGACTTCAAGACCAGAATGGAACACAGATTGCTCAGTCGTCCATTCTCTTCCTGATAATTACACTACTCCGCCTCCTAGCGGCGCTGACTTCGGGCCCAAATTTACGTTTCTGAAGTTTTCGTAATGAAAGAACTGCAGCGGGTCTACGCAAATATTAAATTTTCTTTTGATTCAGTCCTCTTTTACAAGCAATTATTTAGCATCAATGCAGTAATGGCTTCGAATTTTACCACCAAACTGGCAGAATGTCTGTTCTGCTGTGATATGACCTCACTCATACAAATTCTGTTTAACGCACCATTTAGGAGATCCTCCCGGTCGTCGGATATCACGCCACCGCGCGACGCGCAGAGTCCGCGAAAGGCAGCGAGTCTGCACGGCCTCCATGCGCTGAGAACCAGGTACGAACGTGAGCAGCACAAGATGAAGCACCTTGTTCTGCAGGGCGCACCTCATCTGACCCTTCAGCTCTGGGACCTCCGGGACATTCAGTTATCGCCCGAGCTGCCTCTAACACAACGCATGCGTGATCGCCGCCTGGACTTGTCCAATCCGGACAAAGTATTGGCAGCCAGACTGCCATCAACTCCCGGCAGTACCAGCAGGACGTCGAGCAACGCTACCAGCGCCAGGTCCGGCGTCGGCAGACAACTGACAGTCCCGTTCCTCAGCAACAAGAAAAGTAAATCCCCAAGGCAATGAAAAACTGTACTTATGAAGTTAGCTGCCTCAACAAATCTACAAGGCCGAGTACTGACCCCAGAAACCTACTGCTTTCAGCAGGTATCGTCTTTACCCTGAGGTCGAGCCACAGATCAGGGTAGGCGCCCGCTTCTTATTGAGCGGCCTCTGGTTCAATCCCAGGTAATAATGTGAGATTCGTGGTGGATGAAGTGGCATTAACCTTTCAAAGCCTATTGGTTATGTGATGCACCAACAAGTTTAACATTCAACAACTGTACGCTCTGCCCAGACTGTATTTGTGTTTTGTATTTATCTCAGAACAAACAGCAACTTGTGCCACTTACACCATAAACTAATTGGTTTTTATAACCGAGATGAAAAGTGTTTACTGCGCGGTACGAACAGGGGCTTTAAATTAAGCAGCTTGCCATTCTTCTTTAAAGGGTTAAAGCAGGCTTCGCTGCGAGTTCCTCTAGTTTCCCCCGCCAATCACCATTCAACCATTGTTCCATACCCACCTATTATCGCCCTTTGGGGTGTGTGACAGCTCTAACCAGCAAGTATGTTATCACAGCCTCAGTCTTTAAGTGTGGGGCTTCATCTCTCCTCCCTGGTGCTTGGCTCTTCACTGCCTAAGGGGATTAATCATTGTCCTTCCTCAGACTTGTACCAAGATGCTCAGAATATTCACACTTCGTAATTTAGGGGACACACTTCTCAAGTTTAAGGTTGACGCGCAAGTTTGAACTTGCGCGTCAAACTTAAACTCCTGTTTCACTGAACAAGACTTTCGCGGATACAGTACAGTTTACTTTGAGCACGAAAAGGAAACCTGGATTTTATTACATGCAGTTGCTGATGCCTCTTTGCCAAAAATCCATGTGAATTGCGTAGGATACATGTACGTAAACCCTCGAATGAGACTTACACGGCCTCAGCGCCCTTCTGGAATATTATGCAGCGCATGGTGGTAATTCCTTAGCCATGTTTTGGGACAACCTATCGGTTCCATCTTCAAGAGTCGAGAAATCCGACAGGTTGTTCCGAAACGTCGGTAAGGGATTTCTGCCATGCGCTGTGTTATATCCTAGAACAGCGCAGATAGTATTTACTGATGCAGAAGCCTGAAATCACACAATACTTACGCGGATTATAAGTGAAAGAGATGGACTTTTGCAGCACTGGAAGTCAGTGTTAACCTTCTACGGTAACTATAATTTTCAGGTCAGACATCCCCGTTGTGTTGATAAATATTAATATAGGTATATAAATATATGTAATATATAGTCTAACACAACTCAACTGATTCACACACCCAACATACGAAAGATATGGCTTCTATTTGACGAGGAATCTACACCCATATTCTGAACGAGATTTCCTACACCCATATAGATAAAATTCTCAATATACTATCCTCTCCCACGGGAACAAAACATACATCAGCTAACAACTCCCAAAACGTAAGAACCAAAAGCACTTAAAACACATAAAAACAACTTAATAAAATGTACACAGTTTTTCAAGAACACGATTTTGTTATACAGGTGCAGATAAAAACCAACAACCTGTTAATGAACTGGTACCCAATATAAAAATATTAACGCATCCATAGACCCAGCACTACATCCTCACATGCAAGATATGCCACCGTTTCAACGAAGGATTCGCTACAATATTTAAATAAAAACTGGTCCCAGAAATACTATAATCCACTGTATCCACACCACACTCCGTTATTTTAATATCCATTAATCTTACTTTTAATCTTTAATGTCGCACCGTGCATGTTGCCACACTTGTTATACAATCCAACTCATGCACTATTCACACTTTAAAACACAATCACTTCCACATTTAAAACCAATAAAATGTTAAAAACGTGTTTGTAAGTATAAAACCCCAACATGTTTCGGTCTTTTTTCACGACCATCTTCAGGGGGTCCTCCGCTGTGCTTCGTGCCGTTACTATTCCTCTCGCTGATGTGCGTTCGTTGAGTTCGTATTATTACGCAGTATGTGGCCGCATGTGTATGTCATCTGTGTGTGTTTGGTGTTCTTGTCTGTTCGTGATCTGCTTGTTCCTATCATTAGGCAGTATGTGGCCGCACGTGTGTCATCTGTGTGTGTTTGGTGTTCTTGTCTGTTGGTGATCTGCTTGTCAAGCAGATCACCAACAGACAAGAACACCAAACACACACACATGACATACACATGCGGCCACATACTGCGTAATAATACGAACTCAACGAACGCAAATCAGCGGGAGGAACAGTAACGGCACAAAGCACAGCGGAGGACCCCCTGAAGATGGTCGTGAAAAAAGAC
>Ga0268261_10000988_pt1 | contig 19106 bp, 19 predicted proteins | sample TergutNc150P1_FD_190353 | JGI IMG/M metagenome (GOLD analysis project Ga0268261, IMG submission 190353) | Nasutitermes corniger P1 segment gut microbial community from laboratory colony in Florida, USA - Nc150 P1 (SPAdes) (version 2) | ecosystem: Host-associated > Arthropoda: Insects >...
AGCTCTCTCTTCTTCAGCAATTGTGCTTTCAGGTAATACCGTAATCGCATTTGAATAAGAAGAAATAGTTGCATCATCAGACATAGCTGTTTTACCCATCATAGGTCCACCTAATACCAAACGTGCTTTACCAGGTACAACATTTTCATTGTAACCACCGATTTTTTCAACGATATCAGAAACTTTTGTTCCGATTGGTACAATAACGTTTGTTGGTTTTGCTAAACCTTCACCAGACATTGTAACACCTTGCATATAAGAAGGTTTACCACTTAAAGCATTACCAATCTTAATAGCAGTGGTTGAGTTGTTTACAATCAAACCAATCTCACTTGGTAAGGTTTTATATCTTTTACCAGTTAATTGTTTGATCAATGTTCTTTCCCATCCCATTGGATAAACATCTGGAACTTCAACAATACTAATGTTAGACTCGTTAGAAATCGCTTGGCTTACCGCTTCTTTTAAAGCAGATTTTCCAGTTTTGAAAGCAATGATACCCTTGTTAGCATTTGCTGCTTTCATCATGAATTTCAAACCAGTTACAAGCGTACTTGCTTGTTCTTGCATTAACTTATAGTCAATTGTGATATATGGCTCACATTCTACACCATTGATAATTACTGTATCAATTGCAGCATCACTAGAATACTTAATATAAGTAGGGAATCCAGATCCACCTGAACCAGTAATACCATTTTCTCTGATAGCATCAACGATGTCTTGTTTGCTCGCTTTTCCTAAATCTAAAGCTTTAGGTGCTTGTACCGCATCAAATTTACCATCATTTTTAATTTTGACATGTTTAACCTTTGGTAATTTCCCACCAACTGGTAACATAATCTCTTCAATACCAACTACTTCTCCTGAAACACTCGCAAATAAAGGTACTTCAAATGGTTTTTCTACTTTTCCCACGACTTGACCAACTTTTACGTGGTCACCCTCTTTTACAAGAATATCAGCATTCGTATTGGCCATGTTTAACATTGGAATATAAACATATTCTACATCTTTAATTTCGATAGGATTTTCTTTATCAGTCAACTCTTTACGACCGTTTAAATGAAGTCTACCTTTTCCACTGAAAATCATTACAACACTCCTTAATATTTTTTTACTTTATGTACATTTTTCATACAAATGGAATTATAGACTATTTGAATTAAAAAATAAATAGTTTTTTTACAATATTAACACTTTTTTAACAATAAATTTTTACACCCTTAATATGTGAAATTATTCACCACTTATCTTAACAATAATTATTAATAAACTTTATAGATTAAAAGGGTTTCATTATTCCAATTTTACATAATGTCAAAAAAAGAGAGAAAATTCTCCCTTTTTGCTTAATAATTATAATTTCTATTTATTGACTTGATAAGGTCTAGATGAATTGGCGCCAATTAAGACAGTTGAAGCATTGTGTAATAAGGACAAGGTATTATTTGAACATAAACCAGTGACACCCAATCCTAATAGAATCGAATTAAAACCAACAATTCCCTTATAATTTAATGATATACGATCAAAACATTGAACCGAAATTTCTCTAAGTTTAACCAGACCCTCTAAAGAATCTTGTTTCAAGGTAATATCAGCCACTTCTTTAGCCAGTTCACTTCCATCAGACATCGCAACCGATACATCGGCTTGAGTTAAAGCTAAAGTATCGTTGATACCATCCCCAACCATAATGATGGTACGACCTTGCTCTTTCAACTCTTTAATAATGCGTGCCTTATCTTCAGGAGAAACTCTCGTTTGATAATCAACAATCCCGACTTCTTTGGCAATCTTTGCTCCAACACTGGCTTCATCCCCAGTTAATATCATGGTATGTTTTATCCCCATATCCTTTAATTGTTGAATGATAGCTTTGGCTTCACTACGAACCGGATCTTCAATACATATAATTCCAGCCAATTGATTACCAATGGCTAAGTAGATATTTGAATAACCAGTCGTTTCTTCTTCAATATAAGATTCTAAATCAACACTTAGTGGTACGCCTTCATCTTCAAAGACAAAGTGTTTAGAACCAATCAATACTTTTTCATCGTTGATGGTTGAAGAAATACCATGAGCAACTATATACTCTACTTCACTATGAATTTCATTGGAATGATCAATCTCTTGTTCATTGGCATAATCGACTATTGTTTTTGCTAGTGAGAATGGATAGTGTTCTTCCAAACAAGCAGCAATGTGTAAGATTTCTTCACTTTGATACTGATTGAATGGTAGTATTTTAGAAACGATTGGTTGTGAGGTTGTTAATGTCCCTGTTTTATCAAAAACAATGGTATCTGCCTTGGCAAAACTTTCTAAATACTTACCACCTTTTACAATGACTTGATTGTTGGATGCATCTCTGGTTGCTGAAACAATTGAGATAGGTGTGGTCAACTTAATGGCACATGAAAAATCTACCATTAAAACAGACAATGCTTTGGTAATATTACGCGTCAATCCATAAATAACAAAGGCACTCACAAATGAGAATGGTACTATCTTATCCGCTAAGGTTTCAGCTTGAGATTGTAAGGATGCTCTTGCATTCTCAGATTCTTGTATTTGGGCCACAATGTTTTGAATACGTGAATTGTAAGCTAAAGATGTGACCTTAATAATAATATAACCTTCTTCTACAACACTACCCGCGTATACTTTAGAACCAACATTTTTTAAGACACCAATTGATTCACCCGTCATGCTTGATTCATTAACCAAACCTTCTCCTTCAATAACAATCCCATCTAATGGCACAATCGAACCCATACGTATTTTAACATTGTCATCAATATTAATCTTCGTAATCGGTGTAAAAGATTCTTGTTCATCTTTAAACAACCAAACATTCTCAATATTTAAAGCCAGTGAATCAGCCAATGCCACGTTGGCTTTTTTCTTGATGTACCCTTCTAACAAGTGTGCCACATTCAACAAGAACATAATTGATGAAGCAGAAGCATAATCTTTTAAGTAGATACTTGCTCCAATGGCACTCGCATCTAAGACTTCTACATTTAACTCTTTGTTTTTTAAAGCGATCAAACCGTCTTTCCAATACTTAATGGCACTTCTAAAGACAAGAATGGTTCTAATAAAAGAAGGCACGTATAGTTTAAACAAGTAATGTCTTGCCACCAATAAAGATAAGTTAGAAAAGAAATCTTGGTTTAATGTAGCCACTTCATGTTTACTTTCCATTATACCTACAGGTAAATTCTTTCTATCCAATCCTTCTATTAAAGCTAAGACTTGTTTATAACCTTGGCTATACACAATCAATAGTGATCCACAGTAATGATTAGATTCTACTGATTCAACCCCATCTATTTTTAACAATGTACTTTCTATACCAAACCCTTGTTCTTGATTAAAAGCTTTATAGTCTGCCCTTAAACGTAAACGTCCGGGTTGATCATAAACAATTTTAAATTCCATACCATCATTCCTTACTTACAAACTGTTCTAAATTTTACCACAATTAAAAGATGATTGGTATAAAAAAAACCAATAAGCTAACTTATCGGTTTATAAAGTATGATTTACTTTTGTGCATCAAAGACAATATCACTTGCTTCTTCTTTAATGGTATGGAATTGTTGTAAGGCTTCTTTTTCTAACTTCATACCAGCAGCTACTGATTTAACCAATAAACCACGTACTGGTGCACTTTTCATAACTGCCCCAGCAATAGCCCCTGCTACAAACAAACCTAAGTGTTGTTTATTTCCAAAGCTACCACGTTGATATTTTAATTCTTCTTTTAATTTTGCTTTTGCTTCATAAGCTTCTCTTTCAGCTTTGATTAAGCTTTCATTTTTATGACCCATCATTATGCTCCTTTATGATTATTTTTTTACAAAACCACTGTATTATACAAGAAGGTATACGATAAGTCAATGTATCAAAAAAGAAAAAAGGTGTTTACACACCCTTTTAACGATCGATGAATTGTCCCTTAGATAAGGTTAATAAGTCTTTCACTTCTTCGGCTTTTAATTTACGGTATAAGCCAGGTTCTAAACCATTTAGATTCAACATCCCATAACCTTCTCTATGTAGCGATTTAACTGGGTAACCGACCGCTTCAAACATACGTTTGACTTGGTGGTACATCCCTTCAGTAATGGTTAATCGTACTCTAGAATTGCCATGCTTGGTATCCTTGTCTAATATTTTTGCTTTGGCTTTTGCTGTTTTCTTTCCTTCTAAATCAATGCCTGATTCTAAGGCATGAACGGCAGCTCCATCAATCAGACCTTCAACCATAGCCACATATGTCTTTTTAACTTGTGAAGAAGGATGCATTAACTTGTTAGCAAAATCACCATCGTTGGTAATTAAAATAATGCCACTAGTATCATAGTCTAAACGTCCCACTGGATACAAGCGTGCATCTGAATCGATCAAATCAATAACCGTATCTCTACCTCGATCATCAGTAACACTTGAGATAACCCCTTTTGGTTTAAACATCAAGTAATATTCTTTACGTTGTGCCTTGTTTAACTTTTTACCATCAACTTCAACTCTATCGCTTTCACTGACTTTTAAGCCTTGTTCAGTCACGATTTGACCGTTAACTTTGACACGTTCTTGTTGAATCAGTTCTTCTGCTTTACGTCGACTGGCAATACCTGCTTGAGCAATGACTTTTTGTAGTCTTTCCATTATATCTCACCTTTATCTAAATCTTGGTTATCTTCATTTTCTACCCCATCAATACTAGCCACAACCACACTGTTTTCACCAACTGGTTCTACATACCTTGTATGGAAGATATTCTTTCCTTCATCTTCATCCACTTCTAAATTTAAGACCGGTAATTCATCTAGTGAAGACAAGTTAAAAGTATCTAAAAATTCATCGGTGACTTCATACATCATCGGTTTACCTATAGAATCTTTACGACCGGCTTCTTTGATTAAAGAAAAGCTTTGAAGACGTCGAATGATATGATCACAGTTTACGCCCCTAATATTCTCTACTTCTAAACGGGTGATGGGTTGGTTGTAAGCAATGATACTCAGTGTTTCTAAAGATGCGTTTGAAAAGTTAAAAGCATTGTTTGTTTCATTGAGTTTTTCATAGTATTGGTGATGTTCTTTTTTGGTTGATAGTTTGTACTTGTTACCAAATTGAACCAACATCAATCCCCTATTTTCTTCTTGTAATGCTAAGTCGTACTCAACCAAGAGTTGACTGACTTGCTCTGGTTCCATTGACAAGGCTCTGGTTAGGTCTTCAAAAGATAAGCCTTCTGAACCAACAATAAAGAGCATGCCTTCTAAGATTGCGATTGTATTCATTAAATATTAACCTCACATACATATATTTGATCAAAAGTCTTGTCTTGAATGATTTTAACCATACCCTTCTTAGTCATATCTAGTAGGGCTAAAAAAGTCACAATCACATAGGATTTGTTGTTGTAGTCAATTAAATCTTCAAACAATACTTTGTCTTTTTTTATAGATACCAACTGTCTAATTAAAGATTCCGTTCTTTTTTCCATGGACATTTCATTGTTTTCCATAACCGATAATACAGGTTTGTCTTTGGCGATACGTTTCATCATTTTATCAAATGATTTGATTAAGTCGTATAAGGAAACATCGGTTGGTAACTTTGTTTCTTCTTGACTGGTATATTGAGACAAATCTTCCATAGGTTTGGTATACAAGAAAGATCTTTCTAAGTTGAAATCTTTTAATACTTGACTGACTTCTTTGTAACGTTTGTACTCTATCAATCTAGCAACCAATTCATCTTGAGAGATTTCTTCATAATCACTGTCTATTTCTAGTTCTGGTTTAGGCAGCAACAATCTTGATTTTAATTCGATTAAGGTAGAAGCCATGACTAAGAATTCACTGGCTACTTCCAAGTTGATTGATTTGGCACTATTTATAAAAGCAATGTATTGGTCAATAATCGTATAGATTTCAAAATCCATGATATCCATTTTGTTTTCTTTAATCAGATGGATCAATAAATCTAACGGACCTTCAAAATCGTTTATTTTATAAGATTGAATCATATGGCACCTCCCTTTTAACATTCATATATTATATCATTAAAAAAGCCTTATATAAAGGCATTAGTACAGCATTTGTAAGAATTGGGTGATTAATCCTAATATACCTAACATACAGATAAAGAATGGTAAGTAAATGATAATCAGATGGGCCAGTTGTAGTTGGAATTTTTCTTCTAAATAAATCTCATCAACAAAATATTGGGTTATCTTAAACATTGGATAAGCAAACAATGTCAGTAATATGGGAACAAATCTAGAATTAAAAACAAATGCAAAAAAGAATGAGAAGATATAAGCTTCTGTACCAACAAAGCGTTCATCTCCGACATGGTTTCTCATAGGAAAGATATAGATCGCAAAGATAACGATTGTTGTTACAAAATAAAAAAGCTTTAAATTCTTTAAGACAAATTTAGGCATACCACTCACTCCATTAAAAAAAGATAGACTTATTCTATCTTATATTGTTTCTTATTACAACTCTAAGATTTGAAGAGCCTATTTCAAATTGTTTTTTATTATCTAAATATAAAGTAAACAACCACTAGTTTGACTTCTTACAACTAGTGGTTGTTTATCTACCATAAAACCAAAACCAAGAACCTCTTTACTAGCTTGGTTTCGTACATGAAGTCATTCTTGTCGCATCAAGGATGGCTTCTTTTTATACAAGTAAATTATATCAAATACTTTAAATAATGCAAATGAAATAGTTATGTCTTTTAATCATCATAATTACCAAGTAATAAACTGTTTTATTAAATAAACCTTAAAATCATATAATTCTAATGACTATATAAAAAGCCTTGTTAAAGGCTTTAATGACTATGCTTGGTGTACGAGTGCTCTATCATCTGGTACGAATTTGAAGATGATGGCTGCTAGGATAAAGACAACCACTATTCCAGCAATACCTAAATGTGGGTATCCTGTTGCTAGAGAGATGACTCCGAATAAGGTGGTTCCTATAATAGAGGCGAATCTTCCAAAGACGTTGTAGATACCGTAGTATTCGTTAGATTTTTCTTTTGGGATGATTCTACCAAAGTATGATCTAGATAATGCTTGAATACCACCTTGAGCTGTTCCTACTAGGATTGCTAGTATCCAGAACATGTTGGTTAAGGTAGAGGTTTCTAGGTTAGGGTTCATAAATAAAGCAATACCACAAACGACACAGTAAGTTAAAATACAGACGTAGATGATGCGTTTGGCTCCGTATTTGTCAGCAAGTTTACCGTATAAGATAGAGAATGGGAAGGCGATTAGTTGTAAGACTAGTAAGATAACTAAAAGAATCATTTGGTTGATACCGATGGTTTCTCCGTAGATAACTGCCATTCTTATAATAGATCCTACCCCATCGCTGTATAGGAAGAAAGCGATTAAGAATAGTAGTATTTTTTTATCTTTGGCGATGTCTTTTAAAGTGATACCGATGTTGATGAATGATTGTTTGATGTAGTTTTTTTCTGGTTCAACACCGATGACTTGTTTAACATTTTTAAAGAATGGTATCGCAAAGATTAACCACCAGATACCTGTTACTAAGAAGGCGACTTGGTAGGATACGTTGATGTCTACGTTTACGACACCCATTAGGGTTAGTACCAATAGAACAATACTGATAACAAAGGCGATAGCACCTCCGATATAACCAAGACCAAATCCTAATGATGAGACTCTGTTCATGTTTTCTTTTGGGGATACGTCGGCTAAGAAGGCGTCGTATACCTTGTTACAGGCGTTGAAGGCAATGGCTGATATCATGTAGACAACCAGTAACATAAACCAGTTGTCACTTGGGACAATGGCGATGGCTAAGGTAGCGACAATACCGATGAAGGTAAAGAAGTTGAATAGTACTTTTTTCTTACCTTTAAAGCCTGATAGTGTTCCTAGAATAGGTGACATCAATCCAGCGATTAGTGTAACAAACCCATTAGCAAAGCCGTAATTAGCGGCTGCTTGGGCGTTGTCTAGTCCTGCTTGTTGGGCTGAGTGTAGGAAGTACATACTCATGACAACGGTTAATACTGTGGTTGCGTAAGCTGAGTCGGCCCAGTCGAACATGGCCCATGATTTTTCTGCTTTAGTTAGTCCTTTAAACATAATATTCCCCTTTATTTTATAAATTCTTTGATGGCGTGACCATCCATATCTTTCATCTTTAAGTCAAAGATTTGTGATAGAGTTGGTGCAATATCAATGAGTGACATACTTTCTACAATACGATTTTCTTTGACATCTGGTCCTGCTATGGCAAAGAAGGTTTGGTAGTTAGGTATGTTAGGTAAATAACCGTGATCGGCTTTTTTACCTTTTTCTCCTCCTCCAATATAGTCTGAGAAGATGAAGCCTTCTTGGGCTTCTAGCATGAAGTCGGCTTGTCCATCTGCACCTAATTGGGCAATTTCTTTAGATTTGTAGATGGTTTTAATGCCGTTATCCTTATTATCTTTTAATTGGTTTAATAAGGCTTCTAATTCACTCATATCGATGTTCTTATTTTTACGATAGATGTAACAAGAACCTCCATTAGATTTAGCAATGGCTTTGTAATCAACAACTCTGTCTTTTTTATACAACAACCATAAATGATCTGATAGAAGTTTGTTGATGTTGACTTTGGTATGAAAGTCTTTTTGATGGTGATCACCTAAAACAATGATGTTGGTTTGATCATAGATACCCTTGTCTTTTAAGGCTTGAACAAATAATCCAAATCTTTGAGTCAGTCTATCTAATGCTTGAGTGGCTTGGATAGAGTTACAACCATAGTCGTGTCTTTGGGCATCTAAATCGGTTAGATGAACCATGAAGACATCGACATCTTTGTTTTGAATGGTATCAACCACACAAGCAGTGACAAAGTCATCTAGGTTGGGTTGTTTGATACCATCGACCTTGTCTTTGTATTTTAAGAATAGATCTAGGACAAACTTAGGTGTCCCATTTCTTAAAACTGTGAAGACTTGGCTATCCCAAAAACGATTGGGTAGTACTTCTGGAAAGATGTAGTTGATTCTAGATTTAGCGGTGACTGGCCATAAGAAGGCAGCAACCTTATACCCTTGATCAATAAACTTGTCATAGAAGGTATCGGCTTTAATATACTTTCTTTGCCAGTACCAATCTGGTGTATTGACACGATTTTTTTGTAAGAGTGTATTTGTCACAATGCGGTGATGGTTGGGTACCATACCTGTGACAATGCTTGTATGACAAGCATAGGTCACACTGGGATATACCGAGTTGACACTTTCACATCGACTTGCTTTATTAAAGAAATCTTTCATTTCTTCTTTGTCTTTTAAATACTTGTAATCACTTCCTGCCAAAGCATCAAATGATAATATCAATAGTTTTTTAGCCATAAATTCCCCTTTAAATAAAAATACTTGTAGATTATAGCATCCATTGGTAAAGATTATGTAAAAATGGGACTGTTTTTTTTATTATTTAGACAATAAAAATAGCAAGTTTACATGATGTAAATCTTGCTAAGTTTTTAGGTTATTTCTATTAGATTATTTTTTACCCTTATAAGTGCTAGGCACGTATATTTTATTGTCGTTACGATATTCGTGAACATACTCATAGTTTTCTTGTTGATGCTGGTCAAAATAACGATGCAACTTATCTGGATTGGCAGGAAACCATGCTTTTTGAACACGTTCTTCTTGTTCAAAGGTTTCTTTGATTGACCAAAAACAAGTGAATCCTAAAACAGCTAGAACTGGTGAGATGATTGGTTGGTGTACCAATAATGAAACCACACATGAGATAATACCCGCAACCAAATAGACAGGCCATACTTTTTTAGAATAGTAATATTCTAACTTAACAACAATAGGATGGAAAATACCAATAATTAAGAAGGCTAGTATGCCTACAAAAACACCACTTAAATTCATCAAATCACTCCTTGTATTACGATTTACTAATAGTATACTAAATATAAAAGTGTTTATGAATTTAAATTATAATATTTTTTTTAGCATTTGTAGTATAATATCGGTTGAGGTGGTATATATGTATACAAGAGAACAAACAAGACCTGTTTTTGTAGGGGATGTTCAAATAGGTGGAAATGAGTCGATTGTCATTCAATCGATGACCAATACAAAAACAAAAGATATAGAAAATACAGTCAGACAAATCAATGAACTAGAAGAACTAGGTTGTGAGATTGTTAGGGTTGCTGTATTAGATCAAGAAGATGCTTCTGCTATTAAAGCTATCAAGGAACAAACCAATCTACCATTGGTTGCGGATATTCATTTTGATTATAAATTAGCTTTAGCAGCCATTGATAATGGTATTGATGCCATCAGAATCAATCCTGGTAATATTGGTTCGATTGATAAGGTACAAGCAGTTGTATCAGCTTGTAAAGCTCACAATCTACCAATAAGAATTGGGGTTAATGCGGGTTCTTTAGAAAAAGAAATCTTAGATATTTACGATTATCCATGTGCACCAGCTATGATAGCATCAGCTAAAAAACACGTTGAGATATTAGAATCATTAGATTTTTATGATATTGTTATTTCGTTAAAAGCCAGTGAGATTGGATTGTGTATGGAAGCTTATGAGCTAGCAGCCAAAGAATTTAAATACCCATTACATTTGGGTATTACCGAAGCAGGTACCAAGTTTTTAGGAACCATTAAAAGTGTGGCAGGTTTGGCCCCATTGATTCATCAAGGGATTGGTTCAACGGTTCGTATTTCTTTAAGTGCTGATCCAACCGAAGAAATTCCAGTAGCCAAAGAGTTATTAAAAGCTTTCCATTTAGCACACAATGTGCCATCATTGGTATCATGCCCAACATGTGGTCGTTTAGACTATGATATGTTTGCAGTGGTTGATGAAATTGAAGCTTACTTAAAAGATAAGAAATCAAACGTTCATGTCGCGATTATGGGATGTGGTGTTAATGGTCCTGGTGAAGCCAAAGGTGCTGATATTGGGATTGCTGGTGGTAAAGAAGGTGGTATCTTATTTAAAAAAGGTAAGGTTGTTAAAACCATCAAACAAGAAGAAATGGTTGATACCTTGAAAGAAGCCATCGATCTCTTTATTAAAGAAGAACAGGAAAACAATGATTAATTATTTATTTCCAATCATAATATTAGTGACATTGATTGCTGATATTATGATTTTTAAATACTTTCGTAGAGGGATGATTTTAGGCTTTGCCCTATTATTTACATTCATCTTACTAAGCTTAGTTATTGTTAGCTTTATATGGGATATTGGTTCTACCAATGCTCAACGTGTTGATACCATCATCGTGTATATCTTTATTTTATCAATACCATTATCTGTTATAACCTATTTCTTTTCTTTGTTGTATTCAGCTTCTAACTTAATTAGAAAAGAAGGATTAAGCAAAATCAATATTTTATCATTAAGTATCGCTTGTATGATGCTAGTCTACATCTTACTTTTAATCTTTAACAATGTCTTTCCAGAAAATAGATTGATTACTCTACTAACACATATGATTGGTTTTACCCTATTCTACTTCTTCTTTTTATTATTGATCTTTTCAATTAGCTCATTGGTTAATATGTTCTACCCTAAAAAAAGAGACTACCAATACATCATTATTTTAGGATGTGGTATCTTTGGTGAAAGAGTAACACCTTTACTGGCTTCTCGAATTGATTTGGGTATCAAGTATTACAATGCGTTAAAAGAAAACAATCCTAATTTAAAGATTATCGCTTCTGGTGGTCAAGGGCCACATGAAAGCATTCCTGAAGGATTGGCTATTGCAAGATATTTACAAAGACATGGGATACCAAAAGAAGACATTATTATTGAAAATCAATCTAAGAATACTTGGGAGAATGTTAAGTTTTCTAAAGCTTTAATGACTAATGAAAAAGATCGTAATCTAATTGTAACCAACAACTTTCATGTATTTAGAGCTTTGGTTATCTCAAGAATGTTAAAGATGAACAGTGATGGGGCTGGTTCTAAGGTAAAATTATACTTTTCTTTGAACTCTTGGATAAGAGAATATATTGGTGTTATCTACTTGAATAAGTGGCCATATATCATCATTTATTTGATTGCAATTGTAAGCATTATCTTTTCTAACATACAAATGAACATGTAATTATTATAAAAAAGTTAAAAATAAGTAAAAAAGAATAAATTAAGTTTACATATGGATAATTAACAAATATAATAAGCACTGTTAAAAAATAGACGAATAATTGAGGAGGTTTTGTCATGATTGAAATCGTTATCAGTATCATTATTTTATGGTTGATTGCCTTATTAACTTGGCAGTATCTTTCAACCAATATCATCATCTTAGTTGCGATTATAACGTGTGTCTTAGTGGCCTATCGTTTAATCTCATACCAATCAGATAAAAAATCAGACAAACGTACCTTTAACAATACCTTTACTGATTTAAAAAATGATTTGGATAAGTGTTTGGTCTATGCCAATGAGAACAATATTATTGAACAATATGAAATCGATCGTATGTTGATCAATGAGTACAAACGACACAAATCGATGCGTTTCTTTGATGGTTATACCAACAAAGATATCTTAGAACATTCTTTTTCATTAGAAAAACCTTTATATAAATTCAAACAACCTTATGTGGTTACCAATATTATGATGCAACAGCAAATCTTAAACAATGAACAAAAAGTATTGATGTATTACACCATTGATGATCAAGATATTTTGGTTTATACCATTCTAGGTCAACAAGCCAAAGAAATCATGGCCAGATACGATGATGTCTTAGGCTATGGTTTAAGTGTCACCAAGGGTCCTAAAAAATATAAGATTATTACCAACAATGGGGTTATGTCTATTAAAAAAGATCAAGACCCATATGAAGTAGAATTGTTGGTTCATTACAACGAGGAAGAGTCAGATGATCGTTCAAAATTATAAAACATTATCTAAATATACAAAGCAACTAAGAATCTTAGTTGTTTTTATTGTCCTATTAGCTGGTTTGTATACTTGGTATCAAAGTACTTATATACACCACTTACCAAGAACGGTTGTTACTCTCAATCGTTGTGTCGATGGGGATACTGCTAATTTCAAAGAAGTAGGTACCACTCGTTTCTTAATGATTGATACACCTGAAACTGATACCGACTTGGGACAAGAAGCTTCTAACTTTACTTGTAATTTACTAACTAAAGCAACCATCATTGAAATTGCTTACGATGATCATGCTAATAGAACCGATCGTTTTGATCGAACATTGGCTTGGATTTTTGTTGATGGTCAACTATTACAAGCCAAAATAGGCCAAGCAGGCTATATTTCACGCTTCTTTGATTATCGAGGTAGAGCAACCTTCAATGTCAATGAAGTTGGTTTAAACCAAGACTATGTTAATGAAGTCTATTCAAGTTTAAAAAAAGATAACTCTGCTTGGCAGGGACAATAGAGGAAGTCTTAGGACTTTCTTTTTTAATTCATCTCTAATGTTGGCAACATAATCAACATATACAAGGTAATGATAATAATGGCACATAGTAAGATAATGATTGGTACGACAATAGACAATAAGTATTTAACTCTCACTTTATACAACTCTATCTTTAAGTATAAGTATTCATCCAATAAATCTTTTAATACCAATGAATCGGCTGATACCAATAAGATATTTTTTAAATCTCTTTCTAAATAATCGTTTTCATTAATAATATCTTCAAAAGCCAATCCTTGTTCAAACTTAATTTTCATATCTGAAACAATATAAACCAAGATCGATTGTGAAAAATATTCTTCCATTTGATTCAATAGATTCATTGAGAAAGCATCGTATATCAACAATTCTTTTAAGATAATGACAAAGTTTAAGGTATAGTACTTTCTCAGTAATAACTGTGTGACTTTATTAGACGTTAATACTTTAAAAAATAAAGCTTTATCATACTTATTCAAAATTAATCCGATGAAACAAGCTAATAGTAATAAGATACACAAACTAGATAAGATTAAAGGAATACTTTTTAACACTTGAATCAAACTTTGATATTTAACCAAGACATCCCCATTGATGATGAAAAGCTTAGGTAGAAGATTGTTGATAATGTAAGACATGGTTAGTAAGGTAGATACTATTAAGATAAAGGGATACATTAAAGAAGAAGTAATTTCTTTCTTTAATGATTTAACATTGTTCTCATAATCTAAAGCCAAAGAAATGGCTTCTTGTAGATCATAAAATCTAAATAAAAAGAGTATCTTATTTTTTAAAGATGTTTTAATTTTCAGTGTATCAAAAATAATCCCAATATCTCCACTTGTTTCTAAAGATGTATTGATACATTCATATTGATTGGTATCAATCATACAAAACTTATGTAAGTATTCTACTGCTTTAACAATCGATTGATTTTTACGATACAAAGAAGCTAAGACTTGTAGTTGTTGTTGTTTATTTACCTTCATACAACAATCCCCTTTCAATATAATGTTTGGCTTGTGTATTCACACTTTTTACTTTGATTGATTGGTTGGATAAGGATGCTCTGATTTGAATTTGATTCATATACTCAAAGATGATGGTTGGTTGATTGCTTTTCGTAAAGAATATTTTTTGGTATAAGATATATCTTGATATAGCAGATAAATCATCTTTATCAATATTTAAGTTTTTAAGTTTATTAATAACGTATTCACTGTTTAAAGCATGCATGGTTGTTAACACAAGATGGCCTGATAAAGCTGCACCAACAACATAAGAGAGTTCAGTCGCATTGCGTATTTCTCCATAAACAATAACATCTGGATCATGACGCAAGACTTGTTCAAAGGCTTTATCATGTTTAACCTTACTGTTAAACAAATCTATTTGGGTAATACCAGAAATCTCTTTTTCTACCGGATTTTCTATCGATACAATCTTTTTATTCATTGTTTTAAAGGTATCTATCAATGTATACAAAGACGTTGTTTTACCAGAACCTGTTTTACCACTAATGATAACTAAACCACTATCTAACGTTAGAATGTCTTGTAAGATTAAACGATTCTCTTTTAAACAACACAATTGGTTTAAACCAATCGATTGTCGATTATCAATCAAACGTATAACCAATGATTTTTTATCATAAGTAGCAATCAAAGAAACCCTTAAAGATACCTTATAACCTTCTTCTTGAAAGAGAATCATTCCTGTATCTAAGTTGTTTGCGTTGATTACATCTAGATTGGCTTTAAAACAAATATAGGCGATTAACTGATAAGGATTCTTTATATTCAACACATGCTTTTTAATACGTCCATACTTTCTAAAAGAAACGAGTAACTTATCTTGTATTTGATCGATATGGATATCAGAACATTGATGCTTAATGGCATACAAAACCAATACCTTAAACAAACCATCCATTGTATCACCCCACATTTCTTTATATGCAAAAAAAATGGATATTCCTAAAAAAAATTAAATTTTACGTTTATTAAACACAAGTGTGTTATCATATAGTAAATTCAAGAAATGAGGAATCTTATGAAAGAGAAACAATCTTTAATTAGTTTAATTGGTAAACTTAATCGAAGTGATGAAGCTTTTAAAGACTATGTTTTGGTCATTATATGTGCCAGTGGCACCTATAAAGCAGAACTGGCATATTACTTTGATGATGTGATTAATGACATCAACCATGAAAGAGCCGATGATTACGATCCAGATACATCATTGGTCAAAAAGATATTCTTTGATTCTAATGCCAATGAAATGGCTGATGTCTTTGAAAATGAAGTCAATCAAGATGTCATTATCTTAAAGAATGTTGAGTATACTTCCAATGCCAATAACGTTGTTTATTATCGAGAGTTGTTCTTGATGATGAATGAAATTATTGCGATAACTTTAGAGAATAAGAGTGTGAAACTATGAAAGAAATAACCATTATTACAACCGGATCTCAAGATTTCAACAAGATTGTTTTAAACAACAATTCTAAAATTGAAAATACCTTGATTGTAGATATAACCAGAGAGGATATTCAAAAGTTCTTATTGTTAGATTTTATTGAAATCTATAAGGACGATGATTATTCAACTGCGCCTAACTTATTTATCAATACCAAACAAATTATAAGAATCGCATACTAAAAAAAAGGCCACTATTTCTAGTGGTCTTTGTTATACAATACTTTTACAAAAGCATCATTGCTTTGGATAATATAGTAGTTTCCTTTTTGAATACATAAAGTTAATGCTTGTAAGAAGTTGTTTAATAAGTCTTCTTTGCTTGTATGAACAATGACTTTGTTAAAGTGAGAGGATTGTGACAATGCTTCAACAATAGCATTAACATCTACCAAATCACTTTCATTTAAAACAATCATCTTGTCTTTTAAATAGATACCATCAGTCTTTTCTTCAATTAAGTTTTTTAATGCATCTACATCTAACGAATCATTCACAATAATTTCAGCAGAAAAATCATTTTTACAAGCGAAGCTGATTTCATTGCGTATTTGATTGCTGTTAAGTGGAAAATATTTGTTGGATAAATCATTGTCTAAGATAACAGCTAAGTAATCATTTTTACTTTGGATAGCTGCTAGAACAATGTTTAACCCAAAGTTTTGAAAATAAGTTTTGGCTTGTTCCTTGTCTTTGTACTCACTATCAGTCACAACATAAAAACCTTTGTCACTTTCTTTATAGGCTTTGTTTAAGGTATTTAGATCTACTTGATGATAGGTATTTAAATTTACACCTTGAACCTTATCTTTTTCATCGTTGATTAATACAACCATCTTTTTATTCAATTCTGCCATGTAATCACTCCCCTTTGACTTTATATGACTATGCTTAGTATTATAGTATGTATTGAAAACAATTACAAAGATAAGATTTTACAAAATGTTTAAATGTAAAATAAATGTAAAATGTAAGCGTTTATTAAATGTGTATTAAATGTAAAAGTATCTTACATATGTTACTATTTTAAGGTAAAATTCATAAGTATTTTTACAATGATTAAAAGGAGATATGACATGTCATCAATTAATAATTATAAATTAAACGAGATTAAGAAAGACAATGAGAATTTTTCAGCAATTAGATCTATTGTTGAAACATCTTTCTTTTCTAATACAGTAAAAAAAATAAATAATATTTCTAAAGCTTATAACTTGGCTAAAAAATCACTAGGTGTGATTGTCACAGATTTACCGGTTAAACATACCAAAGAATTGGGTTTACCTAGCAATGCTAAGGTTTTGGTTTTCAATGATGGTTTGATTGTCGGTAGAACTTCTGCCGCAAGAAAAATCATTGGCCAACCTGGAATCAATGAACCTGAGATGGAAAAAATAGTCCGTGAGGCGATGTATCATTTGTCTCGTAAAGAAACCATTACAACCGATGTGATTGTTGGTTTATCTAAAGATTTTATGATCAAATCACATGTCTTAGTACCAAAAGGATTTGAATCAAACATCTTGGCTTACATGTTGAACTTTCAACCAGTAACCAGTGAATACAATCAAGAGTATTTAGATTCTAAACCTTATGATTTCTCAGATATTTTGATTGTTGCTGATCCTGATTGGACCCATCCTGATTATCCACATGGTTTGGTTATCTTTGATTATTTACATAATACAGCCGTTGTTTTAGGCTTAAGATACTTTGGTGAATTGAAAAAAGGAACCTTAACTTTAGCTTGGGCTGCTGCTCACAGAAACAACTTTATCGCTTGTCATGGTGGGATTAAACAATACATTAAAAAAGACAATTCTACTTATACAATGGCTGCTTTTGGTTTATCAGGTTCTGGTAAATCAACCATTACTTTATCTGAAAACAAAGACAAATATGACGTCTTAGTTTTACATGATGATGCTTTTGTCATCAACAAAGCATCTGGTGCTTCAACCGCATTAGAACCTTCATACTTTGATAAAACTCAAGATTACCCTAGCGATCATCCTAAAATTGATTACTTTGTTTCTTGTATGAATGTTGGTGTGACATTAGATGATAACAACCGTAAGGTATTGGTTAACGAAGATATCCGTAATGGGAATGGTCGTTGTATCAAGTCTAGATATGTAACGTCTAATCGTATCGATTACTTAGATCAAGGTTTAGATGGTATCTATTGGATTATGAAAGATGATTCTTTACCACCAATCATTAAAATAGATGATCCTATCTTAGCAGCTATTTTTGGTTTAACCTTAGCAACCAAACGTTCAACTGCTGAAAACTTAGTCGGTGATGTTGATAGAGATGCCTTAGTTATTGAACCATACGCCAATCCATTTAGAACGTATCCTTTAAATGAAGATTACCAAGATTTTAAATCTTTATTTGAAGGTAAAGACACTTCTTGTTATATCTTGAATACTGGATTCTTTAATGAGAACAAAGTACAACCAAAACATACGTTAGGTTGTATTGAGAGTATTGTTGACAATACGGCTCAATGGTTGGATTTTTCACCAATTAAGGGTCTACAATACCAAGCCATTGATGGTTTAAGTCCTGATTTTAATGATAAAGCATATATTGAAAAATTAATTTTTAGAATGGAAAACAGATTGGATTTCATTCAAGCGAAAAGGACTGATTTAGAGGGTTACAATGCTTTACCTGAAGAAACAGAACAACGTTTAAGTCAGATCATTAATGATTTGAAAAACTATATAAAATAAGACAAGTGCTGGAAACAGCACTTGTTTTACGCGTAAAAAAAAGACATTACTTTTGTAATGTCTTGTCTTATTATCCTAAAGAACCTTCCATTTCCAATGAGATTAATTGGTTTAATTCAACCGCATATTCCATTGGTAACTCTCTTGTAAATGGCTCAATGAATCCCATTAAGATCATTTCAATTGCAGCTTCTTGTTCTAATCCTCTAGACTTTAAGTAGAACAATTGTTCTTCTGATACTTTAGATACTGTTGCTTCATGTTCAATATAAGAACGGTTGTTTCTTACATCGTTTAATGGCAATGTATCAGATGTTGAGATATCATCTAACAATAATGTATCACACTCAATTCTAGATTTAGCA
>Ga0268261_10000989_pt1 | contig 19101 bp, 4 predicted proteins | sample TergutNc150P1_FD_190353 | JGI IMG/M metagenome (GOLD analysis project Ga0268261, IMG submission 190353) | Nasutitermes corniger P1 segment gut microbial community from laboratory colony in Florida, USA - Nc150 P1 (SPAdes) (version 2) | ecosystem: Host-associated > Arthropoda: Insects > Digestive...
GATAGTCTGTAGGTCGAGCACACAGACACGAAATACTTAGTTCGAAATAATACAGGTTCGGAGATTCAGAAACAGTTACTTGAAGAGGGTGAAAGTGGTCATTTATGGAAGATTACAGGACAGCCTTCTCGAGAAATAGTTCCATCTTTCTCCGCTAGGTTCCCTGCCTGCTTTGCATATATGGAGGCACCTGGTGACGAAAGTGGGAACTTTTAAAGACTTGCCCAAGCTGCAGCGTGTCATATCCGTACCTTTCCTGAGTGGCCTTTTCTTCATGCCGAACTGGCCTAATGAATGTACCCAAACGTTCATACGCTATGCTCGTATTTCATCATTTAGCGCGAGTCATGTTTTGAGTTGAGATAGTGTTCATATAGGATGTAGGTCAAGGCAAATTCAAAAAATTCAGAATTTTGTGTAAGTAATGTTTAGACCTATAATCAAAACAGATAAGACAAATGTCGTATGTAAATACGCAAACTTCATTACTTCAAGTGAAATTTTCCAGGCATTATTCGTCTCTGATCGGCTATATGTCAAGTGTCAAAACACGTCTTGCTTTAGTTGGAGTAAGTCAAATTTGTAGCCCATATTCATCACAGTTATGTTGCAATTCGTTCGTAATTGTACGAATTTCAAGACTTTTCCAGAAAAACTAAACGAATTTGATCATTTCGTGCGAATGGTGGCTTCAGTCTTTATGGAGCATAGATATGCTGGAGGTTGACCACGAAAGTAATCATGATTAGATGTGGCACATGAATCATCACTATTAAGCTGCATGTCGAAAGTAATAAAACGTTTTATTCAGTTAGCTCAGGTGATAATTGCTGTTCATTTTTGCAAAGATATTTTTAAGTCAAGATCTTATACACGAATTTCTCAGTTGGCGCATTTCATATTACGATACGAAATGCAGCACAGATAACGTGATGGGAGAACAACATTAGTCTTTTATGTCGTTTGTTGCAACTCATGCTTCTAATAAACATAAGCTAAATGTGTCCGTCGCTCTCTTGACATAGATTTGTAGCAAGAATCAGATCCCTAAATGGCGTGGAAGTGATAAGGTCTTTAACATTACAGGACAGCCTTCTCTACAAATAGTTCCAAGTTTCGCCGCTAGGGGCTCTGGCGTCTAGGCGTACTTGGAGGCACCTGGCAAGGAAAGTGGGAACTAATAAGTACTTGCCCATGTTGCAGCTTGTCAGATCTGTAACGTTCTCCTGACTGGGCTTTTCGTCATGCCTAACTGGGCTGAGTTATATCCATAACTAATGAATGAATCTAAATTTCGAGCCCCTTTACCTAGCGCGAATCATGTTTCGAGCTCAAATCCTGCGCAGATAGGCTGTATGTCGCGTGCAAACACCGGAATTTCAGAATTATGTGCTAGTTATATTTAGACCTATAATCAGATCAGATAAGAAGTATGTCGAACGGATAAACACAATTTTCATCACTTTGTGTGAGACAATTTTCCATTGCCTTCTACGCCATAGACATGCGTTATGACACGATTTTTGTCAGTTGGATTATGTCGTGTGTGTAGCTAATTATTAGTGCACGTAAGCTAAAAGTTGTTCGTAATTATACAAATTTCATCACTTATCGAATGTATTGTTTCAAGACAAACGTCTATAACATCTCTATTAAGGCCATTAAACGTATTTGATCCCTTTTAGAGCCAAATGTTTCGAACTCATATTCAGCACATATGAGGTATAAACACTAAAGAATAAATACCAGTTGCTTCAGTAGTATCAATTCAAGTTTTAGTCCCATATTCTGTATAGCTACACTGCATGTCGTTCGCATATAAACGAATTTCGTCACTTGGCACGAGTCATGATCCAAGCGCATACATGGCAGAGATAGAATGTAGGTCGAGCACAAAGACACAAAATACTTAGTTCGAAACAATACAGGTTCGGTGATCAAGAAACAGTTACTTAAAGAGCGAGAAAGTGGTCATTAATGGAAGATTACATGAGAGACTTCTCGACAAATAGTTCCATCTTTCGCCGCTTGGATCTCTGCCTGCTTTACATATATGTAGGCACCTGGTGGCGAAATTGGAATCTACTAGGAACTTGCCCTGCCTGCAGCGAGTCATATCCATAACTTTTCCTGACTGGTCTTTTCTTCATGCCGAACAAGCCTAATTAATGTACCCAAACGTTGATACGATATGCTTGTATTTCATCATTTAGCGCGAGTCATGTTTTGACTTGAGAGAGTGTTCAGAAAGGATGTAGGTCCAGTGCAAATTCACAAGATTCAGAATTTTGTGCAAGTTATTTTTAGACCTATAATCAGAACAGATAAGACGTATGTCGAATGTAAATAAACAAATTTCATTACTTCAAGTTTAATTTTCCAGGCATTTATCGTCTCAGATCGGCTGTATGTCAAGTGTCAAAAAAGTCTTGCTTCGGTTACATTAAGTCAAGTTTGTAGCCCATATTCAGCACAGTTAAGATGCTATTCGTTCGTAATTATACGAATTTCAAGACTTTTCGAGAACATATAAACGAACTTGATCATTTCGTGCGAACTGTGGCTTCAGGCTTTATGGAGCATAGAGATGTTGGAGGTTGAGCAGGAAAGTACAAACGATATGATTTGGCGCATGCAACACCACTATTAAACTACTTTGTGAACGACATAAAACGTTTTATTCTGTTAGCTCAGGTAATAATTGATGATCATTTTTTGCAAAGATATATTTATTTCGAGCTCTTATACTCGAATTACTCAGTAGGCGCATTTCATATTACGATATGAAATGCAACACAGATAAGGTGATGAGCGAACATCATTAGTCTTTTTGTCGTTTGTTGCAAATCATGCCTCTAATTCACATAAGCTAAATGTGTTCGTCGCTCCCTTGGCATAGATTTGTAGCAAGAATCAGATCCCTAAATGGCGTGGAAGGGATAAGGCATTTAACATTACAGGACAGCCTGCTCTACAAATAGTTCCAACTTTCGCCGCTCGGAGCTCTGGCGTCTAGAAGTATTTGGAGGCGCCTGGAAAGGAAAGTGGGAACTAATAAGACCTTGCCCATGTTGTAGCTTGTCAGATCCGTAACGTTCTCCTGACTGGGCTTTTCGTCATGCCTAACTGGTCTGCGTTGTATACTAATGAATGAACGTAAATGTCGAGCCCCATTACCTAGCGCGAATCATGTTTCGAGCTCAAATACTGAACTGATAGGCTGTAAGTCGCTTGCAAACACCCGAATGTCAGAACTATGTTCAAGATATGTTTAGACCTATAATCAGATCAGATTAGAAGTATGTCGAACGCCTAAACACAATTTTCATCACTTTGGGTTAGACATTTTTCCATGCCTTCTACGTCACAGACTTGCGTTATGACACGATTTCTGTCAGTTGGATTATTTCGTGTCTGTAGCTAATTATTAGTGCACGTAAGCTAAAAGTTATTCGTAATTATACAAATTTCATCAATTATCGAATGTATTGTTTCAAGACAAACGTCTATAACGTCTGTATTAACGCAATTAAACGTATTTGATCACTTGTAGAGCCTAATGTTTCGAACTCATATTCAGCACATATAAAGTATAAACACTAAAGAATAAATACCAGTTGCTTCAGTAGGTTCTAATCTAGTTTTAGTCCCATATTCTGTATAGCTACGCTGCATGTCGTTCGCAAATAAACGAAATTCATCACTTGGCACGAGTCATGATCCAAGCGCATACATGGCAGAGATAGTCTGTAGGTCGAGCACACAGACACGAAATACTTAGTTCGAAACAATACAGGTTCGGAGATCAAGAAACACTTAATTAAAGAGCGTGAAAGTGGTCATTTATGGAAGATTACAGGACTGCCGTGTCGACAAATAGTTCCATCTTTCGCCGCTAGGATCCCTGCCTGCTTTGCATATATGGTGGCACCTGGTGGCGAAATTAGAAACTACTAAGAAAGTGCCCTGCCTGCAGCGGGTCATATCCATAACTTTTCCTCACTGGTCTTTTCTTCATGTCGAACTGGCCTAATGAATATACACAAACGTTGATACGATATGCTTGTATTTCATCATTTAGTGCGAGTCATGTTTTGACTTGAGATAGTGTTCAGATAGGAAGTAGGTTCAGTGAAAATGCACAAATTTCAGAATTTTGTGCAAGTTATTTTTAGACCTATAATCAGAACAGATAAGACGTATGTCGGATTTAATAAACAAATTTCATTACTTCAAGTGAATTTTCCAGGCATTTATCATCTCTGATCGGCTCTATGTCAAGTGTCAAAACACGTCTTGCTTCAGTTAGATTAAGTCAAGTTTGTAGCCCATATTCAGCACAGTTAAGATGTTATTCGTTCGTAATTATACGAATTTCAAGACTTTTCGAGAACATATACACGAATCTGGTAATTAGGTGCGAATTGTGGCTTCAGTCTTTATGGAGCATAGAGATGTTGGATGTTGACCAGGAAAGTACAAGCGATTTGATTTGGCGCATGCATCATCACTATTAAACTACTTGTTGAACGTCATAAAACGATTTATTCAGTTAGTTCAGGTAATAATAGGTGTTCATTTTTTGAAAAGATATATTTAGTTCGAGCTCTTATCAACGAATTTCTCAGTTGGAGCATTTAATACTACGATATAAAATACAACACAGATAAGATGATGGGCGAACACCATTAGTCTCTTTGTCGTTTGTTGCAACTCATGCTTCTAATACACATTAGCTAAATGTGTCCCTCGCTCCCTTGACATACATTTGTAGCAAGAATCAGATCCCTAAATGGCGTGGAAGGTTCTTTAACATTACAGGACAGCCTTCTCTACAAATAGTTCCAACTTTCGCCGCTAGGGGCTCTGGCTTCTAGGCTTAATAGGAGGCGCCTGGCAAGGAAAGTGGGTATTAATAAGAACTTGCACAGGTTGTAGCTTGTCAGATCCGTAACGTTCTCCTGACTAGGCTTTTCGTCATGCCTAACTGGGCTGAGTTATATACTAATGAAAGAACGTACATGTGGAGCCCCATTACGTAGCGCGAATCATGTTTCGAGCTCAAATACTGCACAGAATGGTGTATGTCGCGTGCAAACTCCCAAATGTCAGAACTATGTGCAAGTTATGTTTAGACCAATAATCAGATCAGATAAGTAGTATGTCGAACGCATAACACAATTTTTATCACTTAGTGTGAGACATTTTTCCATGCCTTCTACGTCACAGACTTGCGTTTTGACATGTTTTCTGTCTATTGGATTAAGTCGTTTTTGTAGCTAATAATCAGTGCACGTAAGCTAAAAGTTGTTCGTAATTATATCAATTTCATCACTTATCGAATGTATTGTTTCAAGACAAACGTCTATAACGTCCGTATTAACGCCATTAAACGTATTTGATCACTTGTAGAGCCAAATGTTTCGAACTCATATTCAGCACATGTAAGGTATAAACACTAAAGAATAAATACCAATTGCTTCGGTAGTTTCAATTCTAGTTTTAGACCCATATTCTGTATAGCTACGCTGCATGTCGTTCGCGAATTTCATCACTTGGCACGAGTCATGATCCAAGCACATACATGGCAAAGAAAGTCTGTAGGTCGAGCACACAGCCACGAAATACTTCGTTCGAAACAATACAGGTTCGTAGATCCAGAAATAGTTGTTTAAAGAGCGTGAAAGTTGTCATTTATGGAAGATTACAGGACAGCTTTCTCAAGAAATTGTTCCATCTTTCGCCGCTAGGTTCTCTGCCTGCTTTGCATATATGGAGGCACCTGGTGACGAAAGTGGGAACTACTAAAACCTTGCCCAAGCTGCAGCGTGTCATATCCGTACCTATCCTGAGTGGCCTTTTCTTCATGCCGAACTGGCCTAATGAATGAACCCAAAGGTTCATACGCTATGCTCGTAATTCATCATTTAGCGCGAGTCATGTTTTGAGTTGAGATAGTGTTCATATAGGATGTAGGTCGAGGGCAAATTCACAAAATTCAGAATTTTGTGTAAGTTATGTTTAGACCTATAATCAGAAGAAATAAGACATATGTCGGATGTAAATAAACAAATTTCATTACTTCACGTGTAATTTTAAAAGGCATTTATAGTCTCTGATCGGCTGTATGTGAAGTGTCAAAACACGTCTTGCTTCGGTTACATTACGTTAAGTTTGTAGCCCATATTCAGCACAGTTAAGATGCTATTCGTTCGTCATTATACGAATTTCAAGACTTTTCGTGAACATATTAGCGAACTTGATCATTTCGTGCGAACTGTGGCTTCAGGCTTTATGGAGCATACAGATGTTGGAGGTTGAGTACGAAAGTACAAACGCTATGATTTGGCGCATGCATCAACGCTATTAAACTACTTGTTGAACGTCATAAAAAGTTTTATTCAGTTACCTCAAGTAATAATTGATGTTCATTTTTTGCAAAGATGTATTTAGTTCGAGCTCTTATACTCGAATTTCTCAGTAGGCGCATTTCATATTACGATATGAAATGCAACACAGATAAGGTGATGGGCGAACACCATTAGCCTTTTTATGTCGTTTGTTGCAACTCGTGCCTCTAATACAGATAAGCTATATGTGTCCGCTCCCTTGCTATTCGTTCGTAATTATACGAATTTCAAGGCTATTCGAGAACATATAAACGACCTCGATCATTTCGTGCTATCTATGGCTTCAGGCTTTATGGAGCATAGATATGCTGGAGGATGAGCACGAAAGTAAACATCATTTGATGTGGCACACGCATCATCATGTCGAAGGTAATAAAACGTTTTATTCAGTTAGCTCAGGTGATAATTGGTGTTCATTTTTGTAAAGATATATTTAGGTCAAGATCTTATACACGAATTTGTCAGTTGGTACATTTCATATTACGATACGAAATGCAGCACAGATAACGTGATGGGAGAACATCATTAGAGTTTTTATGTCGTTTGTTGCTACTCATGCTTCTAATAAGCATAAGCTAAATATGTCCGTCGCTACCATGACATAGATTTGTAGCAAGAATCGGATCCCTAAATGGCGTGGAAGGGATAAGGTCTTTAACATTACAGGACAGCCTTAACTACAAATAGTTCCAAGTTTCGCCGCTAGGGGCTCTGGCGTCTAGGCGTACTTGGAGGCGCCTGGCAAGGAAGGTGGGAACTAATAAGAACTTGCCCATGTTGCAGCATGTCAGATCTGTAACTTTCTCCTTACTGGGCTTTTCGTCATGCCTAACTGGGCTGAGTTATATACTAATGAATGAATCTAAATGTCGAGCCACTTTACCTAGCGCGAATCATGTTTCGAGCTCAAACACTGCACAGGTAGGCTGTATGTTGCCTGCAAACACCCGAATTTCAGTACTATGTGCAAGTTATGTTCAGACCTATAATCCGATCAGATAAGAAGTATATCGAACGGATAAACACAATTTTCATCACTTTTTGTGAGACATTTTACCATGCCTTCTACTTCACAGACTTTCGTTATGGCACGATTTTTGTCAGTTGAATTAAGTCGTGTCCGTAGCTAATTATTAGTGCACGTAAGGTAAAGTTCGTTCGTAATTATACAAATTTCATCACTTATCGAATGTATTGTTTCAAGACAAACGTCTATAATATCTCTATTAACGCCATTATACGTATTTGATCACTTGAACAGCCAAAAGTTTCGAACTCATATTCAGCACATATAGGGTATAAACACTAAAGAATAAATACCATTTGCTTTAGTAGGTTCTATTCTAGTTTTTGTCCCATATTCTGTATAGTTACGCTGCATGTCTGTCGCATATAAACGAATTTCATCACTTGGCACTAGTCATGATCCAAGCGCATACATGGCAGAGTTAGTGTGTAGGTCGGGCACACAGACACGAAATACTTAGTTCGAAACAATACAGGTTCGGAGATCAACAAACAGTTACTTAAAGAGCGTGAAAGTGGTCATTTATGGAAGATTACAGGACAGCCTTGTCGACAAATAGTTCCATCCTTCGCCGCTAGAATCTCTGCCTGCTTTGCATATATGGAGGCATCTGGTGGCGAATGTGGAAACTACTAAGAACTTGCCCTGCCTTCAGCGAGCCATATCCATAACTTTTCTTGACTTCATGCCGAACTGGCCTAATGAATGTACCCAAACGTTGATACGATGTGCTTCTATTTCATCATTTAGCGCAAGTCATGTTTTGACTTGAGATAGTGTTCAGATAGGATGTAGGTCCAGTGCAAATTCACAAAATTCAGATTTTTGTGCAAGTTACGTTTAGGCCTATAATCAGAAAAGATAAGACGTATTTCGAATGTAAATAAACAAATTTCATTACTTCAAGAGCAATTTTCCAGGCATTTATCGTCTCTGATCGGCTGTATGTCAAGTGTCAAATCACGTCTTGTTTCGGTTACATTAAGTCAAGTTTGTAGCCCATATTCAGCACAGTTAAGATGCTATTCGTTCGTAATTATAAGAATTTCAAGACTTTTCGAGAACATATAAACGAACTAGATCATTTCGTGCGAATTGTGGCTTACGTCTTTATGGAGCACAGACATGTTGGAGGTTGAGCAGGAAAGTACAAGCGATTTGATTTGGCGCATGCATCATCACTAATAAACTACTTGTTGAACGTCACAAAAAGTTTTATTCAGTTAGCTGAAGTAATAATTAATTATCATTTTTTGCAAAGATATATTTAGTTCGAGCACTTATACACGAATTTCTCAGTTGGCGCATTTCATATTACGATATGAAATGCAACACAGATAAGGTGATGTGCGAACATCATTGGTCTTTTTATGTCGTTTGTTGCAATTCATGCTTCTAATACACATAAGATAAATGAGTCCGTCGCTCCTTTGACATAGTTTTGTAGCAAGAATCAGATCCCTAAATGGCGTGGAAGGGTTAAAGTCTTTAACATTACAGGTCAGCCTTCTCTACAAATAGTTCCAAATTTCGCCGCTAGGGGCTCTTGCGTCTAGACGTACTTGGCAAGGAAAGTGGGAACTAATAATTTCTTGCGCAGATTGCAGCTTGTCAGATCCGTAACGTTCTCCTGAATGGGCTTTTCGTCATCCCTAACTGGGATGAGTTATATACTAATGAATGAACCTACATTTGGAGCACCATTATCTAGCGCGAATCATGCTTCGAGCTCTAATACTGCACAGATATGCTGTATGACGTGTGCAAACACCCAAATTTTAGAACTATGTGCAAGTTAAGTTTAGACCTATAATCAGATCAGACAAGAAGTATGTCGAACGCCTAAACACAATTTTCATCACTTAGTGTGGGACATTTTTCCATGCCTTCTACGACACAGAATTGCGTTACGACACGATTTCTGTCAGTTGGATTAAGTCGTGTTTTTAGCTAATTATCAGTGCACTTAAGCTAAATGTTGTTCGTAATTATACCAATTTCATTACTTATCGAAAGTATTGTTTCAAGACAAACGTTTATAACATCTCTACTAACGCCGTTAAACGTATTTGATCACTTGTAGAGCCAAATGTTTCGAACACATATTCAGCACGTATAAGGTATAAACACTAAAGAATAAATACCAGTTGCTTCAGTAGGTTCAATTCTAGTTTTAGTCCCATATTCTGTATAGCTACGCTGCATGTCGTTCTCATATAAACGAATTTCATCACTTGGCACGAGTCATGATCCAAGCGCATACATGGCAGAGATGGTCTATAGGTCGAGCACACAGAAACGAAATACTTAGTTCGAACCAATACAGGTTCGGAGATCCAGATACAGTTATTAACTGGCGTGAAAGTGGTCATTTATGGAAGATTAGAGGACAGCCTTCTCGACAAATAGTTCCGTCTTTCGCCGCTAGGTTCTCTGCCTGCTTTGCATATATGGACGCACATGGTGACGAAAGTGGGAACTACTAAGAACTTGCCCAAGCTGCGACGTGTCTTATCCGTACCTTTCCTGAGTGGCCTTTTCTTCATGCCGAACTGGCCTAATGAATGTAACCAAACGTTCATACGCTATGCTCATATTTCATCATTTAACGCGAGTCATTTTTTGAGTTGAGATAGTGTTCAGATAGGATGTAGGACGAGGGCAAATTCACAAAATGCAGAACTTTGTGTAAGTTATGTTTAGACCTATAATCAGAAAAGTTAAAACATGTGTCGTATGTAAATACACAAATTTCATTACTTCAAGTGCAATTTTCCAGGCATTATTCCTCTCTGATCGGCTGTATGTCAAGTGTCAAAACACGTCTTGCTTTGGTTGGAGAAAGTCAAATTTGTAGCCCATATTCAGCACAGTTAAGTTGCCATTCGTTCGTAATTATACGAATTTAAAGACTTTTCCGGAACAAATAAACGAATTTGATCATTTCGTGCGAATGGTGGCTTCAGTCTCTATGGAGTGTAGATATGCTGGAGTTTGAGCACGAAAATAAACATGATTTGATGTGGCACATGCATAATCACTATTAAGCTGCATGTCGAACGTAATAAAACGTTTTATTCAGTTAGCTCAGGTAGTAATTGATGTTTATTTTGCAAAGATATATTTAGGTCGAGCTCTTAAACACGAATTTCTCAGTTGGTGCATTTCACATTACGATATGAAATGCAGCACAGATAACGTGATGGGCGAACATAATTAATCTTTTTATGTCGTTTGTTGCAACTCATGCTTCTAATACACATCAGCTAAATGTGTCCGTCGCTCCCTTGACATAGATTTGTAGCAAGAATCAGATCCCTAAATGGCGAGGAAGGGATAAGGTCTTTAACATTACAAGACAGCCTTCTCTACAAATAGTTCCAACTTTCGCCGCTAGGGGCTCTGGCGACTAGGCGTACTTGAAGGCGCCTGGCAAGGAAAGTGGGAACTAATAAGAACTTGCGCAGGTTGCAGCTTTTCAGATCCGTAACGTTCTCCTGACTGGGCTTTTCGTCATGCCTAACTGGCCTGAGTTATATACAAATGAATGAATCTAAATGTCGAGCCCCATTACCTAGCGCGAATCATGTTTCGAGCTCAAATACTGCACAGAAAGGCTGTATGTCGCGTGCAAAAACCCGAATTTCAGAACTATTTGCAAGTTATGTTTAGACCTATAATCATATCAGATAAGAAGTCTATGGAACGGATAAACACAATTTTCAGCACTTTGTGTGAGACATTCTTCAATGCCTTCTACTTCACAGACTTTTGTTATGACACGATTTTTGTCAGTTGTATAATGTGGTGTCTGTAGCTAATTATTAGTGCACGTAAGGTAAAAGTCGTTCGTAATTATACAAATTTCATCACTTATCAAATGTATTGTTTCAAGACAAACGTTTATAACATCTCTAAAAACGCCATTAAACGTATTTGATCACTTGTATAGCCAAATGTTTCGAACTCATATTCAGCACATATAAGTTATAAACACTAAAGAAGAAATACCAGTTGCTTCAGTAGGTTCAATTCTAGTTTTAGTCCTATATTCTGTATAGCTACGCTGCATGTCGTTCGCATATAAACGAATTTAATCACTTGGCACGAGTCATGATCCAAGCGCATACATAGCAGGGATAGTCTGTAGGTCGAGCACACAGACACGAAAGACTTAGTTCGAAACAATACAGGTTCTGAGTTCAAGAAGCAATTACTTAGAGAGCGTGAAAGTGGTCATTAATGGAAGATTACAGGAGAGCCTTCTCGACAAATAGTTCCATCTTTCGCTGCTACGATCTCTGCCTGCTTTGCATATATGGAGGCACCTGTGGCGAAAGTGGAAACTACTGAGAACTTGCCCTGCCTGCAGCGAGTCATATCCATAACTTTTCTGGACTGGTCTTTTCTTCATGCCGAACTGGCCTAATGAATGTACGCAAAGGTTGATACGATATGCTTGTATTTCATCATTTAGCGCGAGTCATGTATTGAGTTGAGATAGTGTTCAGATAGGATGTAGGACTAGTGCAAATTGACAAAATTACGAATTTTGTGCAAGTTATTTTCAGACCTATAATCAGAACTGATAAGACTTATGTTGGATGTAAATAAACAAATTTCATTACATCAAGTGCAATTTTCCAGGCATTTATCGTCTCTGATCGGCTGTATGACAAGTGTCAAAACATGTCTTGCTTCGGTTACATTAAGTCAAGTTTGTAGCCCATATTCAACACAGTTAAAATGCTATTCGTTCGTAATTATACGAATTTCAAGACTTTTCGAGAACATATAAACGAACTTGATCATTTCGTGCGAACTGTGGCTTCAGGATTTATGGAGCATAGAGATGTTGGAGGTTGAGCACGATAGTACAAACGATATGATTTGGCGCATGCATCAACACTATTAAACTACTTGTTGAACGTCATAAAACGTTTTATTCAGTTAGCTCAGGTAATAATTGATGTTCATTATATGCAAAGATTTGTTAAATTCGAGCTCTTATACTCGAATTTCTCAGTAGGCGCATTTCATATTACGATATGAAATGCAACACGGATAAGGTGTTGGGCGAACATCATTAGTCCTTTTATGTCGTTTGTTGCAACTCATGCCTCTAATAAACATAAGCTAAATGTGTCCGTCGCTCCGTTGACATAGATTTGTAGCAAGAATCAGATCCCTAAATGGCGTGGAAGGGATAAGGTCTTTAATATTACAGGACAGCCTTCTCTACAAATAGTTCCAACTTTTGCCGCTAGGGTCTCTGGCGTCTAGAAGTACTTGGAGGCGCCTAGCAAGGAAAGTGGGAACTAATAAGAACTTGCCCATGTTGTAGCTTGTCAGATCCGTAACGTTCTCCTGACTGGGCTTTTCGTCATGCCTAACTGAGCTGCCTTATATGCTAATGAACGTAAATGTCGAGCCACATTACCTAGCGCGAATCATGTTTCGAGCTCAAATACTGTATGTCGCGTGCAAACCGAATTTCAGAACTATGTGCAAGTTATGTTTAGACCTATAATCAGATCAGATAAGAAGTATGTCGAACGCTTAAACACAATTTTCATCACTTTGGGTGAGATATTTTACGTCACAGACTTGCGTTATGACAAGATTTCTGTCAGTTGGATTATATCGTGTCTGTAGCTAATTATTAGTGCACGTAAGCTAAAAGTTATTCGTAATTATACAATTTTCATCACTTATCGAAAGTATTGTTTCAAGACAAACGTCTATAACGTCTGTATTAACGCCATTAAACGTATTTGATCACTTGTAGAGCCGAATGTTTCGAACTCATATTCAACACATATAAGATATAAACACTAAAGAATAAATACCAGTTGCTTCAGTAGGTTCTATTCTAGTTTTAGTCCCATATTCTGTATAGCTACTCTGCATGTCGTTCGCAAATAAACGAAATTCATAACTTGGCACGAGTCATGATCCAAGCGCATACCTGGCAGAGATAGTCTGTAGGTCGAGCAAACAGACACGAAATACTTAATTCGAAACAATACAGGTTCGCAGATCAAGAAACAGTTACGTAAATAGCATGAAAGTGGTCATTTATGGAAGATTACAGGAGAGCCTTCTCGACAAATAGTTCCATTTTTCGCCGCTAGGATCTCTGCCTGCTGTGCATATATGGAGGCACCTGGTGGCGAAAGGGGAAACTACTATGAATTTGCCCTTCCTGCACCGAGTCATATCCATAACTTTTACTGACTGGTCTTTTCTTCATGCCGAACTGGCCTAATGAATGTACCCAAACGTTGATACGATATGCTTGTATTTCATCATTTAGCGCGAATCATGTTTTGACTTGAGATATTGTTCAGATAGGATGTAGGTCCAGTGCAAAATCACAAAATTCAGATTTTTGTGCAAGTTATGTTTAGACCTATAATCAGAAGAGATAAGGCGTATTTCGGATGTAAATAAACAAATTTCATTACTTCAAGAACAATTTTTCATTTATTTATCGTCTCTGATCTGCTGCATGTCAAGTGTCAAAACACGTCTTGCTTCGGTTACATTAAGTCAAGTTTGTAGTCCATATTCAGCACAGTTAATATGTTATTATTTCGTAATTATACGAATTTCAAGACTTTTCGAGAACATATAAACGAACTTGATCATTTCGTGCAGAATTGTGGCTTCAGTCTTTATGGAGCATAGAGATGTTGGAGTTTGAGCAGGAAAGTACAAGCGATATGATTTGGCGCATGCATCATCACTATTAAACTACTTGTTGAACGTCATAAAACGATTTATTCAGTTAGCTCAGGTAACAATAGCTGTTTATTTTTGGATAAGATATATTCAGTTCGAACTCTTATACACGAATTTCTCAGTTGGCGCATTCCATATTACGATATGAAATGCAACGCAGTTAAGGTGATGGGCGAACACCATTAGTCTCTTTATATCGTTTGTTGCAACACATGCTTCTAATAGTCATAAGCTAAATGTGTCCGTCGCTCCCTTAACATACATTTGTAGCAAGAATCAGTTCCCTAAATGGCATGGAAGGGTCTTTAACATTACAGGACAGCCTTCTCTACCAATAGTTCCATCTTTTGCCGCTAGGGGCTCTGGCGTCTAGGCGTAATATACTAATGAAAGAACCTACATGTCGAGCCCCATTACCTAGCGCGAATCATGTTTCGAGCTCAAATACTGCACAGAATGCTGTATGTCGCGTGCAAACACCCAAATGTCAGAACTATGTGCAAGTTATGTTTAGACCTATAATCAGATCATATAAGAAGTATGTCGAACGCCTAAACACAATTTTTATCACTTAGTGTGAGACATTATTCCATGCCTTCTACGTCACAGACTTGCGTTTTGACATGATTTCTGTCTGTTGGATTAATTCGTGTTTGTAGCAAATTATCAGGGCACGTAAGCTAAAAGTTTTTCGTAATTATATCAATTTCATCACTTATCGAATGTATTGTTTCAAGACAAATGTCTATAACGTCTGTATTAACGCCATTAAACGTATTTGATCACTTGTAGAGCCAAAAGTTTCGAACTCATATTCAGCACATATAAGGTATAAACACTAAAGAATAAATACCAATTGCTTCAGTAGGTTCAATTCCAGTTTAAACCCATATTCTGTATAGCTACGCTGCATGTCGTTCGCATATAAACGAATTTCATCACTTGGCACGAGTCATGATCCAAGCGCATACGTGGCAAAGATAGTCTGTAGGTCGAGCACACAGACAAGATATACTTAGTTCGAAACAATACAGGTTCAGAGATCCAGAAACAGTTACTTAAAGTGTGTGAAAGTGGTCATTTATGGAAAATTACAGGACAGCCTTCTCGAGAAATAGTTCCATCTATCGCCGCTTGGTTCTCTGCCTGATTTGCGTATACGGAGGCACCTGGTGACGAAAGTGGGAACTACTAAAAACTTGCCCAAGCTGCAGCGTGTCATATCCGTACCTTTCCTGAGTGGCGTTTTCTTCATGCCGAACTGGCCTAATAAATGTACCCAAACGTTCATACGTTATTCTCGTATTTCATCATTTAGCGCGAGTCATGTTTTGAGTTGAGATAGTGTTCGTATAGGATGTAGGTCGAGGGCAAATTCACAAAATTCAGAATTTTGTGTAAGTTATGTTTAGACCTAATAATCAGAACAGATAAGACGTTTGTCGGATATATATAAACAAATTTCATTACTTCAAGTGTAATTTTCCAGGCATTTATCGTCTCTGATCGGCTGTATGTCAAGAGCCAAAACACGTCTTGCTTCGGTTACATTAAGTCAAGATGCTATTCGTACGTAATTATACACATTTCAATACTTTTCGAGAACATATACACGAAGTTGATCATTTCGTGCGAACTGTGGCTTCAGTCTTTATGGAGAATAGAGATTTTGGAGGTTAAGCACGAAAGTACAAAAGAAGTGATTTGGCGCATGCATCATCACTATTAAACCACTTGTTGAACGTCATAAAAAGTTTTATTCAGTTAGCTCAGGTAATTATTGATGTTCATTCTTTGCAAAGATATATTTATACACGAATTTCTCAGTTGGCGCAATTTATATTACGACATGAAATGCAACAAAAATAAGGTAATGGGCGAACATAATTAGTCTTTTTATGTCGCTTGTTGCAACTCATGCTTCTAATAAACATAAGATAAATGTGTTCGTCGCTCCCTTGACATAGATTTGTAGCAAGATTCAGATACCCAAATGGTGTGGAAGGGTCTTTAACATTACAGGACAGCCTTCTCTCTGGTGTCTAGGCGTAATAGGAGGCGCCTTTCAAGGAAAGTGGGAACTAATAAGGACTTGCCCAGGTTGCAGCTTGTCAGATCCGTAACGTTCTCCTGAGTGGGCTTTTCGTCATGCCTAACTGGGCTGAGTTATATACTAATGAAAGTACCTACATATCGAGCCACATTACCAAGCTCGAATCATATTTCGAGCTCAAATACTGCACAGAATGCTGTATGTCGCGTGCAAACTCCTAAATTTCAGAACTATATGCAAGTTATGTTTAGACCTATAATCAGGTCAGATAAGAAGTATGTCGAACGCCTAAACACAATTTTTATCACTTAGTGCGAGACATTTTTCCACGCCTTCTACGTCACAGACATGCGTTTTGACATGGTTTCTGTCAGTTGGATTAAGTCGTGTTTGTAGCTAATTATCAGTGCACGTAAGCTAAACGTTGTTCGTAATTATATCAATTTCAACACTTATCGAATGTATTGTTTCAAGACATACGTCTATAACGTCTGTATTAACGCCATTAAACGTATTTGGTCACTTGTAGAGCCAAATGTTTCGAACTCATATTCAGCACATATAAGGTATAAACACTAAAGAATAAATACCAGTTGCTTCAGTAGGTTCAATTCTAGTTTTAGTCCCATATTCTGTATAGCTACGCCTCATGTCGTTCGCATATAAACGAATTTGATCACTTGGCACGAGTCATGATCCAAGCGCATACATGGCAGAGATAGTCTGTAGGTAGAACACACAGACACGAAATAATTAGATCGAAGCAATACAGGTTCGGAGATCCAGAAACAGTTACTTAAATGGCGTGAAAGTGGTCATTTATGGAAGATTACAGGACAGCCTTCTCGACAAATTGTTCCATCTTTCGCCACTAGGTTCTCTGCCTGCTATTAATATATGGAGGCACCTGGTGACGAAAGTGTGTACTACTAAGAACTTGCCCAAGCTGCAGCGTGTCATATTCGTACCTTTCCTGAGTGGCTTTTCTTCATGCGGAACTGGCCTAATTAATGTACCCAATCGTTCATACGCTATGCTCGTATTTCATCATTTAGCGCGAGTCATGTTTTGAGTTGAGACAGTGTTCAGATAGCATGTAGGTCGAGGGCAAATTCACAAAATTCAGAATTTTGTGTAAGTTGTGTTTAGACCTATAATCAGAACAGATAAGTTATATGTCGTATGTAAATACACAAATTTCATTACTTCAAGTGAAATTTTCCAGGCATTATTCATCTCTGATCGGCAGTATGTCAAGTGTCAAAACACGACTTTGCTTCGGTTACATTAAGTCAAGTTTGTAGCCCATATTCAGCACAGTTAAGATGTTATTCGTTCGTAATTATACGAATTTCATGACTTTTCGAGAACATATAAACGAACTTGATCATTTCGTGCGAACTGTGGCTTCAGGCTTTATGGAGCATAGATATGCTGGAGGTTGAGCACGACAGTACAAACGATATGATATGGCGCATGCATCATCACTATTAAAGTACTTGTTGAACGATATAAAACGTTTTATTCAGTTAGCTCAGGTAATAATTGATGTTAATTTTTTGCAAAGATATATTTATTTCGAGCTCTTATACTCGAATTTCTCAGTAGGCGTATTTCATATTACGATATGAAATGCAACACAGATAAGGAGATGGGCGAACATCATTAGTCTTTTTTTCGTTTGTTTCAACGCATGCCTCTATTACACATAAGATAATTTTTTCCGTCGCTCCCTTGACATAGATTTGTAGCAAGAATCAGATCCCTAAATGGCGTCGAAGGGATAAGGTCTTTAACATTACAGTACAGCCTTCTCTACAAATAGTTCCAACTTTCGCCGCTAGGGGCACTGGCGTCTAGGCGTACTTGGAGGCGCCTGGCAAGGAAAGTGGGAACTAATAATAACTTGCACAGGTTGCAGATTCTCAGATCCGTAACGTTCTCCTGACTAGGCTTTTCGTCATGCCTAACTGGGTTGAGTAATATACTAATGAAAGAACCTACATTTCGAGCCCCATTAGCTAGCGAGAATCATGTTTCGAGCTCAAATACTGCACAGAATGCTGTATGTCGCGTGCAAATGCCCAAATTTCAGAACTATGTGCTACTTTATTTAGACCTATAATCAGATCAGATAAGAAGTATGTCGAACGCCTAAACACAATTTTTATCACATAGTGTGAAATATTTTTCCATGCCTTCTACGTCACAGACTTGCGTTTTGACATGATTTCTGTCAGTTGGATTAAGTCGTGCTTGTAGCTAATTATCAGTGCACTTAAGCTAAAAGTTGTTCGTTATTATATCAATTTTATCACTTATCGAATCTATTGTTTCAAGACAAACTTATATAACGTCTGTATTAACGCCATTAGACGTATTTGATCACTTGTAGAGCCAAATGTTTCGAACTCATGTTCAGCACATATAAGGTATAAACACTAAAGAATAAATACCAGTTGCTTCAGTAGATTCAATTCTAGGTTTAGTCCCATACTCTGTATAGCTACGCTTCATGTCGTTCGCATATAAACGAATTTCATCACTTGGCACGAGTCATTATCCAAGCGCATACATGGCAGAGATAGTCTGTAGGTAGAACACAGTCACGAAATACTTAGTTCGAACCAATACAGGTTCGGAGATCCAGAAACAGTTACTTAAATGGCGTGAAAGTGGTCATTTATGGAAGATTACAGGACAGCCTTCTCGACAAATAGTTCCATTTTTCGCCGCTAGGATATCTGCCTGCTTTGCATATGTGGAGGCACCTGGTGACGAAAGTGGGAACTACTAAGAAGTTGCCCAACCTGCAGCGTGTCATATCCGTACCATTCCTGAGTGGCCTTTTCTTCATGCCGAACTGG
>Ga0268261_10000990_pt1 | contig 19097 bp, 12 predicted proteins | sample TergutNc150P1_FD_190353 | JGI IMG/M metagenome (GOLD analysis project Ga0268261, IMG submission 190353) | Nasutitermes corniger P1 segment gut microbial community from laboratory colony in Florida, USA - Nc150 P1 (SPAdes) (version 2) | ecosystem: Host-associated > Arthropoda: Insects >...
ACACTGTCTACCTCATTGTTTACTTAACATAGCCTCGGGCTGTTTACATCACGTGACAATAACAAGTTAAAGTTAGGTTTACAGGCAAGGTCATTCACCCCTCCGCCATCTTTGTTGACATAACAGCCTGTGGCTGTTTACATCACGTGACCATAACAAAAGTTTCAAAGTAATAAGAAGTTAAAGTTAGGTTTACAGGAAAGGTCAATCACCCCTCCGCTATCTTTGTTGACATAACAACCTGAAGGCTTAAATAAGGGTGGAGAGGGTTAGGTTTGTAAATAATAAGTTAAAGTACAAGGTTAAGCCCATGGCGCCATACTGTCTGGGGGGTAATGTTTACCGCCTGAGGGCTAGGGGAGGAAGGGGAATGATAGGTTTGTTTGCGTATGACGTCACTTCCGGTGCATGGGAAAGGGAGCTCAAGGTTAGGTTTGTTTACGTGTGACATCACTTCTGGTCCCTAAATTGTCATGCTTACTACTAATAGTTATACTACCATTTCCCACACACTTGCAAGATGTACCTCGACAACCAACCTACCAAACACTCGTACAAAGTACCACATCCATTCCAAAGAGGAGAGGAAGTTTTAGTTTTCGTGTTTAAATTTTAAGCGGCTGATTAGTGGACGGTGGGGGGAAGCTGAACTTTGCGGTATTAACACTCCCCAGAATTTAGCCTGGTCTTAATTTCTTTTTTGCCTGCTTCTTTAAGTTTTCCTTATATATTCCTTTGGTCTTAAGAAATAAAATATTCGGGATTAACAATTGTTTTAGTACATTCTTGTATAATTACTGGCATTATTATTGCAATGTGCTGTTATTTTAATAGTTTTCTTGTTGTGTTACCTAAGCAGTATATCTATTTTCTCGTGTTGCTATGAGTGCTCAATCGCGTGTCCATTCATCACATACAATATTAATTCTGGAATAGAAAACATTTTACTGTGCAGTGTGTCTCAGGCAAGGGAACAGTGAACCCCACATATTTAGATATAATTAGTCTTTATGTTAATAAATGCCGGTCTCAGTGGCCCCGCGGTCTAAGGCGTGGGTCTGCGGCCCTCGCCTGCTGAGATTGAGTTCGAATGGGTATGGATGTTTTTCTGTCGTGAGTGTTGTGTCTTGTCAGGTAGAGGTCTCTGCGATGAGCTGATCACTCTTCCAGAGGAGTCCTACCGACTGTGGTGCGTCGTTGTGTGTGATCTAGAAACCTCAAGAATGAGGAGACCTTGGTCTACTTGGGGTCTGTCGCGCCTCAGAAAAAAATGTTAATAAATTCGCGACAGTGTCATTTGGATTAATTTCTGCCTTTATCATTCCGACTGCACTAAGGCTCTGCGGTCGACTCACTCTCTAGCAGAAATGACTGCGAGGAATATCCCCTTGTGAGGTAAAGGCAAAGGGTGCAAACCTGCCACTTTCATGTTCCGATTGTCTAGAAACCCTGGAAGCCTCAGCTTCCTGGAGCCCTAAGCCCCTGTCCACGTCTATACGGGAAAACCTTTACTGTCAATTTTAGATTTAGTATGTTACAGCAGCTGGTTTTTAGCCTATATCTGAAGCACAACATTCTAAAAACACCGTGTTTCGGAGAATGGCTCTGTCTCCGTCGTAGTCCGTGTAATGTATTCGGTAACATAAATTTAAGAATTTATTTCTCTTTAAGATAATTTAAAATATATTGTTGGACTTAACTGAACAGCTCAGGATACATGCAAGGGAACTAAAAAAACTGAATATTTCTTAAAATCAATATTCATGTCCTTCAAGGACCATAACGTACTATGAAAACTTTTCGGAAATTTTTTCCATTGTGCAACTATTTAATTTTTAAGTAACTTTTTTTACAAAACACATCCCATGTTCTCCAGTACTGGACGCCATCGTCATAAAGTAGTGAGAACAAACTGAACTTCAGGGTTTATTTTGTAAAAGCTTACAAAATGTGGAAATAAACATCCGCCAAAAAATGGAGAATTGAAACGAAAAGTCATTTCCTGAACAGCCTATACAATTGAATAACAAGATGGCGTCATACACATGAACTTGAATTGATAATTGCGTTTTATTATTGAAATATTAAATTCGCTTTTTACGATACGTTTATAAAATGCGACGGGCAATCGTGCTGCTATTCAAGTCAAGGGAGTTCCAGCCTGTTGTGGAAGGCGCTTAATTTATTAAGAAATTTTACATGATTTTAGATTCCAAATAAGTGAACATTAATGACCAATGAAAACTTATATTCGTAAAGAATGTTGTTGGACAAGCTGTATATTCTAGTCCAAGTTGTGTAAACTAGGCAAGCAGCAAAGCCTACTCCAAGCTGTAGGGTGTGCTCCAAGAGGTATAGTCTATTCCAAGATATGTAGTCTTCTCCAAGCAATCTATTCTAGTAACAGTTGTGTAGTTTAGTCCAAACCAAGTAGTTTGTTCTACACTGTATTTGACCTTATTGCGAAATGCAAATGCAACGAAATAATAATGGTAGTTAAGAATGCGACACGTTCTTCTTGTCTTTGGCGTCTGCCTCATACGAATGTAAGAGAGCTACTTGTGATGGTAAAAGCGTGATGCACCAACAAGTTTACCATTCAACAACTGTACGTTCTGCCCACACTGTATTTATGTGTTTTGTATTTATCTGAGAACAAACAGCGACTTGTACCACTTACAGCATAAAATGATTGGTTTTTATAACCGACATGAAAAGTGTTTAGAGCGCGGTACGGACTGGGTATTTAAATAAAGCGGTCTGCGCTTCGTATTAATAGGGTTAATTTAATGTTTTCACAGCCTGATTGTTTTCGTATACGCCGCCATATAGCCTGGCAGTTACCAATGTTTCTTTGGTTAGCTCAGGATTTCAAAGAACCTTTTTACTTGGAGTTCCAAATACCTGGAGAAACAGCGATTCTTATTCTTGCACTAACAACTGTCTTACGTAAGTTGTATAATTTAGTAATACGAATGAAATACGAAGGACTGCAGCACTGAAAATAAAAATGTAGTCTCATTCTGAATACATTGAGAACGTGAAGGAAAATGAAAGGTAAGTGAAGGATGACACATAGAGAAATAAGCAGCAAAAAAATAAATTTTTAACGTAAATAAGCCTGCAAATATTGTAATTTGCAATTTCTGAATACATTGAGAACGTGAAGAAAATGAAAGGTAAGTGAAGGATGACACATAGAGAAATAAGCAGCAAAAAATAAATTTTTAACATAAATAAGCCTGCAATTATTGTAATTTGCAAGAGTATTCAGTAGCCCACACACATTCATACGTAACAGGTGTGTGGGAAGCCTGTCATTCCTTGCTTTCTGTTGCAGAGAAAAGTTGGGGACAAAAATGATTTTCCCATTATGAGAATATACAAGGCGAACTCGTAAATCTTGTGGCTACTGTCATGGAGACCTGCGTAACTACACAGAGAATGAATGTGTTGCGTAACTTCTTGTTTGAAATTATACTGAACCTCTGAACAGTAGTAAGGGTGACATTTGGCTGAGTGACGTCACACGTAAACAAACCTAAACTTGCCCTCTGTTCCCTGCCTTCCCTCCCTGCCCCCAGGCGATCACGTGACGTAAACAAAAGGTCCCAGACATCATGGCGCCGGGCCAAATCTAACTTTAAACTTTAAGAACCGTGCGTCCCATATATAGGACGGTCATACCGCTATCCTCCAGATATTGCATTTTGTATATTTTTTCAACAAATATAAGTAATGAGTATTTTAAAAAATGCTGCACACTGTCCGTTTTTCTCTTCAAAATGCTGTTTATTTCATAACACTACCTCTTTGGTTTCTGTATTAATCATATTTTATATACAGGGTGTGTTAAAATCGAAATGTAAAACTACGGTGCCGAAAGGTTAACTTGTTATTATTTTGAAACCTGACCCTTCCATCCCTGCCCCCAGGTGGTTACCTAACGTAAACAGTAACCGAGACAGTATGGCACCGGCCTAAACCTAACTTTAACTTGTTATTATTTTGAAACCTAACCCTTCCCCTTCCCTGCCCCAAGGCGGTGATCACATGATGTAAACAAAAGATGGCGGACGGGTTAATGACTTTTGTGCTTAACCTAACTATAACTTGTTATGGTTACTTGATGTAAACAAAGAAGCCATTTTAAATTTTTGGCAATATGGCGGCTAGAGCGGTAATTTAAACGTTGTTATTATTTTGAAGCCTTGTTAAGGTTGCTCGATGTAAACAAACCACATAGACAACTTGAAGCCTGCGCTATTTTAAATAAAAAGCAATATGGCGGCTGGAGAGTTAATTTTAAACCTAACTTGCTATTATTTTGAATATTTATTATTGGTTTGTTTGTAAAAAAGGCGCCATCTTGGATTTTTAACAATACGGCGGATACGCGCACTATTTAAACCTAACTTTAACTTTGTTATTTGAATACGTCGGCCCATTTTAAAATATGGCTGCTAGCGTGGCAACTTTAACCCTAACATTATCTTGTTATTTCAATAAGACGGTCATTTTACAATATGGCGGCTAACGCGCAAATTTTAATTTGTTATTAACCGCCATTTTACAATATGGCTACAGTTATATAGAACACCAGAAAGAGGTGGCTAAAGCGGTAGAATATCAGACTTATTACTGAAGGATTCTCGTTTCGAATCCTACTGCTTTAACCATCTCCTTTTTTACGGAAACTTTCCCAGGTAATAAGGATAAAAATAGACACAATTTTACATTTTACAAATATATGCAATATTGGTTGTTTTTTGCAATTAAAAGTAAAAATTTATTCATAAATATACAGACCGTTTAATTTTATTACCATCTATTTCACACTTATAACAATTCAGATATCATCAGAAAAGGAACTGTTTTTATACATTGATTCATTCCACAATGTATTGAAATTAATGGCATCTGTGTGTGGAGGAGTACAAAAAGATTTGGATTCGAAACACTTATGACACCACTCTAAATGTTCATCTTGTAGCCTGCGGTATTTGATAATTTCTGTCTATGCAGCCACTTGCCAAGTCCATCAATTGCGACAAATCTTTTCTTACTTAGATACACTAGAGTATTCTCACTCGTCATGCGTATATATCGTCCACAGTACACTGACAGGGTATGTTGCGAGTCACCAAGTTCGTGTACTTTATTCTTGGCTATATCAATTTTGAATGTCACCAGAATGAACCACATTATATCGTTTAACACTGCATAGCCAGAAGAAGTTCCAATTTTCACTTGTGGTTTGAGTTCGTCTTTATTGAGGTAGATGGAGACAGACTTTGTCTCTAGCTCGTTGACATAGTATGTGCGACAAAGCAACCCAGTCATCTGGAATACATTAATGATAACCAGGCTGAGGCGGGCACTTTGCATATTGTGGACTACGAATGTAATAGTTGAGCCACTGAGCTAATGAATAGGCTGTCCACAATGCACAAACATGTTTGGACTTGTTGTGACATGCAAACGTGCAGATGATGGCAGGCAGACTAATGTCGGCTAGTTCAGGGCAACCTAGCTGAGTAATATCAATAACTCTCCGGTCGATGAGATCTCTAATAAAGTTTGTTTTCTGGGGTCCAAACAATAAATTGCAACAGCAGATGATAATTCGTGATGTAGCACAGCTTCCAGCTTTGAATATGGAACATCACCCTCATTCCAGTGAACCCATGGCCAATAGCCTGATTCATCCTAGCGTTAAACATAGGTACTTATTCCAATCCATATGGTCTCTTAAAGATATGACGAGACCCTATTACTGTGGAGTTGGCAACTGCCAACTCTTTAAACACGATTTTATTATCCCGCCCTTCCAAGAAAGTGAAATCTATCACTGAGTGACATTGTAGACTGATGAATTTGAATGTACCTACCTTTATTTATATCTTCGATTTGCACGACTGCTCCTCTTCCAACCGGCTGCAAGCGGGACACCTTGCGAACTGAGTGCGAAACATACGCACTGCCCTTTTATCGCTACTGGTGTAGCGAGCATGTAAAAACATGATGACGAATGACGTAATGGATAGTACCCTGGCTCTGTGGAGGGCGTAGAGACAGCAGTAATGTCCGCAGACATTCGTAGTTAGACCCTGTAGTCTGCGGCGTTTGAATGGCCGAGAATAGAGTGGCACTGTAGGTACGCCACGATTTGATACTTGAAAGGTAGTAGAACGTACGAATCAAAATATTCGGCGTATCAAGAGTCGCATAAACAAAAGACTACACAATGCGAACAGGCCATATAATGCTTATCAATTTTAATGACAACTATTGACGGTTTTAAGGGCGTGGATTGTAAAAGATCTATAAGGTAAACCCCTTGAAAATATTTTACATGTTCTGTTCAAACAGAATGGAAATCATTCTACTCTAACTTTATAGAATTATCAATTTAAATATTTCCGCGGTATTCAGCATACAAAAAACATGTTGCAAGTTCGGGGAGTGGTTTTTAAAGAATGCCTCAATATGCACATTTCCGTGACGAGGTAAACTTATATCCTCCTCATCAGTCTCTCTGTCAGGTGTCCGGTCAAAAGCTAGTATATAGAAATCCTTTGTGAACATTTCCAGTGTAATCATATGAGCACGATCATCGTGATGAATACCACTACTTGAAAATTATGTTTCGTAAGCTCTTATAGCTCCAAAGGGTGAAGAGCAATCATTGTAAGTGGTTCCGAAGGAGGTTGAACTCCATTTACATACAGCACAAGATTGTCATATAATAATGGTGAAAGTGAAAGGGATTCGTAGTAGCAGAACCAACAAATACTGCGTTTTTAACTAAAACTATAAGAATCCGGTCTGGCACCGGCCCAAGGAATGCATAATTTATAGAGATTTGCTGACTCCCAAAACTTGCTGTAAAACTTTTGATCTGAATATGCGTAACAGAATAGTGTGCTTTACGCTTCATAGCTAGAACAGTGTAGTGAGCTAAGAGTAGAGGGGGTTTCAGTTCGACTTGAGTGATAAAGAGTGTAGCGTCTAAAATTTTGATACGTACTTTTGTATCATTGCTAGTTGCCAATAAATAAAAAGCTTCTGGTGTACGAGTAAGTTTAATATTCATATTAACACCATTACGCAACATTTTATCGGAATAGTACAAATCGGAGTGCAGTCGTCCATTCAGTTCAACAGTCTGACTATTGCCAGTGTATTTTAAACGGGTAGTGTAACCATTTTGTCATTCAGTTCTTGAGACGAAACAAGATACCAGAGACTAGACACCAAAAGTGTGCCAGAGGCGTCACAACCATAATTTAAAAGCTTTTAAAGATAAGGTAATGTAATTATAGCTTGTCTCGTTGATGAGTAACAGGTTTGCCGTTTACCGAGACAGAGAACTAAACATGGAATTAAACGGATATTAACACAGCCCTCTGTGTTTGACTGTGCACTACTTAGATATGATCTATCAGTATTCTCTGGTTTGATGCGTAACAGTAGACGTACAGAATTTAAATCAGTGTATTCATCACTATGACTGGAACAGTTGAATTCCAACTGGGTGGGATTGTCAGCTGGCGTTAAAGATTTATACGTAACGGTGTGACTATTTACCATAGATATTTGTATGCTGCGCCTTAGAAAAATGTCTAGCTCCGATTTATACACTCCAATACTGCTTCTCTGCGAAAATATATTTCACCGTTCTACGTTTGCTTTAAGACTGAGCCTTTTTAGACTTGCGCTTTCTTTTTAAACCAACGCCAGACTCCATCTTTTTAATTTTTTTTCGAAGTTATCTTTTGCGCCAATAAATCGATTTTTAAAAATATCCCCTACAGGCTGTTCTGGGTCATTATTAAGCATATCTGTTATTATATTGGAACCTGTTTTGAGGCCTCTTTTCCGACCGCCTTTGCCCCTGAATACAACAGCGGTTTAACAAAATGAGAGTCCCCTCAAGAAACACCCTACACCATTACCGCTCTGAACCCTAAAACTTGCCCTGTAAATAGTACCCACCACACCGCCACCACCGCTTTGATATACTTACTATCTTGTATATCGATCCATTGTAATTCATATACGGAATTTACTGCGCCGGGGACTTGTTTTTAAAGTGTAATGTTACAACGGAAGAGATATCACAATCTTCCAATAGCAAATCTGCATTTTTTGCAACTAAACGAATGGTAATGGATCGTATAAACGATTGTTAGACAGGTCTATAGAAAGGGAAGTTAAATCTATGATATCCTGTTCTCGAAGGAAAGTGTAGAGACGTTAAAAGTTTAACGTAAGAATCACCAAGTTTGGTTTTATGATATCAGTATAGACCTTAACAGTCTCTGCTGTAGTAAAATCAGGGTTATCGTTTAGTGATACAGTTATTCTAGAAGTACGACAATTTGCGGTGTTCATAACTGTTTCGGCTCGATTTTCAAGTCCATTATATACACGGACAGGAAAGTGAGATACTACATGACTATCGATTTTAACGGAATTTCCCCGTAGCACGAAATAAACAATTCTTTACTCGGTTCTTCTTCATTTTTAATTAGGTACTCAGTAAATAAGGGCATAAAAGTTTCCTTTTTAGACGGTTCCAACAAATAAGGAATATTTGTGATAGGATCAGAGATTCGTAGCCTTTTGCAGGGAAAATGACTTTCTGCGAATCTAAAGGAATTGTATTGTGACGGAAACGTTTCTTGCAGCCATTAGGATATGATATATTTACTAAACCGCTTTCCCGTTTGTTAGGTTCCAACTCGAGCGGTGTGGCTAATTTAGTTGTAAAATTGGGTATTTTATTGATCGGGTAATAAGATCCGGAACTCTCTGAAGGTAATATTACGTAAAAATTATTAATTATATTTTCTTAATATCGGACGCGTTTACCCAACTTTTAAAGGTCTCGTCGTATCCTTTTCACTTGACAAGATATTGTTCAGTACCGTTTCAATTACGTGTGCGCACTTTTATCTATTTGAATCTCTGTTTTGGGTGATATAGTGACTTTAACAGTTTCGTAATTGTAGAATTTCTCTTCGATACTACGATCTTGCATTCCGACAGTTCATAAACAGGTTGTGGCACGCGCGAAATAACTTTTAGAACTAGAAATATTTCTGTTCTAATTGTCTGTTCCCAACCTTAACATACCCTACCTTCTGCTTGGTTATACTTACAAGATCGCCCACTTTAAACTCGATACGTTTATGCAGAGTGTAGTGTCTTGACCTGACAGCCACTCTTCGACATTTCTGTTACTACTTTTAGCCTCACTTGCTAACCTTGCTACTGGGCTAAACACCGCCGTGTGTTTAGGATCGTAATAAATTTTACCCAGAGATATTACACAGATTCCCGAGGAACTTCCTTCCTGTCAGTAAACAGTCGCGAAATAAACCACGTATATTTGAGGCCTTTGTTTACTTTGATCTTACTTATGGGGCTATAATTAAATCCGTGTGCGTTATACTGTAAGAGTATTTGTTTATATGCCTGTTTGTCTTGAAAAGCGACCACATTTTTATCAGGGTTAAATTTTGTCAACAATTCCCAGAGGCCTTGTGTTGCCTTGTACTTTCTACCATCTACAGATACTTTTTATCGTTATGTTTAAAACTGGAACGACCGATTTTAGTAGAACCATCACTATCGCCTTGGCACACACCAAACATAGGATCGTGTGATAAATTACGTCTCAACACGTTATGAACGTACTTAGAATGCACTGGCTGAGATTTAGTTTCTAATTCAGACTCTAAATTTTCTGCTTTAATAAAAGGCCCACTTTTACGTGTAGTCTCTATTATTGGAATGGGGAGAGGCTACTTTTAAGCTTTTCAGTTTTCACGTATGGGTTTTTATTCAAACAAAGACGAGTCTATTTATTATAGCTAGGATCTTTACTCTTTAGTATTGTTTTAACAGTCCGTGGTCACGGTGTTTGACAGCGCTATTCTCACAGTTCAGGGGGTACTAAAATCATACGTTGTAATAATATTTTATTTAATTATTTCCACTAATTAGTGTTCCTATATCACCTGACAATATAATTTTAAGGAAAGGAACTATAAACCAGCCTTTCTGAATTAAAAGTTTTTGTTTATTTTAAACTAATCTTTGGGTTTACCAACGCACGTAAACGACTTTTATATTTATTTAATTTACCCTTGTCCTCTTTAGTTAATTTATGATTCCCATTTAATATGTTTATAACACACTCAACAATGGCTTTAATTAAATCGTCATCTGTAGATGTGAGTAACGCGCGTCTGGCCTGGGGTTTAGCCTGTTTAAGTACGTGGAGAAAATGCAACTGTGACTTCAACATGTTCATTACCTTCAACAGCCGCGAGAAGTCTGTATTTTCCCCAGGAAATATCTTTGTTCTAAATCTCAACAAACTCTTGTTTGATTGCGTGAAGTCATAAACAGATAGGAGCGCGGATCTTTACAGACGTCTAGATATGTCTTATGAATACTAGAAATGTTTTCAGGGTAAACCTGCCGGGCCAAGTGCACAATTTGAGTCTTATCTCTGGAGTTCTTGAACAAAACTATATACTTGCTGTTCAATAAAATATCACGTTACGACGCACCTTGGTGAAACAAGTTCTGTGTAATTAGAACTTGACTGATGTTAGGATGATGCTCATAAAACTCTCTCTGAGAATTGACAATTGTAGTCTGGGCCTTGTTTTGGTTCTGTGCCCATTTGCCCCACATTGAGTTCAATTTTAGCTTTGCCAAAGTATGTTGCCCTGCATTTTTGGAAATTGATGCTGTCTAGAGCAATTCCCTCTGCGCGCCGGTAGTCCTCGATGTATTTGTTCTTGTCTTCACTCTGAACCCAGGTTGGGTAGCCAGATGATTCCTCATTCAATTTTAGGAACATATTCACGCACTCTGCGAAAGGACCTGAATTGGTGGATTTGTCAAATCACGTTACATTATACTCCCAAAATTGAAACACGTCCACCAAGCCATAACCCATATCTACGGCCTTGCGGACCTCATCCACTATCCATGTTCCAAATCTACACCGCTCCTCGTCAGAGTGTGTACAGTCGGCCTGGTTCTTAGTGTCGGCACAAGCTGAACACAAGGGGAACAACAGTTTGGAGTTACTTTCAAACGGAAGTACTGGATGATACATTTTCCTAGGATTTAGAACCGTACATTTGATAATATCCTCCCTATTCAAACAGTCAGGGGGACATTTTGCACCCACGTACTTTCAGGTGGCCTACAGGAAATTTACCATATTTACAAGTGTAGGGGTACAAACTGATGACATCCACATAGTGGATCTTTTACCATTCCTCGACTCTGTAGTATATTTTAGTAGCCTCGGTTCTACCCCTGTACAAGCATCACAAATATTAATGGGAGAGTTTTTGGCATAGGGGTGCAAATAAAGTTCATTTTCAAAGCCAGGAGTGTCACGCAACAGTTTTCTAAATTCGCACCCCCAGATCGAAAAAACATTAAACCAGCGTCTTTTATTTTTCGCAACGTCGCCATTGTTTCCTCATACCTGTTCTGCAACGTTTCATCAGTGTTGGTAATGGGGTTATGTCGATTGGGCATGCAATGACACCCATGCCAAAGCAGCCTAAATACTCAAAGACCTCATTAGTGGCTTGACAATACCCATCAAGTTTTACATTAGGTACCCTAGCCAAATGGACATCCCTCCCATAACCGGGATGAATAATGTTTTTAGTCCGCCCAATATACACCAGACTTTGAAGACCCTTAATAGACTGACGATCCCACATACGGTAACCCGCTCTCGGGATAATACCTACAGTGCCCGATTTCAGAAACATGGTCCAAACACCTTATTTGCATATGAACGATATAGTTATTGCTTCCCTAAACTGGTCCAACTTAACCAATGTGAAAACAAATTTCGAAACGTGTTTCCTCAGTGTTACCATTGGGTTTATATCGATTGGGCATGCAAAGACACCCATGCCAAAAACAACCTAGATAAAGACTTCATTTGTCTGTCGACAATACCCATCAATTTTTAAATTAGATACCCCGGCCAAATGCACTTTCCTCCCATTACAGGCATGAATAATTTTGCGACTCCGTCCCATAAGCGCCAGCCATTGAACAGCCTCAATAGACTAACGATCCGCATACGCTAACGAGCCTTGGGGATAATACCTACAGCATCAGGTTTCAGGAATATGGTCCGAAACACCTTGTTGCAAATGGACGATATTGTTATTGCTTCCCTAAAAGGGTCCATTTTAACCAATTTCAAAAACAAATTTCAAAACGCGCAGCATGCCTGCCTCCATACATTAACGGCATTCATGCAGTAGGCCAGCAGTTTGTCCTTGTTGCAAAATACCCTACCTCTTTGTTCCTGGTACCATTCCAAAAATTGGGCGCGCTCATCGACAGACATAAAGTTTACCCGTAAATTTCGAGAGCGGGATAAGAACCCTCTTACTTGACATTGCTGGCCGTGTTGAATACGTGGGTGTAGTACCCTTCCTCATGGTAGGACGAATAATTTGGGCATGCTCTTTTAACTTCTAGGCAAATAATTCAACTAATCGAGGAAACGAAAGTTTTCCACAATACTAAGAATTTTACTTCCGTCCATTACCAGTTTCGGTTCCCATATGTTCCAAAAATCTTATAAGCAGAAACTGTGCGTCGTATCTGCGAGAGTTGTGTGAAATAACATAATCCTTGTCAGCGTATGGTCTTGTCAGTGAATGGCCTAGATAGTCGAAGATAATCGACAAATTTGCCTACGGCGTCTTGCCAGAACGAGTGGACACGCTTTCCAAACCGTTCACAATCGACATTAACATCTTTGACGGCTTCACATTTACTACACATTTGCTGAGCACATGAGGTTCGGAACATACTCAAAAGACCCATCACGCTTTCAAGGTCTTGTGTGCACTCCGTATCAAAGAAAACGTAAAATACTTGTTTGACAGCTTGCTAGGTTTCAGTGGAGCCACGTAGCATAAATGGCCTGAAGGTTGTTTCTTATTACAAAAGGTGCAAAATTTCTTAAAACATTCGTGTTTTGAATAAGATGTTAACAAATAGGAACAATTGCGGCATACTTGTCTCCACTGACAGAATAACTTGCCTTTCACTTTGAGAATTAGATAATTCTGGAAACACTTCTCGCTGAGAAACCATCTGTTACATGTACCACAATACTTAGACTGATCTTTAGCTCAGGGTTGCGTAGCAGCGCACAGGGAGCAAACTTTGTCACATTTGTACTTTTTATCGTATAACGTGTCACAGCCGTTACATATGTATCTTTTCGCCATTGCACCCTTTCAAATTGGTAATTACATTAGAGTGCCCAGAGTCCCCATCATATAGTAAATCTAATTTCTTGACCAAAAAGTAATCTCCACTAAACATGACCCTATCTGTGTACAGACCACAAACACAAAAATGTTATAATCCGAAAGCTATTCCTGAAAGTGTCGAAGTTCTTCAAAACCCCCGCCATTGGATAAATCAATATCGGAAGGCTTGAAGAGTTCTTCAACAGTTTTCTTCAAACCATACCCATCTCTATATGATGCGTACTTTGGTTCAGCATTTGCCCGGGCCATAGCTTTTATTAGTGTGAGCCAAACACAAAAAGGCTGCCTTCACAACAACAGTGCTTCTCTTTATATCACTTAATAATCTAATGAACGCCCCTTTGTCTTTTCTCGACCGTTGCCAACCGGCGTCCAACTTGTTCCGGTTGTACTTCGAGACCGTCAGTCAGATCAAACCTAGCAATGCTTTGTATGACTTTCCCGAGTACAGACCATACCACGTCAGTCTTCAACTAGTCACAGCATCGCAAACTAATGCCAACCACATTATCCTGCACATAATCAGTATTGCGGATTCTCAAACCCACTAAATCTCTATCTGGCACTTTATCTACTAGGTAATTCGTAAGTGCTCTAATACATTCCTTGAGATATACTGTAGGATTTTGCTCTTCACCAGGAGACTTAAATTTACTAAGCACACTACGCCCGGTCGCGTTAAATTTTCGAAAAGATTTTGAGGTCTCATCCAAAATCATAAAGAGTAGCTGTTTAGGTGCCTCCGACACTGCTTCTGTTAGAAGAAGATGCTATGTCCTCCTCATCTCTATTTAGAACAGAAGGGATAGCCCTCTGTCTATTCAGAAACGTCTTCTTTTCCATTTTATATTTTGATATTAACGGTACCACATACTTGAAAGAGATGCAAATTCTTTGCAGGATATAGGTAGCTGCTTCTTACTCGTTAAAACAGCTGTAGCCGCTGGTTACTGCTCGTAACAGTAAATGATCACTGTAACATTTGTATCTGTTGCTATGATTGTAGCTGGTGGCTGCTGTATTGTTCATATATACAAGATTATACTCGCGTAGAGTAATAACCTCTAAACACAGTCAAGGTACGATGCAGAAAATTCCACTACGGCTAAAATGCCAGAATATATAGTGCTACCCTCTGGAAATGATGCAACCTGTTTTCTATTTAATGGCTTTTTCCTAGAATTGTCACTTGATTGTTATCGTAAGGATCCACTTAATGGCTTTTAAAGGCACGTGATTGTTATCTTAATGGCTTTTTCCTAGAATCACCGTCTGATTTTATCTAACTTGAATTCCTGCAGGCGCCAGCAAGTCGCAACACGTCTAAAGTGGCACGTTAATGGTTTTTTTCTTTAGGCTAATGGCTTAGGGTAAACAATTCCCATTGCGCTAATGACTTTTAGCTTCAGAGGCATATAAACCATTTGCATTAGACCCATAACTTTTGCTCAGGGGTCAACAGAGTATAGGCTATTCGTCTACAAGAAAAACATGCCTCACTCAGTTAACTACTAGCCAAACATTTTCACTGTATATATTTGTAAAATGTAAAATTGTGTCCATTTATTATCCTTATTACGTAGGATAGTTTCCTCAAAAAAATAAAGCCGTAGGATTCCAAACTAGAATCTTTCGATTATGGGTCTGATATCTTACCGTTTTAGCCACCCTTTTCTAGTGTCATATAGTTGTAGCCATATTGTAATATGGCGGTTAATAACAAATTAGAATTTGAGCGCTAGCTGCCATATTTTAAAATGGCCGTCTTATTCTAATAAGAAGTTAAGGTTAGGTTTAAACATGGCCGCACTAGCCGCATTATTGTAAAATGGGCTGACTTATTCAAATAACAAAGTTAAAGTTAGGTTTAAATAGTGCGCGTATCCGCCATATTGCAAAAAATTCAAATGGCGCCTTTGTTTGCATCAGACCTATAATAAATAATGAAAATAATAATCAGTTAATTTTTTAATTGCCGCTCTAGTCGCCATACTGCTTCACATTCAAAATGGCGCAGGCGTCAAGTTGTCTATAGAGTTTGTTTACATCCAGGAACCATAACAAGGTTTCAAAATAATAACAACGTTTAAAATTACCACTCTAGTCGCCACATTGCCAAAAAATTCAAAATGGCATCTTTGTCTACATTAAGTAACCATAACAAGTGAAAGTTATGTTAAGCACAATGGTCATTTACCCTTCCGCCACGTTTTGTTTACATCACGTGACAATAACAAAGTTTCAAAATAATAAGTTAAAGTTAGGTTAAGCGAAAATTTCATTAACCCCGCCGCTGTATTTCGTTTGCATCATGTGCTCACCACCTGGGTCAGGGAAAGAGAAGGGTTAGGTTTCAAAATCATAAGTTAAAGTTAGGTTTAGCCCGGCGCCATACTGTCTCGGCAATTGTTTACGTCACATAACCGCCTAGGGGCTGGGACGGAATGGTTAGGTTTCAAAATAATAAGTTAAAGTTAGGTTTAACCCGGCGCCATGCTGTATGGGCCGTTGTTTGCATCAGTTAACCGCCTGGGGGAACGGAGGGGAGGGTTAGGTTTCAAAATAATAACAAGTTGAAGTTAGGTTTAGCCCGGCGTCATGCTGCTTGGGACCTTTTATTTACGTCACGTGATCGCCTGGGGCAGGGAGGGAAGGGTGGTCAAGGTTAGGTTTGTTTACGTGTGATGTCACTCGGTCAAGTGTCACCCTTACTACTCTGAACTACACCGCTTTGGAAGCATTCAGTTAAAAAGCTTTAACAACATTGCTAAGTCAGGGTGTAGCAGAACAATGAGACAAGCGATGGTGGAATTTCGAAAATGCCATTTGTGTCGTGGCTAAAATGTGCTTTAGATAAGGGAAAATTTTCAAAATTTTGGGCCTTTCGAATCATTATGCTGGTTAAATGGTTCCACTCGTAAGCCCTACAATCCTTCAGGATCATAGGGCCTACAGCTTCAAGGTCATTTGTGCAGTAATATTAGCCAGACTGTAAGCAGTATATGAGGCTAGGGAAGCAACAGTCGGGGTGGAAAGATAATGGGCGCGATTATGACAGATTGATGTTAATTATGTAGAGTTACAGTATTATATATGTAAGTAAATATTTCACAGTCTTATGACAGTTTTGGTACGTTCGGGTCAATCGGTCCAAAAAAGAATAGAGCCAGCTGGTATGAAATATTGTGTACCTGGATGCTATCAAGCGTAAGGATGGACCTTCCGCCAAAAGAATTGATGTTGTTGCTCAAATGCTTTTGCATCTGAAATTCTGCATTAAATTATATGACGCTTTAGATTTTCCGATTCACGGGCTGGTTGTGGGTGAACAGGACCAGGGTTTCGGCGAACGGTCCAATCAGAACTGAATGTTATTAATAAAATTTTGACATTTCCTTGAAATTGTATGATTTTTTAATTATTTATTTTAAGCAGTACACTCCATACCGTATATTTTACCTATACAAATTTCCCACAGATAAATCTTGCACAACATTTAGCACCAATGAAACTTTCACGGTAAAATACAGTACGTTTCGTAGACTAACCGTGCATCCAAATTGCGGTGAATTCTGCCGGGTTATGGTTTAAAGTACACTTCATATGAAGGGCCTTTCTCCGAGTTTTAGCCCTTTTTTACAGTCATCTTTTATGGACGACGCTTGGTTTGAAATTCGGAGGAAGAGGATAATATTTAATGACCGGAAATTCTTTAAGATATTTTCCCTATATTTTCCGTGGGATTCTTCTAGGCATGGAACAAAGTCAATACTGCTGCATTCTGTTTCCTCCTTTCAGTTGGCTCAGAAATTGCAGATTCAGGGTCAAGAATTCTGCTGTTGAGAACTCTGCATTCTACAAGGTGCAGATTATATGAGGGTGTTTCCCCGGTAGGCAAGGTTTTGGAACCGGAGGATTGGAAAACCAAATCCGACAGAACAGAAGAATTCGAAGACAATATTAGAATTAGTCAAAATTCACATTTTGCAATTCACAAAGAAAATCCGACATGCAAGACAGTACCTAATTTTTTATTTCATATTTATATGAAGTTCAAGATGTTTCGGGCGACACAGCGCCCATCGCCAGGAGCCTAAATAGCACTGTCAGCCTCTGGTTTTGCATACGTGGAGGAATGTTGGACGTGTAGTTGCTGGACACTGTCAGGAACTGACAGCAACTACACGTCCTGACGATATCGCCCGAAACATGTTGAGCTTCATATAAATATGAAAAAAAAAAAAATTTGGTACACTTGCATCTCGTTGGATTTTCTTTGTGAATTATACTATGATGCACGAATCCACGAACATCAAGTTCACATTTTGCACTATCGGCGATTGCTGTTACCGTCTATGCTTTTGCAACGATATTCCGAAATTGTGTACCGCTGACACGAATGCCTTGTATTTTATATGAAGCTGAGCTTTTAGGAATCTGAATGTTTCTGCCCAAAGGTTAAAACCTCTGTGACCTGTGATTTGGCAAATACTGTACACTTACGTTACAATGTTCTTCTAGCAGAACTCCCGCAAAGAATGACAATTTTAAAAATTACACATATTTTCTTTTGTTTTAAAATTGATAACTGAGATATATGTGTTTCTGATAACCCCAAACATAGCCCAAGCAAAGTCTGGAAAACCAGGGTCCATTTTACTGGATTGTGTTTTTAAATTTCTCAAACCTGGTCTTCTCGCCCGAATTTATTCACCGATAAACAGCGACAGTTATCTTTACCAGCAGTCTGCCAATAATGTACTTTGCTTTCAGACCACGTGAGAATCCTTTAGCCTTGCTAAGAAATTCAGAAGGCTGTAATTCAGTCTAACATATTCACCTAAACCTTAGTGTCAATATATATATATGTATATATATATAAATATTTAAAATCTCCCTATTTCGCTTACTTAAACACCAGCTTAATACTAAAAACTTTTCACTCAAAACACGCGTCTCTTTCCACGCAGTGTTTCTTTCGACACGCTCTGCAGTTTCTACGGAAACAATGCAAATAGAAGCACAGATCACGACGCAACCAAGGACGCAGATTTTCTTAAAAAGAACTTGCTCACTCTCTGGTAATTTGATCCGAATTTAACCTAGTGTATAAGAGACGAGTTATGTGACAAATGTGATAAATCTTATGGTTAATGTTCCTTCATTATTATTATTATTATTATTATTATCATCATCATCATCTTCACAGCAAAAAATGAAAACATCCTACACATTTTTAAAAGGCAAATATTAAGATAAGAACAGGAAACATGACATTGAATGTTTACAGAATGAAAGTACAAAATTCTTATATCAAAAGAAACTAACCAATCAATTAAATCAAAATGAATTTGCAGATACGGAATAGATGTATAACTACTTAAAACAGTGTATTCATGAAGCAGCAAAGGAAGCACTGGGAGAAAAGGAGGTTAACAAGGGAAGGAAAACAATGTTTTGGGATGCAGAGAGAGAAAAAGACGAAATAAGAAACAATTAATTTTGAAATGGCGTAGTACAAAGGACAATAATGATAAAGTACAATACAAAAAGGCACAAGCAAAAATAAGAAGAATGTTAGCTAACTACAGAAACGAATTTTGGGACAAGAAATATTTGGAAACACCAACATATTTAGGGAGTAAAAAGAGTTCAGATTCTTGGAAATTTATTAAAAATATACGTTTATCCAATAGTGGTAAGAGCCAAATTAATTTAATAAGTGCATATGTATGGGAAAAATAC
>Ga0268261_10000991_pt1 | contig 19075 bp, 21 predicted proteins | sample TergutNc150P1_FD_190353 | JGI IMG/M metagenome (GOLD analysis project Ga0268261, IMG submission 190353) | Nasutitermes corniger P1 segment gut microbial community from laboratory colony in Florida, USA - Nc150 P1 (SPAdes) (version 2) | ecosystem: Host-associated > Arthropoda: Insects >...
GACCGTCCTCCGTTGTTTTTTCAGTTCCCTGTCATAGTGCGACTTGGAAAGGCGCAGGTAATCGACGCCGTTGTTTTTAATTTTCTCGATATGCATAATTCCCGTTCCAATCCTATGTTGATATATGTATATTAATTATATCAAATAATGAAACGGGTTTCAACCCCTAAAACCCTTGATATCAGATGTTTTTCGACAGAGTTTTTTCGGAGCCGGGTGTAAAACTCGGGCCGGAACTTTTCAAGCAGCATTTGCTCGTCTATTTTTACCAACTGGTCATTATCATGCTCCTGACCCTCTTTACGACAGGTGTGACATATTGGGTGCAACCCCTTGTCTTTCAACAAGTGCAACGGACCAGCCAGACAGTTCCAAGCCCGAACTTACCATCTCGCGGGGACTTTTTAGTAATAGATACTGATATTGATTAAAATCCGTTGTTTAGGAAGTGTCCTTTGTGGTATAATAAGCATAAATATAATCAGGATTTGAATGGGTGATGATAAGATGACAGATTTTGATAAGTATGAGGCGTTGATCGTCACGTCCGGCTCGAAGATGACGAAACAGCGGCGAGCCGTGCTTGAGGTCCTTTTGGCTGACAAGCTCCATCATTTTTCAGCGGAGGAAGTGTACGAATACTTGAAAAAAACAGATGACTCCATTGGGATTGCTACCGTTTACCGAACCCTGGATTTATTTGAAAACTTAAAGATCGTCCGTAACGTCAAGCTGAAAAACGATGGGATCAAATATTATGATTTGGTGGATGTTGACGTCGAGAAGCGGTTCCATTACCATTTGATTTGCCGCAGTTGCGACGGAATCCAGGAAATCCATGACATCAAGGAATGCTATGAGCGGTTCATCAAATACCAATATGGTTTTGAAGTCACCGACCATGACTTGATTTTTTACGGGACATGCAAGTCGTGCAAGGAACAAGCCGATACCCTTGCAGTGGCACAGTAACAGCCAATCAGCAAACGCAGGCCCTCGTGATCTTGGGTTTTGCGTTTTTTTTATTTTCTTGACCATGGGGTGATTTATGAACAGGGAGTTGACTGAGTTTTTGCTGCATTTGCAAATCGACCGGGGGTTGGCCCCGAATACGCAAGAAAGCTATGCCCTGGACTTAGGGGCTTATATTGGCTTTCTTGGGCAACAGGGAATTTTGGGCCCAGATGGCGTCAACCGGCAAAATATCCAGGATTACCTTTTTTTTCTATATGATACCGGGCTTTCCACCAAATCCGTGGCAAGGAAGCTTTCCGCTATCCGGGCCTTCCATGATTATTTGGTGCTGGAAAAAATTGTCCCCGCCAATCCGTGCCGCTTGCTGAAAAGCCCGAAAATCCATAAAAACCTTCCAGAAATCTTAAGCATCGAAGAAGTTTCCAGGCTGTTGGATAGTTTTTCTGATACGGCGCCGGCCGGGCTAAGGAACCGGGCCATGACCGAGGTGATGTATGCGGCGGGACTTCGGGTCAGCGAGCTTTTGGCACTGACTTTTGATGATATCCACCTGGAGCGGGGCTTGCTGAAAGTATTTGGCAAGGGCAGCCGGCAGCGGTTGGTCCCTATGGGTGAAGTGGCGATACAGGCGTTGGAGGATTATCTTTTAAAAGGCAGGCCTCATTTGGAAAAAATGCTGACCGACACTCTTTTCCTCAACCGCTTTGGAGGCCAGATGACCCGCCAGGGATTTTGGAAGATCCTTAAGAAGCAAGCCGCCCTTGCGGGAATTACCAAAAAGATGTCCCCCCATAAACTGCGGCATTCCTTCGCTACCCACCTCCTTGAAAACGGGGCCGACCTAAGGATTGTCCAAGAAATGCTGGGGCATGCCGATATTGCAACCACCCAGATTTACACCCACCTTTCAAGCAGCCATTTGCGCAATGCAGTGGAACAAGCACATCCCCGTTCCAAAAAATAGCCTTCCCATAAATATTTGCGCAATGCAGTGGAACAAGCACATCCCCGTTCCAAAAAATAGCCTTCCCATAAATAATGCCCGTGGCATTCAGGAATACTAATGAGAAAAAGGAGTGTTTCCATGAAAAAATTCAAACGGATTTTCCTCATCGTGATGGACTCGGCAGGTGTTGGGGAACTCCCGGATGCCGCTGAGTTTGGCGATGTGGGTTCCAATACTTTCGGAAATATTGCTAAGCATAAAAACGGGTTGAAGCTTCCTCGTATGGAAAGATTAGGGCTTGGGAACCTGACTGATATTGTTGGGGTTCCACCTCAAAAGCCGGCGCAGGGCTATTACACCAAGCTTGCCGAAGCCTCACTTGGCAAGGACACCATGACCGGCCACTGGGAAATCATGGGCCTCAAAATTACGGAGCCATTCCAGACATTCACGGAAACAGGATTCCCGAAAGAATTGTTGGACGAACTGAAGGCAAAGACGGGCCGTGGCATTGTGGGGAACAAGTCGGCATCAGGGACCGAAATCCTCGATGATTTGGGCGAGCACCATAACGAAACGGGGGACTTGATTGTTTACACTTCTGCCGACTCGGTCCTGCAGATTGCCGCCAACGAAGCTGTCATCCCTGCTGAGGAGCTTTGGCAAATTTGCAAGATGGCCCGCGAACTGACCATGAAAGAGGAATGGAAGGTGGGACGGGTCATTGCCAGGCCTTTTGTTGGCGATAAGAAGGGGGCCTTCACCCGCACGCCCAACCGCCATGACTATGCCCTCAAGCCATTTGGCTACACGGTGCTCAATGCCCTTAAGGACAATGGGCAGGAGGTCATCGCCTTGGGGAAAATCAATGACATATATGTGGGCGAGGGCATTACCGATTATTTGCTGACCAAATCCAATGACGACGGGATGGAAAAACTACTTCAGGTCATGAACCGTGATTTTACCGGGCTTGCTTTTCTTAACCTGGTGGATTTCGACGCGGTTTATGGCCATCGGCGAAACCCCGAAGGCTATGGCGACGCACTGGAAACCTTTGACCAACAGCTTTCTGGGGTGTTTTCCAAAATGCAGGCCGATGATTTGCTGATCATCACTGCTGACCATGGGAACGACCCGACCGCCCCAGGGACAGACCACACTCGTGAATACATCCCCGTGCTTTTTTACAGCCCGCAGATGTCCGGTGGCGGTGCCCTTGAAGGTGGTAGCACCTTTGCTAGCATCGGGGCTACGATCGCCGATAACTTCGGTGCCAAAATGCCGGAATTTGGCGATAGCTATTTAAGCCATTTAAATTAACCTGCGAAAAAAGCAGCAAACCGAAAATAAAAGGAGGGAATTGCCGTGATCAAACACGTTGTCATGTGGAAATTGAAGCCGATGCCCAGTGAAGAAAAAGAGTCGACCATCCAAAATATGAAAGCGGGCCTTGAAGGGCTGGCAGGAAAAATCGAAGGGTTGCTGGACATTTCAGCCGGCGGGGATTTCGTCAGGTCGGAACAATCCTATGATGTGGCACTGGTCAGTACCCATGCCTCGAAGGAGGCGCTTTTAGCTTATCAGGACCATCCACTCCACCAAGAGGCTGCCAATACTCTCGTGAAGCCATTTGCTTTGGCGCGGGCAGCCGTCGACTTTGAATGCGGGGAGTGAGCCATTTGTACGAACCTTACCTGCTCGTTTTTGTCCTTTCCATTTACGATATTTTTGGCTTTACCAGCGAAAAATACCGGACCCATGACTCAAACCCGGGGGTGGTCAAGGTGTCTTATGGCGGGGTCTGCCGAAACATTGCCGAGAACATGGCCCGCGTCGGGTTGAACACGAAATTTATTTCCTACCTTGGAAACGATGGGAAGGCCCGCGCCATGATGGACCACGCCAAAAAAATGAATTTTGACATGTCCGAGTCCCTCATCGTCGATGGGGCTTCTACCCCGACTTATATGGCCATCCTCGACGAACATGGTGAAATGGTGTCTGCGGTGGTGGACATCGACATGGATGATTACGTGACTACCGGCTTCGTGGAATCACGGGCCAAAACCATCGAAGGGGCCGAGTATGTCTTTTTCGGTGCCGACCAACCACAGATCATTGAATACATCGTCAAAACTTTCCAAGGGAAAACCAAGTTTGTGATGGATCCCGTATCCGGCCCGAAAGCCCAGCAAATCAAGCACCTGCTCCCGTATTTCCACACCTTTAAACCTAACCGCCAAGAAGCTGAAGCTATTTGTGGGTTTGCTTTGGACAGTGAGGAAGCCGTGAAAAAAGCAGGCCATTATTTCTTTGGGCTTGGGATCGAACACGTTTTTATCAGACTGGCTGAAGGCGGCATCTACTACAAGACTGCCACAGAAGAAGGGCTCATCAAGACGAAAAAAGCAAATGTGGTCAATGTGACGGGCGCCGGGGATAGTTTCAACTTAGGCCTTGGCTATGGTTACATCCATGGGCTTAGCGTAGTGGATACCGTTAAATTTGCCCAGACCATGGCTATACTGACGATTTCCCACGAGGAGACCATCTGCCCGGATTTGGATTTGGAAACCGTGAAAAAAGCCTGTGAAGCCATGATTTGGGAAGAGATTGTTTTTTAGGCGGGATGCTAAATGAATCCATTATGAAAAGGGGGAGGACTATGAAGCTCTACACAAAATCAGGGGATGAGGGCATGACGTCCCTTCTAGGAGGGAAACGTACCTTAAAGACAGACCTGCGCATCATAGCCAATGGCACCCTCGATGAACTGGGTGCCTTTATTGGGCTGGCAAGGTCCATGGCGCCCGCACCATTGGCAGTTGAGTTGGGCACCATCCTTCAGGACCTTTTTGAGGTCGGGTACGATTTGTCACTTTGCCCCGGCAATGGCCCGTTCAAAACAGCGAAGGAAAAAATAGCAGGCTTGGAAGAAAAAATCGATGGGCTTGCAAAAAAACTGCCAACCAAGTTTTTGTTCGTGCTGGCCAGCGATGATGGACTGGCATCCCACTTGAATGTGGCGAGGGCTGTGTGCCGGCGTGCCGAGCGGGATGTGGTGGCATTAAGGGAAGCGTTCCCTATCAACGGCTTTTGTTTGATGTATTTGAACCGGTTGTCGGATTATTTGTTTGCCGCCTGCCGGGCCTATGGGAAGGGGGAGCTGTTTTATGAGGCTTAAGGTCCATTACAATGCCCCCGTTATCCTGACTTATGCCATCCTTTCTTTTGCCGTCTTGGTGATGGGTTGGCTGACGGACGGTGTTTTTACCCGCGAATTTTTCGTGCTCCATCCGGGCAATTTTTACGACCCGTTCTCTTATTTGCGGCTGGTCACTTATATATTCGGCCACGCCGATTTCAACCATTTCTTCGGCAACTTCAGCCTGATTTTGCTGGTGGGCCCGCTAATTGAGGAAAAGTACGGTTCCCGGCAGCTGGTCATGATGATTCTGACCACGGCCCTTGTCAGCGGCGGCCTGCATCTGCTTTTTTTCACCTCCGGGGTGCTTGGCGCCAGTGGCATCGCCTTCATGCTGATTTTATTGACGCCTTTTACCAACGTGAGAAGCGGGCGCCTGCCCCTTACTTTTATCCTGATTTTTCTGATTTACATCGGCCAGGAAGTTGCCCTCAGCATGACGGTCCACGATAATATTTCCAGGTTTTTGCATGTGCTCGGCGGCATTTTAGGCGCCCTCATGGGATATGCTTTCAATCGAAAACAGTAAATGATAGCCCTTCAATTCCTTCCAATCAGGGGTTGAAGGTTTTTTTTATTTCAAAATATCCTCAAAACCGTTGACTTACCCCCTTCCTTCTGTTACAATAAGCAAAACATTTTGGGAGTTGGTCCGTATGAAATATGTCAGCACGAGAGATCCGCAACGAATTGAAGTATCTGCCGCAACGGCGATTTCTAGGGGCCTTGCCCCCGATGGCGGGCTTTATGTGCCTACCTCATTCCCGCAGTTCAAAGAGTATTTGGGAAAATCCTATAACGAACTGGCCCATGCGGTGTTAATGCTATATTTGACTGATTTCTCGGAAGGTGAGCTGCAAGAAGCCATTGGTTCAGCATATCGCCATTACCAGCCTGTCAGGCTTAATGGGGATTACCTTGAGCTATATCACGGGGCGACCCTAGCGTTCAAGGATGTTGCCCTCCAGTTGTTCCCCCATTTATTGACGGCATCCCTGAAAAAAACCGGGGTCGAAAAAACGGCGGTCATTGTCACCGCTACGTCAGGGGACACAGGGCCTGCAGTCTTGGCGGGAATTGCCGATGTCCCGGGAATCAAAGCGTTCGTCTTTTATCCAAATAATGGGGTCAGCCCTGTCCAAAGGCTGCAAATGACCACAAATGAAGGAAAAAATGTCCACGTTTTTGGCATTGAAGGCAACTTTGACGATGCGCAAAACGGGGTCAAGGACATCTTCGCTGACGAAGCGTTCAAGGAAAAATTCTCATCTGACTACTTGTTCACCTCGGCAAACTCCATTAACATCGGAAGGCTCTTGCCCCAAGTCGTCTATTACTTTTACAGCTACGCACAGTTGGTGGAATCGGGCCGCATCCAAGATGGCGAGCCAGTCAATTACGTGGTGCCAACTGGCAATTTCGGGAACATCTTAGCGGGTTATTATGCCAAGCAGATGGGGCTTCCCATTGGCAAGCTGATTTGTGCCACCAATAAAAACGATGTGTTGGATGAATTTTTCAAGACAGGCGTTTATAATGGGGACCGTGATTTTCATTTGACCCTGTCCCCATCCATGGACATCCTCATCTCAAGCAACCTTGAGCGTTTGACCTCAGGGGATGGTGCAGACCTTGGCACGTTTGCCTCAGGCTCCGCCACCGATGAACAAACCCTTGCCAAAATCCAGGAAGTGTTCAGGGAAACGGGTTACGTCATCGACCCCCACACCGCGGTTGCCAAAACCGTCGCAGACCGTTACCAGCTTGAATCCGGGGACAAAACCCTGACGTTGGTCGTCTCAACGGCTGCCCCCCATAAATTTTCAGAAACCGTGGAAACCGCCATCGGCCAAAAACTTGAAAGGTCGCCTGAGCAGATCCGCGGCCTTCACGAAAAACAAGTGCTTCACCCAGGCATCGCCAATGATTTGAAATCAGCCATCCAGGAGGTGCTGGCATGTTCATAAAAGTACCTGCCACCAGTGCCAATGTCGGCTGTGGCTTTGACTCCATGGGCTTTGCGGTCAACCTTTATTTAGAAGTAGAGGTAGTTGGGGCCAGTGAAAAATGGGAGGTCCTCCACGAACTGGGCCCAGGCATCCCGACGGACGAACAGAATTTAATCGTGGAAACTGCCTTAAAGATTGCACCTGGCCTAAAGCCCCATCGCCTGCGGGTCAAAAATGAAGTCCCGGTTGAGCGGGGGCTTGGCAGCAGTTCCACGGCACTTGTAGCAGGCATAGAGCTTGCTGACCGCTTAGGTGGGCTTAAGCTTGGGCTTGAAGATAAGCTGCAACTTGCCTGCCAGGCGGAAGGGCATCCCGATAATGTGGCGCCAGCCATTTTAGGTGGCTTTGTGGTCGCCAATTACGATGAGGGACAGCTTTCATACGCTAAATTCAACCTTTATGGGCTCGGCCTCGTGGCTTTCGTCCCCAATAAAAAAATGTCCACCGAAGAAATGCGCAAAATCCTACCTGGCCAGCTTAGTTTCAAAGATGCGGTGCGGGCCTCAGCAGTTTCCAATACGATGCTGGCCCACCTTTTAAACCGCAATTTCGAGGAAGCGGGCAAACTCATTGAAAAGGACCTGCTCCACGAGCCTTACAGGAAGCAGCTGCTACCTGAACTAGATGCAGTTAGGAGCCTAGGGAAAAATTACGAAGCCTACGCCACTTATTTAAGTGGGTCGGGATCAACCATCATGACCATGCTCCCCAAAAACCGGGTCCAGGAATTTTATGATGCCCTGTCCCAATGGGAAGATGCCCAGGTTTTCCAGCTGGAAATCATTTCCCTGGGGCTTCATTGATTGAAAAAAATACTTGAACCTGCTAAATCCCTAAATCGCTGGGATTGGCAGGTTTTTTCATTGCAAATTTCCATGCCCTTACCATGAAAGGACAAAAATTGCGTGAGGGAAAGGTTATAATCGAAATAATATAGACTTGCATTGGGGTGGAGCGCTTGAAAAAAACCGAATCGAACATGCTATTTCTGAATGGATTTTTTGCGGGCATCATTTTAGCGATGGTATCCTTTATCGAAATATACCGTTCCCGTCCAGGCGAAAGGATTTTTTTGACCGTCCTAATCTGGATGACCGGATTGGTCTTAGGCGTGGTGTTCCAATTTTGCTACATGGAGCTGCGGGCAACCAGCAGCCTGCGCTGGGCATTTGAAATGTCCGAGGGCAAAATCCCGGAAAATATTTTAAGGCTGCATGATTTTAAGGTGGAGCCTTCCCTGGAATTTTTAATGAGGATGAACCAAAAGCTGTTTCGCCATAGCATCATCCTGTTGTTTTTGAACGGGTTGAAGCTGATGACGACTTTGCTGGTTGGGCTGACCCTTTGGCGGTCGGGCTCTCAATTGTTGGTTTTTGGCTTGGTTTGGATGCTAATTTCCCATTTTTGGGTCTATGCATTAAGTGCCAAAAGCCTGCAAAATGGGCGCTTTGCACGGGCTGAAATTTTTGGTATTTTGGAGCTTTACCGCTTTCGCCTAAAAAAAAGGTTTTAATTCCTTGAAATGCCGGGCAGCCGAGTTCAAAAAATTGACAGGCTGATGCAAAATAGCGTAAAATAAATGATGATCGTTATTGAACAAATACAATGCGTTAAAGAGATGAATGAGTTGCAGGAAGGATGATTCGAGATGTTGCGCAGATTGAAGCCGCAAGTGACGGCAAATGATTTGATGAAAGGGAATTTTGGTTTGGAGAGGGAGTCCCTTCGCATCGACTTGAAAGGGCACTTGGCGATGACGCCGCACCCGCAGTCGCTTGGCGACAAGCTGAAAAATCCTTACATCACCACGGATTTTTCGGAAGCGCAAATCGAGCTTGTCACACCGCCGAAGGAAACCGTGGACGAGGCTTTTGATTTCTTGACAGCCCTTTACAATTTATCGGCGGGCGAACTTAAGGACGAACGTTTTTGGCCCCAGTCCCTGCCATGCGTCATTTCAAAAGGGCAGGAAGTCCCCATCGCCAAGTTTTCAGATACGGACCGCGGGCGTGAATTATCAGAGTACAGGGAGTACCTCATTGATAAGTACGGGGGAAAAACCCAACTGATTTCCGGCATCCACTACAACTTTTCTTTTTCGGATAATCTGCTAAGGACCCTTTTTACGGCTTGCGGGGAATCGGACTTTAAGGCGTTTCGCAACCAGGTTTATTTGAAGCAGGTTAGGAATTTCCTTCGCCTGAGATGGTTCGTCAATTTCTTTTTAGGGGCGACGCCTAGCGTTGATGAAAGTTTTACGGTTGAAATCCCTGAACGGGTGAGCCAGGTTTTGGGGGAAGAATACTTAAAGCCGAAATTTGTCAGCATCCGCAACACGGCCTTGGGCTATCGGAATAAAAAAGAGCTGCATCCTTCTTATGACAGCGTTGAAGCATTTGTGGACTCCCTTGATGGCTTCATCAAAGAGGGGACCATCAAGAATGCCATGGAATTTTATTGCCCCATCCGCCTTCGCTCCAAAGCAAAGACCCACCACCAAATCATGCAGTCCCTTTTGGATAACGGGGTACAATATGTGGAAATCCGTTCCATCGACCTGAACCCTTTTGAACTGGCAGGGGTTTCTTTGGAGGACTTGAAGTTTGTCCATTTATTCATGCTATACTTGTTGGACTTGGAGGAAGATTTTGAGGCGGATTGGCAAGAAGAAGCCGACCTTAACGAAACCCGCGTATCGGTCCTTGGCCGTGACACATCCGAAACCCTTTTAAAAGACGGGGAAGAAGTTAGCATATTGGACTGGGCAAAAGAGATTTTCAAAAATATGTCTGCCATTAATGAGGCTTATGGGTTAGGGCTTGAAGGAGTCCTTGCCAATAAGCTGGATGAACTGGAAGGGCGCAAACCAACCCTTTCTGCCCGGCTGGCTGCCTTAGTTTCGGAAAAAGGCTATGAAAATGCCTATATGGAACTGGCTGAAAAACACTACCAGGAAGGTACCGTGGCGCCTTACCGCCTGCCAGGGTTCACCGATATGGAAATGTCGACCCAGCTGTTGATTTCCGAAGCCATCAAACAAGGGATCAGGATCGATATCCTAGACCGCGACGATAACTTCTTGAAGCTTGAAAAGGATGGATTTGTCCAACTGGTCAAGCAGGCCACCAAGACAGCCCTTGATAATTACATCACGGTGCTGGCCATGGAAAACAAGGAAGTCACAAAGCGCATCCTGGAAACCCAAGGGTTGCCGGTCCCCAAAGGCATCAATTTCACCGACCAGCAAGATGCCATCATGGCTTACTCCGAATTTTCAGGAAAATCAGTGGTCATCAAGCCAAAGAGCACCAATTACGGGTGGGGCATCACGATCTTCACCCCATTGAAAGACCCGGCTGAATTCGAGACAGCCCTTAAGCATGCGTTTTCTTACGACAGCTCGGTTATCGTTGAAGAATTCCAACCAGGCCAGGAATACAGATTCCTAGTTGTGGAACAAGAGCTGGTTGCCGTCTTGAAACGGGTACCTGCCAATATCATCGGGGATGGCATCCATACCATCCAGGAGTTGGTGGATGAAAAGAACAAGGACGTCCTTCGTGGCACCCATCACCAAAAGCCGCTTGAAAAAATCGAAATCGACGATCCAACCCTTTTGTTCCTTCATGCCCAAAACCTGACGCCGGGTAGCATCCCAAGAAAAGGCGAGCAAATTTTCCTTAGGAAAAATTCTAACATCTCCACTGGCGGCGACTCTGTTGATGTCACTGATGAAACACCTGAATACTTTAAGCAACTGGCCATCGATGCCGTCCAAAAATTCGGGGCAAGGATTTGCGGGCTGGACATGATTATTGAGGATATCACGGACCCAACCTCAACCCTTTCCATTATCGAACTTAATTTCAACCCGGCAATCCACATGCATGCCTACCCGTATGCCGGTACGCCAAGGAATGCCATCCCATTCGTGCTAAAAGCACTGGGGTTTGAATAATAGTTTTCCAAGAAGCCTGATAGTTCCCAAAAGCGGGGGACTATCAGGTTTTTGAAATGTTAATATAATCCGAAAAATAAGTAAAAAATGTGTTAAAAATCTAAATATAACACAAAAAAGACACAACATGGTGCTGGATTATGCTATAATTAGACATGTCCTGTTAACGCAGGGCATACCCTAATTTTTCTTCTTGCGAAATTTTCCCCTAAAATTTTTCGTAAGTACTCTCTTTTCATCCCAATATTTTTATAAAACATCCCCCCTGTTTTATGAGGTTCTTCGGAACCTCCTTTTTTTTGCAAAAAATACCCGTGGCGGTTATGATTGCCCAAAAAGGTTAATATAATCAAAAGATGCAATGAAACCCATTGGGAGTGATAATATGAAATCCACAAATAAGAAAAAGCCGCTAGTGGCGGCACTTGCAATTTTACTCATAACGTTTTTAGTTGGCTGTGCCGGTAGCAGGGAGTCAATCAATATCCCAACGTCAATGCCTGAAACCCCCGTATCCCATTCAAATAATGAAGCGGTCTTAGCAGATACCCATATCCACTTCATCGACACTGGACAGTCCGATAGCATCCTGATTGAAAATAGCGGGCATTTTGCCCTGATCGACACCGGCGATGTTGACGACCGGGCGACGGTCACCGATTATTTGCACAGCCTTGGCATCACCCGCTTGGATTATCTCATCCTGACCCATTTTCATGCCGACCACATCGGCGGGGCCGCTACCATTTTGAATGGCTTTGAAGTGGGAGCGACCCTGGTGCCCAATGGGGATGCGGACACTAAAGTATACCGCGATTATATCCTCGCCCTGTCGGATAACGGATTGGCTGCCAGCGTGCCGTTAGAAGGCTCGGTCATGCAGCTGGGTGGGGCGACCCTGACCTTTTTCAACACGAATAACCCATCGACCAACCCAAACAACACTTCATTGGTAACCTTGCTTCAAAGCGGCTCAAGGCGGGCTTTATTTACCGGCGATGCAGAAGCCGAAGTGGAAAAAATGCTCCCTGATGTGGGTATAGTAGATGTCTTCAAAGCGGGCCACCACGGTTCGAATACCAGTAATAGCCGGGCATTCATCGAAGCCACCCATCCAGGGCTAGTGGTCATTACCAGTGGCCAGGGCAATTCCTACGGGCATCCGTCGAGGGAAACTATGGAGCTTTTTGAAAGCCTCGGGATTCCCGTCTATCGGACGGACGAACAAGGGACCATCATCGTCACATTGGGGGAGGAAGTCCGTGTCAACCAATCCTCCCAGGCAAGTTACGAACCGGGCGGTCATGGGGAAACCATGTCCCAAAAGCCCGAAGCCATCAAACCCCCGGAAAACTTCAAAAACTGCACCGAACTTCGGGAAGTTTATCCAGAAGGGGTGGATTCGAGCCATCCGGCATACCAAAGGACATTCGACCGGGACAACGATGGTTGGGCATGTGAATAATGAAATTTCAGTAAGCAGGAGAACCCATTCCCGCATCCCGAAACGTATAAAACCGCCATTATTTTGGGAGGCCGCTGAAAAACCTTCAGTCTCCTGAAGGCTTTTCCATCAAAAATAAAAATATCGCCATGTGGAAAGAAATTTTTCCACATGGCGATATTTATTTTCCTTATTTCCCTTTTAAGGGGATATAATCCATTTTTTAAGAGGAGCTCTTTTTAAGTGCGGCAAAAATTCGGGAATTATTCTTATTTTGCCTGAAGGTAAAAAATAGGTAACGTTTTTATGAAAGCTGATTTCAGTGGTTTCATCTGCCCCAAAATACCGTGCCTATTTGGTTTTGGCTTTTAATTTTTTTGCAATAGATCGAACCAACATCTACCACGATAGGTAGTGGGTAGTTGACTTCCCAAATTTTACTTCGCCTCGGTTTCCGTCGTAATCTATGAAAAGTTGAGTGAAGCGGCATTCGTTTTCCAATATTTACATGTTGAAACAAATGTATAAACCATGTATAATACAAATATAGTTAATTTAATTAGCTATCTTGAAGGTGTTAGTTAGCAGATCTGTTGCTATCTAAAAATTAAATTCTAATGGAGGAGATTTAATATGAATAATGTTACAAAAGGAGTATTACGGACAGTAGGTATTACAGGTATTGCGGGGGCAATTTGGTTAGGTGCACCACATATTGCTAACATTCGAATGAATTTTACTTCTATGGAAAATATGGTCAACTCACTGGCCGCTGGTACTACAGAGATCTTAGATGCGTTCAATGTTTACCGTTCCCAAATGCTAGCATTAATCGGGACGAGCGACAGCCGGATAATTGAGTTAGAAGAGGATTTGGCTCTTCTAGAATCGGAGTACTTTGATAAATTAGATGAAATTAGTGGGCTTGAATCTGATTTAGATCAAGCTAGACAGGATAACTCGGAAAATCTGGATAAGATAGACGAGTTAAACGCTAATTTAGCTACATTAAGAGCAGAGGCTGATGGTTTAAGGGGAACAATCGATGAGCTTCGAGGAGAAGTCGAAGCTGGATTAGCTCTTGCAGCAAATTTGACAAATGAAATTAATACTGCAAATCAGGAAGTTGCTGATTTAGATGGCGATACTCAAAAAATTTATGATCGAACTCTTGAGCTTTATGATTCAGCTACTACTCTTGACGATTTTGATATGTTGATACCAAATGTAACAACGCCACCAGCGCCACCAACCATTTTTGATTGGAGTCCGACTACTGAATATCGCGCCGGTGCTCGAGTTCGTGCAGGTGGGTCAATTTGGCAAGCGCGTTGGACAACTGTCAATAATCACCCCGTGACAAACAATATATCAGGTGTTTGGCGTCACATTGAAACTGTGTCTTAAAGTTGACTCAATGAGGGGATTATAATGAATCCTAAGTATTTTTCAAAAAGCGGGGAGTAGACCGTATGTAAAAAATGCGACAGGCATGGTCAATTAGGACGCTTATTCGGAGCCAGATATTCTACTTTCTTCATAAAGGAGCCGATGCAAATTAGCTTCAAAAAAGTTTCAAAAAAACGACAAATGAGAGCCGCTAGTCAAGGCCGCTGAAAACCCCCTCCCTTTGGTCGGAGTCCGTCCTATCGATTAAGAAACATGGAGTCATCCCTGCTAAACAAAAACACTTGACATGCCTTTTGTGATTTGGTATACTTAGTCTTGTCGTGTTAAGGGATTTCCCTTTACACTGCCAAATACCGCAAATTACAGGAGGAATATATAATGGTAAAATTACGTTTAACTCGCATGGGTTCTAAGAAAAAGCCTTTCTACCGCATCGTTGCAGCAACTTCATCTGCACCTCGTGACGGGCGCTTCATCGAAGTTGTTGGGACTTACAACCCGGTTGCACAACCTGCAATCCTTTCCATCGACGAAGAAAAAGCAATGAAATGGTTAGGTGAAGGTGCACAGCCTACGGATACAGTGCGCGCATTATTCTCTAAACAAGGGATCATGGCTAAATTCGCTGAATCAAAAAAAGCTGCTAAGTAAGGATGGGGGTATCGGTGGACTATCTTTCATTTGTTGAACACCTGATTCGCCCACTGCTGATGCACCCAGATTGCTTGCAAGTCAAACAGCTTCCCAGCGGGGATGGCGCCCTATTTATCCAGGCACTGGTTGCCCCCGATGATTTAGGGCGTGTCATTGGCAAGCAGGGACGGACGGCTTCTGCCCTACGGAACCTGGTCATTATGGCGGCTGCCAAAGACGGAAACCGCATGAAAGTCAATTTTGACGCGATTTAATATAAAAACCCGTTCAACTTTGGACGGGTTTTTTACTACGGAGGATTAATCATGAAACTGTTTGCATCCGATTACGATGGCACCTTTTACCGCCATGACCGCACTAAAAATGAAATTTCCACCAACAACTTAGAGGTCAAAAAATGGCGGGACGCAGGGAACTTGTTTATTTTTGCAACAGGCCGTTCCATTTCCATGATGCATTTTGAGCGGCGCTTCCGAAAAATAAAGTACGACTACTTGGTGGGGCTCAATGGTGCGATTATCGTCGACCAGCACGACCGGATCTTATTCCGAAAAGATATTTCCCCCCCTGTGGCACATGCTATCGTCAACCTCTTGGAAGAAAAAGGGCTTGATAGTTATTCCATCACCGACGGCTTTTCGGGGCATTTAAGTGGCAGGTTCTCTTTCCTGAAACCGGATAGGCTTTTGTTTCGGTTGGTAGGGCTGATGACCCGGACTTACCATCTATCAAGGGAGGCTGCCCTGAAGTTGCCGGTAGCCCAGATTGCATTGACCACCAACTCCCATGAAGAAGCCCACAAAGTGGCGGAGATGATCAATGAAACCTTTAAGGGGGAGGCCTTCGCCTTCGCTAACCTCATCCATGTCGATATCCAGGCCCCTGGCCTATCCAAAGCAACGGGCATGGGCTATGTGTCGAAAAAGCATCAGGTCAAGCAAGAAAACGCCTATGGCATGGGCGATTCCTATAATGACATTCCGATGTTCGAAGCTTATCGTGGCATTTCCCTTCCCGGGGCAAAAGAAGCCATTAAAATGAAAGCCGAAGCCCTGTATGAAACGGTGGGCCATGCCCTTGGCGATTTATTGTAGGAACCAAATCGTCCCCCTTTGTATATAATATCCTGAAGATATTTTCCAAACCATTTTTTATGTTTGGAAAAGGAGGAATACGGATGGATAACTTTGATCCCAGATTTTTTGGGCCTGCCAGTGGAAGTGACGAGCGCATCATCATTACCCCAGGCGGGATTTGGCCTATCGGCCCTGTGGTTGGCCCTGGCCTTTGGGGCGGCTGGATGTGGGGGCCCGTTGGCTGGTTCTGGGGCGGCGGCCCTGGGCCACGCCCGCCAAGGCCGACCCACCCACCCCAAGGCCGCCCGCCAATGGGCGGAGGGCCAAGGCCGCCACAAGGTGGCCCACGCCCACCCCAAGGAGGGCCGCGTCCCCCTCAAGGTGACGGGCCGCGCCCGCCAATGAGCGGAGGGCCTAGGCCACCGATGGGAGGCCGCCCACCCGGATTCAGAGGGAGCAGTTCGCCTGCCTCAACAGGACCGGGGACATTAGGTTCAAGAGTCTACTTCGAAAACAGCAATGGCGAACGGTTCGAAGTTTAAATATACGGTGAAAAGCAGGCTGCAGCCTGCTTTTTTCGTGTTTGAGAGCAGTGTCGTCAACTTAGCCAAATGAAAGAGCTATCTTAAAATGATCGTTTGATTAATGGTTGATTTCCTCCATAATTGAAGAAGAGAGCTTTTTTGGAGGAGATTATGACATGAAGATATTTAAAACACCTACGATTATAACAAACACAAATGGTATACTGTATACCGAGGCCTTCAAATCGGCCACGAGGGAATCTGAAAAGGACTTCACCCGGGAAAGGCGGTTGACTTTTGTGCGTTGTTTTCATTTAATGCTTAGTTTTATGACAAAATCACTACAAATTTTTTCCATTTTAAAATCACCTCAAAAACCATTATACCATGAAACAGGTTTACCCATACGGGTTAGCGAAGCGCCCCTATTTTCGAAGGGACCTACTACGCCTACCTAAGAGTTTGTCCAAAAATAACCTGAACAAAATTTCGTATTATTTTTTTGCTTTTTCGGCGTAATGACATAGTTCCATTCACCGTGGAATTCGTCCTTTTCAATATTCAGATTGGCAAAATCCTCATTTGAAATTTTAATTCCCTTTTCGTACTTTTTGGGGGTCAAGCTCGCAGTTCACTTCCAGACCCTTTTTGGTTTTTGTTCCTTTGATTAATTCAACAATGACCTCATAACTGACCAGGGGTTTTCCCTGCCAGTTCCGGGAAATGTTCGCAAATAGTCTGCCCTCTATTTTATTCCACTTGCTCATGCCCGGTGGAAAATGGCTCACATGGATTTCCAATTTGAATTCGTCAGCCATTTTTTGAAGTTCCGACTTCCAAAGGCGGCTGCGACTCCCGTTGCTTCCACCCCCGTCCGCCGTGACAAGCATTTTATCTTTACCCGAAAATGCTTTTCTCCCTTCTTTGATGTACCAGTTGCGAAGGCTTGTCACCGCAAATTCAGCCGTGTCGTGGTCAGTTCCCAGATTGACCCAGCCTCTGTTGTTTTTGATGTCGTAAATTCCATAAGGGGTGGCTTTGCCCTCACTTTGAAGTGGGAAGTCATACGCATTGACTTTTACCGGGCTTCCCTTCTTTCGATAGGTCTTACCGGGATTTGCGTAGTTTCCAACCAGCTCTTTCTTTTTGGCATCTACCGAAACCACTGGTAGCCCATGCTTTTGGAATACTTTCACCTTCTTATTGATGAACTCGAACTGCTTACCGGAGTCAATGTGTTTGTTTCCAACGAGTACCTTTTGGTTCCCTTGAAGGCTGTAATCCATTTCCTCCAGCAGTTTCCCGACGGTGGTCGGGCAAGCTTTAAAGCCTTCAGCCGCAAGTTCTTCCGAAAGGGTTCTCTGGCTTTTGATGGTCCACAGTAACGGACGCTCGGGGTCGGCAGCCGTGGAATCGGCGAGCAGTTTTGACAATGCTTCTCTGATGCCTGGCTGTGCAGCAGTAATTTTTTTTCGTCCACCGCCCTCTTTCCGTATGCGCCCGCTATCGTGGGGTTCGCCGGACCTTAATTCCTCTACTCCGGCAGTAACCGTGGTTCTGGAAATTCCTACAGCTTCTGAAACCAACGTAATTCCACGGTATCCCAAAATCATAGCCTGTGCTGCCGCAAAAAGCCGCTTGTCACGTTCGCTAAAGTGAGGGCTTAAAAGACTATAAATTGCTTTAAACTGGTCAACCTTAATCTGTTCGACGAGTAATTCGGCATCTTTTTTTCCATCGCCACACCAATCATTCATTATGAATTTGAATGAAATTAGTTTGTGAATAATGAACCCACTTGATTCCTAAACCACTTGGGGACATTCCGACAATGGAATTAAATGGGAACTGTTCATGTTATTGTTGGTCCAACTCCAAGCACTGTCCACCTTAATGAGCCAAAAATATATTCAGGGCAGAAAACTTATGCTGCGTTGAATAATTTTAGAGAATTATGCTCATAAAAATATATCAGGCACCAAGGAGGGAAAACAGATGAACGAACCGTTTTATAAGAAATGGTGGGCGTGGATTGGCTTGCTCACGGTTTCAGCAACCATCATCCATCATGGGGAAATTTCCGAGGATGATGGTTATAATCAGCTATTGTCGGTTTTTGAAGAAGATAAGGTGATTCCTTTATGTTGTGATAGTTCCTCCAACTATGAAGAAATGAGTGGCCTGTCCGATAATTTTTTATTAGTGGGAGCAGATATCCCTGCTGGGGACTATTTTATAAAGGCGGATGAAAACACCCATGGCTATGTGATGCTTGCCAAGGATAATTCTGGGTCTTTAGACGCAGTAATCACCAATAAAAATTTTAGAACCCATTCTTTTTTGACTGTGAAAGAAGGGGAGTACTTAATCGTTAAAAGAGCAACTCTGTTTGAAGCAGGGCAGGCAGTGGTTCCCACTTTTATGGATGGTACCTTAGGTGATGGGGTTTACCGTGTGGGAATCGACATCCCAGCAGGGACTTATTTGGTCAAAGCCACTTCAAATGTCGCTGGATATTATCAGGTAGCTACCGATTCCCGTGGAACATCCTCAAACATTGTTTCCAATTCCAACTTCACCGAGGAAATTTCAATTACGTTAGATGAAGGACAATACCTTACCTTGACAAGAGCCCAAATTATCAAGTAGCGCCTTATTGGGACACGTCAGGAGCACGTACGCTCTCATAAAAAATAAAACACTATATAGACGGCAATTGAGTTTTAGAAAATGAAACAATCTGAATGATCGCCAAACTCAAAATTGGAGGCAAAGACGATCCCTCGCTACTTCCGGGTGCTCGTTGATGTGTTTGAAAAAGCGCTTGACGGCACCAGTAAGTTTCATAGTGTTCTCGTAAAAAACATTGTT
>Ga0268261_10000992_pt1 | contig 19066 bp, 8 predicted proteins | sample TergutNc150P1_FD_190353 | JGI IMG/M metagenome (GOLD analysis project Ga0268261, IMG submission 190353) | Nasutitermes corniger P1 segment gut microbial community from laboratory colony in Florida, USA - Nc150 P1 (SPAdes) (version 2) | ecosystem: Host-associated > Arthropoda: Insects > Digestive...
GTCCAGAGGAGTCCTACCGGCTGTGCTGCGTCGTCGTGTGTGATCTAGAAACATCAAGAATGGGTGCTCCATATATATATGACATTAGTCACCTAAGGGTTAACCAAGAGATTATAAATAGAGACCCATAATCGACAAACTGATGCTTTAGAAGTTAAGAATCATCATCTGTTGACAAAAGCTCTGTGCGCACTTTTAAACGTTAATTTTGATATGAATGAGTAAAATCAATATCAGTCTCAGTTCATCTATCTTTATTAGCAAGAGTGTATCTGTCTAATAGAGCAGTGTGTTTTGACCTGAAGTTAGGCCATCTTCAGACTCGAAATCTTAAAAAAAAAAACACACACATTTAGGAAGACAGTGTATCATTATACAAACAATAATTGCTCTTTCAGGATGAATAATAAAATAAAGTAATTGAAAATGAAATAATATAAAATGGGGCAAAACATGTCAGTAAGAGGTATTACACCAATGTATCCTATTTTATATTATATCATTTTAAATCCTATTTTATTCTATTTCTTGAAAGGGCATTTTTTTATATAATTATGTTGCCTTGCTCAGATTTTTTTAAATTAAGTGCCTGAAAAAGACCTAATCAGATTGAAACATGTTGCTCTCTGACACTCTCTTTGTCTAATAAAGATACTTGTGTTGTGGCTAACATTGGTTTTACTCATTCATGTCATTGACACACAATGGGATGTCACATGTAAAAATTGTTCATTTTTGTGTTAATTGAAACATCCTTAAATATTACAAAAAATATTGAATATCATACCCATTTATTTTGGATCAAACATGGCTGAGATGGGATTTTCAAATACATCTCGAAGTAAAAGGCATGATGATCTTAATGCAGACTGGATTCATGTTGTCCAGAGGTGGGCTATTGTGGATGTGCAATTGACCCCATAAATTGTGGGGAATTTCATGATTAGTTGAGGTATTAATAGCTTCCTAGGGACACTGCCCCACGCAAGTATTGATGTTTACAACTCGGAACCAGAATTAATAAGGTATCCCTTATTTCATGTGCTTAATCAGGAAGAATTTATTTTGCACTTCACTCACTCTCCCAATTGATGTCATATTTAGCACACAGGGTTTGTTGCTGGTATTTTCCAGTGAAATGTTCACTTACAATATTTTAAAGTCTTAGAAATGAACAGTTTTCTACCTTTGTTGTCTCTGTTGAAGAAATGGCCATGAAAAAGTGTGTGTGTGTGTGCATGCGTGCACATACACACATTGATTAAATAAGTGTGTAATTTTCTGCAGTGAAGAATGCATGTGAATTAATAGCAGAATGTGTTTATGTTCAGCACAAGTGACTTCCCAGAAATTTCTGAAAGCATCATACACATGCCATGTCCTGTTATTGCCATATAATTAATTAATTAAATTGTTGAGTTGGTTACATGTTGCAGTTTACTTACAATTGGAACTTCAATTGTTTTCAAGTCAGAGACAAGCAAAAACACTGATCACACACAAATGTACACTTTTTTTTTATAACATGCACAAAATAAGGTGGGTTTGACAAATTTTGGTACACCAGTTGCAATAATGGCAGTCAAACATTGTAACATACACTTTTTGGTTGTCTATTTTTGTTTGCATGCAAGCCATGCAAATCACTACCGCTTATTAACAATTTTAAATGACAATTCGATTTAAATGAAAATAAACTGTGCCATCATTCACAATGCAATCCATACCTTGAAGTGTACATTATGTATGTATGTATGTTTGTGAAACCTGGTGCAAATTTTCTATCAGCATATCAGAATTAACTTGAAAAGTGAATTTTCTTTAACATTACCATAACCTTGTTGACCTGTGTTATTAATTACAAACAAAAACAGTTCTGATAATGTTCCTGCCATTGTAATTTGTGTTGTCTGTAGGCAAATAAACCATGTAATTCTGCACCATGTGCCAGAACAAAATTTCATACTGTAACACAGATTTTGAAAGCTTTAGATCTGCATCAAATAGAGCAAGGACTATTACACAATAAACATTCAAGATCCTCACACTTTAGTGATGTACCACAGTATACTGTATTCCTCCCAAGAGAAATAATTATCATATAATGATATTGTAATCTGATGCTAATCCAGAACTTGTATATTGAAACTTGTATATACATTATTAGTCTTAAAATTTCTGATAATGTTGATTAAATACAACTTTAAAAAGTATAATATCCATGATTTAAAATGCTTTCTTTATGGACAGTCCAACATTTCCTTCTGAACTGACCAGATTGTTTGCTCTGCAGGAACCTCATACGAAGTGAATGTGTTACAAGATCATCAGATGTTGTTCTTGTCACTATTATCCATATTAGATGCATAAAATTTCTTCCTCCTGCATCACAGTCTGGTATCTTCCACTTGGTCCATTAAACAGCATTTTTGCTACTTTGGATTTTAAGGTTTTCAAGGTAGTGACAACTCAAAATTAAGTCTGAAGGGTTATGACACCAAAGGTGGGTATCAAACTGAGATTGGAGGTGCCTTTCTTTCACATCTGATGACAATACAGTCATCTTACTTACTTTTCAGTGCATCAAGGAGTAAATATTTCATTACAATTGGGTAGCAATTTGTGGTGTGTCTTATCATGGAATTTTTAAATTGCAGAATTTATTCTCTTTGTATAATTTGCCAATGTAATGAAATGCAATATTCTGGCTACATGCATCAAGTCAAAAAAGTTAGGAAGCCATGAAACAGGAGATCCAGAAAAAAAGAAAGTGGACCAAATTGTCTTCAAAACTGGGTGAGTAAACTTTGCTGGTGAAAAGAGTGAGTCCAGGTATCTATCACCTAAACATCATGTAATGAATAAATCAACAAACTAAATAACATATAAAGTAACCAGTAAGTTTGCACGTCTTGAAAAAACACCTCTCAAAAAACATATTTCATTTCAATTAACCAAGTTTATTATAGTATGATTTCAATGAATACAATTTATGCAATGAATTCATAAGGTACTGGTGCCAGCATTATAGGTTCTACTTTCCCGCTGACGACATGGGCTGGCCTGGGCTGAGCAGGCTGAAACAGACCGAGGAACAAAACTCAGTAAATCTTGAGAAAATTTGTACAGCACAATATCACCATCAACTCATCTGTAAAATCACACATCAACTCTACCATCGGGGAAAAAATGCGTATTTATAAATGCTGCAATATGAGAACATAAAACTTCCAACAAAAAAAAACTCTTGGATGTTGCAAAAGTGCATTCTAATCTCCATATCATTACTACTTTCATGTAAACTTCCATTCCCAATTGTTTGTTTAAAATATATTCCCTTCTTCCTAACAAAATGTTCACAGAGACAGAAATGATCAGACGCATGCTCTGGTTCTTCAAAATAGCTGTTTGTATATAACTTTGATCCTCAATTGGAGCACATGCATTAAAGAGATTATTGCACCAACAACTTCAAACAAAATCCTTTCACTATACAACTCTACCTTCTCAACTCAGGACACAATTCCCTGCAGTACAAAGACATATCAGTAAGTGCTCATTTGCACTATTTCCATAGAAAAAATGCACTTATCAACCAGAATAGTGTCATTCTTGTCCAATCTGACATGAGAAATACTTCATTTTAATAGCATGTATACCAAGAAAATACACTTATGTTAATCTCAAACGGTTGTGAAAATGATAAAGTTTGTGGGTAACTGTAGTTTATTGCACATAAATTTTTAATTATAACATACACTTCACATGCACAAATTTTTAAATGAAGGTGTCTCAAGTACCTTTCGTTTGAGTTCGACTTTGATTTTCTTTTCCTTTGCTTCCTTTCGAAGACACCCATTTTCCTTAACTCTCTTCAGAAAATCTTCCCGGCATTTTGAGTGAGTGACATGTTCAATACGAACATTGATCCTAGTAAAAAGTATGCATAAATTAAACACATTTTATAAAAGAGTGTACCTATAATGTAGCAAACAAAATAAAGATTTTAGGCCAACAACAGGTAATGGAGCAAAAAAGGCAAAAATCTGTATAACAAAACCAACTAGATGCACTAATGTCTCAAATTTATTCTTGGAATCATACTGATCCTGCTCGCAAGCTGTCGGCAGACCTGTCTGACATACTATTGCTGTGTGTACGGTGAAAAACTCCTGATAATGGACAGAGAAACTGTCTGAAACATGTAGAGTTTCATTCCAAGAATAAATTGGAGAAATTAGTGCATCTGGTTGGTTTTATTATACAAATTTATCATGATGCATGGTCACATGAACATCAAATTCAAAAAAGGCAAAAATCTCATGAGAGGCAAATCACAACCATGACTCAATGTTACTGTGTTCAAAAGTAACAGCATGGTCACCAAACTTTGTTGGCACAGAAAATAATGAATCATATTTCCTTTAGTCACTTGAACAATAATATAAATAATACACCTCATTACTTTCAGAGAGCCTAACAATGAAAAACACCGGCAGTAAAGTAAAAATGTGGAAGTAAAGCAGAACAGTTCATGTTCACCTACAGATACTGCTTTGGTTAAGGAAATAATAGTATTTCAGAAGGAAAGTAAATGAACAGCAAAAAACTTTGTCACTATTCTATATTATGAACAAACTAATGTTATTACTTATTAAAAAACAAGATCAATTGCACAGTTCAGGTAACAACCTACGAATATGGGCTGTAAAACTCTTTGGTCAAACCACAGCCCTCTGGATGCAGAGAAGGACATTAATAATGGTCAAATTTAAAACGAACACAGAAACAGTACAATTAAGTGCCATCCAGGTGTATGGTAAACTTCATACTTCAGTCAGAATGCAGAAAACACCCCATTTGAAACCAAATTAATGTACCAGTATACAGACAAGACCAAACTCTAGCACTTCATCATACGTACCGCTTAGGTATTATCTTCCCACGAAGACGTTTATTCACAATGATTCCCAAAGCATGAGGTGTTACATTGAAGACACGCCCTGTCTTTCCATGGTAGAATTTGTAGGGCATGCCCTTCTGAACAGCACCATTGCCCTATAAATATAACAAATGTTTTAGCATATTCTGCTGTTTAAAATTTTTGTCATTAAACTAATAAACATTTCCTTACCCTTTGGCACCAGAATTAAGTGCCCCGTGTACTCTGCAAAAAGCATAGGATTTAAATGGCCATCCATTATTTTCCATGTCCTTGGCCGACAACTTTTATGTGATGTTTGCATTTTGTCAGCATCACAATATGCATCAACTGAAGTCATCTTTTGGCACCAAACAGTTAAGTCTGTTTCACTAGGTTTATCGTGAACATTTAGCTATAAGTCAAGAGTACTGCAACAACATAGGAAATATGCACTTGGATATTTGCAACCTGGACTCTTCAGAGATGTTCATATCATTCAGCCCACTGGCAGAGTTTTTTTTTTTACTATATACCCTTCATGAACTTCCTGTTTACACTTTTAAGTTACTGAATATTACCATAAACATGTCTATGATGATGTATGTTAAATTTATCAGTCATAACCTGCAAGTTTCACCTCATGAGAACAGTCTGTACCTGTTGCCTTCCTTGCATCTATGTGATGCTACATTATATAATTACAGAATGAAACAGTCACTATTAAATATTTTGACCACATGTCTATTTTGTTTAAGTAGCCAGCATACAAATAACGGCTATGTGGCTCCATATTATGTTAAATCATCAGATGTTTGTATAATATAAACTAACAAAATACACCTTTGTTAAACTAATATTTTAATTGTTTACTTTTTATGTTGTCTTCTACATGTTTTGAACCCAAGGGTTCATCTTCTGGAATTTGGTTGTATGCACAGTTATGGTATAATTTGTTTACATTCTGAAATTACAACAAACAGCTTTTATAAGATACCTAAGCATATGATATTTTAACTTTTTGATATGCTGATATAAACATAAAACAGTAGTTAAATATACTGATATAAATATAAACGTAGAAATATGAGAATATGAAAAGGTAAGATGTTACATTTATATCACAAGATTTACCTACTATGTTTTATGTTCATATCACTGTACCAGAAAGTTCAAATATTTTATACTTAGAAATCTTATAAAAGCCTCTTATTGTAATCTCAGCAGGTAAACAAATTATACCATACCTGTACATACAACCATCTTCCTGAAGAAGAATCCCTCGGGTTTGAAACATGTAGAAGACACTGTAAAGAATAAAAAATTAAAATATTGGTTTAACAAAGGTGCATTTTGTCAGTCTATATTATACGATTATATTACAATGCACAGTACAAAAAAAAAAAACATAAAATTCATCAGATGTTCTGACCCTGTCATAATTCTTGCAATTACCTTGCAGAGAGTGCAAAGTGGCAAACTGTAGGTTAGGTCATCATCAAACGAGTTCATAGTAACCACCACAACCCCTGCCACCCCTCCCAATACAACATTTCAAGAAAATCTCTCTAGTTAAAACCAGGTTGTGCCACAGGAAAAAAGACAAACATGACAAAGCTACCAGTTTCTTTCTGCAAAAAACTTGAATGTTACATTTGTTCAAAGCACCTAAAATGAATCAGACCTATCAACCACAGAAATAAAAAAAAATTACTGCACTAAATTTTGTGAATGTTTGGGTGAAACTGTTGAAGACAAAGACAAGTATAAGGTTACAGTTATTACACACCACAACTGTCAGTTTGTAATAATTCTACATAAATCAAATGTGCCACAGACACAAAAACTGAAATGCATACAGACAAAGAAAAGTTACAATATTCATTCAAACAATTATATACTGTGAGCGATACAGAGGCATGTTAAATTGCACAACAAGTAACAACTGCCTGACCAGCTAAGCAGCCACCACTATTCCAAGAACACTATGCAATTCGTGCTGCTTACAGCATACGACGTAGCGTAACCCAACTAGGATAAACAAACGTTCATGTCAAACTTGCACGACTCTCTAGGCTAATGAAAAAACTGAAAGGATCATAAACTGCAATTACAAAATCATGGATATTCCATTCAAAATCACACAAATGATACTAAAATTTCACCAACCTTAATGTCGACAATATCACCAACTTTGTACACTTTCATGTACGTCGACAATGGAATGGTCCCATGTTTACGGAATTTGCGGGAAAACAAATCCCTTGTACCTCTCCTATAGCCTTTAGAGTTCGTCATCCTGAATGAACCTGGAAAATATCACATGTTACATTGAAACCGTTTTGTTACTCAGTCCAGAATATACTAAATGCAAAAACTATGTCACCGCACGTGGTGCCGCGTTCGGTAATTCCACTTAGTTCATTAAAAGACACTTGTTGGCAACCACGAATCATATCTGAGTAACATATTATATAATTAGATTACGAATATGGACACATCTAATATGTGTATGATATATTAGTATTATTAAGTAGCACAAATGTCGAAAAATAGCATAAACGTGCCTTACGAACACTACTACCGGAAGCTGAGAACTATTTGACTACAATCGATAACGACATCGATTTTTTATGATTCCAAATAACAAATGAAATCCCAGTCCTCATTAGTAAAATACTTCAAAGTATCATGTTACATTTTATGTGATAACAATAAATAATACTCACTACTTCAATTTTTTAAATTTTCCAGACTTGCCAAAAATAACAATGTCAAATTATCTGGGTACTGCAACAACCACGGATAAGAGTAGGGTGACGACCCACAAAGTTACTTATAATCCGTAGTTATGGATGAGTTGGAACTAGATGATCTGTGGTTGAAACGTAGTGAGTTGGAAGCTCCGATTTTGAGTAGTGGATGGAGGAGGTGTGTGTTTAAGGTGTAATTGTGGTTGCACTGTGCGCAGAGGTATTGCATAGACGATTTGTATGACAGTTACAGATACAATAATTTGTTGTTTTCACTTGCAGTGGCTTAAATATTAGTATTACCGATGCTTCTTTATTTCATGTTGCCTTATTGCAGTTGAGTAGGAGGAGGTAATTTGAGCGAAAGAAGTACTGGAGTACCGTGCTGTTTTAATTTCAGAAATGACTCGCTGGGGACACGTATGCTGCTCTACGTTACTGCTCTTAATAATTAGCATAGCGCTTGCAATCCCCAAACCAGATGACAAGGAAAGGAAAGATCGGGTTCTCGACAATGTAAGCACAGAATTCATGTAACTAATGGTTAGTCTGTCCTTAGACATAGGCCCAGTGTTTTTGTTATTTATTTATTATTAAATATTATTTTAATATGTGTGATACATTTGCCAGTGGTAGAAGTTATACAAGAAACTTTATTTGCCGCCATCAGATTTGACTCGAATTTTCGCCTTAGTGCTCTTATAATGTCTGTCTCAAACATCCCGTGTATGGCAGAAATGATGGGGCTCCATGGACGTAAACAAGACACAAATAATGTGTAACAGTAAAGTGCACTATTCCACTGTTATTTCTAAACCATTGACAATTCAGTATTCATTAACCACTTGAAGGGCAGTTGTATATTTTGATGTGATAATCTGGGAGTGCACATGCCAGGAAAAATTATTTACTTTAATTTATGCCTTGCTGTTAGCATATCATCTAAAGAAACCATGTTGAAAGGACAGCATGCACATAGAATGTTACAGTAAGTGGTGTGTCAGTTGCCAATGTACCACACCAACCCAGAGTCTAATCTTGAGGTTCATTAATTCGAAGGAAAAAAATAGCAGTATTATTTGTGGGGGTTGTACAGAATTATCCAGATAGAATGAAACACATGCCCCACATGCATAAGAGATAGAGACTAAGGCTTCATACACATACAAACAGGCCTGACTGTGTCTACACACATACACCAAAACAGTAACCATAGGTAATACACAGGAGCACCATAGAAGTATTACACATACATCAAAGTTGTAACCATGGCAACTACAGTGAGTCACTCTGGTGGATTACTCTGTCTCTTGTGTTCATTAATAATGGCAGTAGTGATGTGGGCTTGTGTAACCATCATCTGATATAGCAAAAACTGTATAAGATGTGGACTGAAGACACACATTATCTTAGTTAAGTGTTACAATAAAGATTAAATGCACTAAACTGCCATACATTTGTGCAGTGAAGATTCCCAGTAGAAAATATTGGACACTGCTAATCAAACCAAACACATGCATTACAGCAAGCGGCAGGGTCTAAGACAAACAATCTAGAAAGTATAAGGAAACAGGTGAACATTATACAGTACAGATAATGTCACTGAGTGCAGATAAACATGGAAATGGCCAGTACGTTAGATGCATGTGACTTATTTCTCATAACTTGATCTCTGCCTGTTCCATTACATAGCATCAATTAAGGGTTTATTGCTTGTATTGACACGACTTAACAGTAGCTGCACTGAAAAGATGTTGCTTTTGTTGCTGCTGCTGTTGTGTGCACTTGCATATGTGCATATTAAGTACAGTGTAACACAGAGTATGTTTATTGTCAAGACATGTATCAGGAAGAAACTGCATAAAAATGGCACATTCATTCATTCATTTATTATACATTCAGTTAATCCATACATGGTCAGTACAACCCATAGGATATTGAACTTGTAACAATGAGAATACAATAAAGACATGTGATAATATCCTATATGCTTTTATGATCTACAAATACAGAAAATTCTTAGAATTTTCCTTGTCCATAAATAAATAACAATATCTCACATCATTCCACCATATATAATTATGCTGACAACAGGTTTAGAAGTAAGTTTCCAGTGTTCATTTCTTTTGAAAGTAACAGTATATCAACTGGTGAATAATTGCTAGAGAAGTGGCAGGAAAAAACAGTCATCATCATCTTTATCATAATCATCAACTTTGCATAAATTAATTATTTGTACTGGAGTTTCACAGAATGTCAGTAGGAAACAGTGCTGTACACAGTTCTGTTTTCTAAGCACCTGGCATGTTTATAAGAGCTTCCTTTTGTGGTAGGAATATCTTTCTTGCTGTCGTGAGCATTACCTCAGAATGCTATATCATACACCACAATTGAGTGGAAATATGTGCAGTACACAGTGTTTAGTATTTTTTAATATCTATAAATACAAAGGACTCTCTTATGAAGCATGTGGCAATTAATATTTGCATAGCTCTTCCAATTTATGTGATAACCAATTTTAGGACTAGGAATGTTGTTTTTTTTTTTTTTTTTTTTTTTTGGCTCATCCTATATATTGATCATTATAGCTTATCTGCAAATTAATTAATTGATTTATTATCTGTAATAAATTTTATTAAGTTTGCTGGAGTTCACAGTGAGCCTACAGACTGTAAACCATTTTTTCGTGACTAAGGACATGGTTTGATAACTCTGTAGATTGATTATGTCAGATTATGCAGGTATCGTCTACAACTAGAGGTGGCACAGTGATTGAACTAATACTGGGAAGTGGGTTTATTTTTTTAGATTGTTTTACAATTTTGTGGTTGTGACTTAAAAAAGTAACAATATACATTGTAATACACACTGAACCACTTTTAAGTGATGATATAATAACAAGAAAAGTGTACTAGAATGTGTCATTGGTGTGAATTGACAGATGCATGTAGGTTTAGAAATTCCAATGGCATCCTGTATGCTAGGAATAAAGTTGACTGATGAAGGTGAATGGAGTGATTTGAATTCCAGGAACTAAGTGATCAAGAACATTATCAGAATGCACAACACAATGCACAGTATGATCATGAAGCATTTTTAGGGGAAGAAGCCAAAACATTCGATCAGTTGACACCAGAAGAAAGCAGAAGAAGATTGGGGTAAATGTATTTTTAATTTAGGGGTGCACAAATTTTCCAAAAATTCAGGAACCACTTCATATCGTGCTAGTAGGTTGACGTAAAGCAAGTTTGATCCACAAGTATTAGGTGCCACCATAAAAGAAAAGGCACTGGGCTACAAACCGGAAGGTCGCGGGTTCAATTCCCGATGGTGTCATTGGAATTTTTCTTTGACATTATCCTTCCGGCCGCACTATGGCCCTGGGGTCGACTCAGCCTCTAACAGGAATGAGTACCAGGAATATTTCCTGGGGGGTAAAGGCAGCCGGTGCATAGGGCTGACAACCTTGCCATCTTCAGGTGCTGATTGTCTTGGAATCTGGGAGCCTCGACCTCCTGGAACTCTCAGGGCCTGTCCAGGCCTGTAATGGGTTTGCCTTACCAGTTTTTTACCATAAAAGAAAAATAGATGTCACAATGAACTGGTGCCTGGGAATTGTGCACCCTTGTTTCAGCCATTAGGAGTGTTTGCGTATCAGTTTGTTTATGTATGTGCTGAGATTATGAATTTGTGTAGTTTGTGATAAGCTTTGTTAATGATAGGGGAGAGAGGCTGTGGAAATTTTGCAGCTTACAGTTGCACCCAGCATGAGACAGCATGCATTGGGATCAGCATACCACCTCATTGTAGCTGTTAAGGGTGGGAAGTCATTGTGGAGCCACACTTTAGACACTTTTTGCCACAGTTTTTGTCTTGTAACTGAATTTAGTAGACTTCCTTGCAGACTACAACTAGTTAATCTATTACCCCATTGTACTACCATTTTATTTCTCCAATATGGGATCACAAATTGATATCTCACTTGAGAATCACACTGATGAGCCACATTAATTTTATCTGCGTATGAAATTACCCATAAAAGGGACTTTTGGATGAAAATATATATTTGGTTAATAACAGTGATATTCTATATTATTGCTGCTTTCCTTTTCATTGCCCCTTTTATAAACAGGTACAGTAATATGCTGGGGGCACGCGGTGGCGCAGTTGGTTGAGGCACTGCGCTACAAACCAGAAGGTCGCGGGTTTGATTCCTGATGGCGTCATTGGAATTTTTCATTGACACGATTCTTCCGGTCGCACTGTGGCCCTGGGGTTGACTCAGCCTCTAACAGAAATGAGTACCAGGAATATTTTCTGGGAGTAAAGGCGGCCAGTGTGTACGGCTGACAACCTTACCCCCTTCATGTGCCAATTGTCATGAAATCTGGGAGCCTCAACCTCCTGGAACCGTCAAGGCCTGCCCAGGCCTGTAATGGGATTGCTTTACCTTTACAGTAATACACTTCTTCCATTTCTGTAGCAGTCATTTATTATTCTGCATAAGTTTCATATATCTGTGGCTCTTGGAATGTAATTGTGTTGTATTGGCTGGGGTGAAAAAGGTGGTTAGTTGAACTGTTTGGAAAGACCTTTCATGCCACATTCTTAACTGTTAAGAATTGTTTGCTGAATAATTTTATCTCATAATTCTGTGGTATGCAATTTCAGATTAATAGTTGACAAAATTGATAAAGATGCAGATGGTTTTGTGTCAGGAGAGGAACTAAAGGACTGGATTCAGTACACACAGAAACGGTACATTGTTGATGATGTGGAACGACAGTGGAAAGCTCACAATCCAGAAAACAAAGAGAAAATTTCATGGGAGGAGTATAAGAAGATGGTTTATGGATTCATGGATGGTAAGAATACAGTGATAATAGGTGATACAAGTACAACATTGGAGATGTTGCAGAAGACAAAAAGATTTCTAGGAGGTTATACTTTGTCAGCCAATAGGTATTTTTTGGCATGTTTAAGGATCAGTGCCTTCATCATCAGTGTAAAGTAGTGCTAGGGCTGTGAAACTTGAATCTTGCTCTTCTCTGCTGATAGCCTAAACACTGTAAATTTGGAGTAAAAGCCCACTGTTTTGGAGAAAATATGTATCTGCTTCAGCGTCAGATTATGGCATCATTCTGGGCATCTGAGGGTTTGTGATTTTTAATTGTATTATAAGAATACATTTAGGTATTGAAGTGTGTTAAAGTACTGTGTTTCCTGCATGAGAATTTTTGTCAGCAGACCCTTGACAAGAAATGTCTTAAATGGTGAAATGTAAAAGTTGGCTTTATTGCTGGAGCCACTTTCTAATTTGTTCCCAAGCAGTTATTTCACAATATTTCTATTGATCACAGATGTGTATTTTCAGGATAGGATGGCTATACTTGGAATAATGAAAGATTCATAAAACTTAAGTCGTAATTGACCACCTAAAAATTAAAGTCCAAAATCAGTTTTGTTGACACTGGTGCACTTTCTTCATATAGCTCACAGCCTCATTACACAGTCTTCAGTCACGGCACATTATCATCTAGTACATTAAAGTCTTCAAAGCACCACTTGGGGGTTCAAATTCTGCTGCCACATCTCTGTGATATGCTTCAGTTAATTTAAAAAAAATTAATAACAAAAACTTTGCAGCTGGAAATAAACTGATGATTTGTCATACACAAGCAGTGAAGTGGTCCATGGTCAAAAATCAACTGTGGTACAGTTTGACCATCAAGAAACAAATAATTGTGATAAAGTCTTTTATACATATTAAATGGGTTTTTGTAACGCAGAATCCAAAGAAAATGAACTTCTGAATCACGGAAACGTTTTGCCGGAGAACATCATGAGTAGACAAATTTAACATTACTCTTAGGGGAGCTTGGCAGGGCTTTAGAAATCTGACGTTTAAGATGGGAAAACTTTGTATGTCGCAGAAACCCATATTTTGGCCCTACCTCACTGCTGTTGTATCTGACTGACAATTTGTTTTAATGTCAGGTGAAATGTGGTTCGCATTCACGGATGTCACAGGATTTGAATTAAATTTGCACGTAGTTGTGTTGCTTTTGGTCATGTCTTTGACCATGTACCACAACATCCTGTGACAGTTTCCATGTTCAAGTTACAATAAAAGCCATACTGTTACATAGTGGTAATTACCACAAATGACAACAGATCAAAGATATTGGTGTTAAATTGTTCACTGCTGGTGATGAGCAGTTACACAGCACAGTCATCATTGAACTTGGATTTTCAGAAAAACAAAAACATAGATTAAAAATAATTATGCTGGAAAATGTAAAGAAACCTGGCACTTGGGATATGCAGTGCCCTGGTTTACTACATATTACTTAGTGTCTTAGCTTTTTTGCTATGATTAGAACTGAGATTGGTTTGGACAAGTGGGTTCATACCCTTAGAAATAAACATGTCTGTCTTTACTGTCTCCCAGAAGTGTATTTATTATCGTAGCACTTTGTGGAATTTTTCTCCTCACCCTCTCATGCCTCCATATAGTGCTGTGTAGGTACAGAGACAGCTTCAGCTTTACTTGTTTTTCTGTATTGTGAGAAGCTACAGAGACATTAAATGTACCGTGTCTGAATAAAATAAATTTTCCACCACATTATAGGAAATCATAAGCATTATGTTGGCTATAATTGCAGCCATTTGTACTTTTAGTTTCACTGAAGTCTAGTAATTTTTAAAGATCCACAGCCTCTGCATCTCAACCTTCATATCTGCATTTATACTTGGGTTGCCCCATAATACATTGTAATGACACATCTATTACTGCACTGATATCACAACTAACGTGTCATGCTTTAGTTTTAAGTTTTGCTGTATGTGTGTCATCATGTAACTGTCATTTTAGGCATGTTTACATCCCTCTGGAGTGCACAGTAAAATTGCCCAGTCAATCTATTTGCAAGGAACAACTCTAGAACTTCTGGATGGATCTTCGTGATATTTACAAATGGAAAATTTTTGGGCAATTGTAATGGTCACTTTACATGGCAACCTTCGTGCATTTCAGAGAACATCTCCTGTTTACGTAGGCCTATCCATCATTCCATGCAAGAAAACAGAGAAAGTTTATGTGGCCTATCCCATCATTCCATATGAGAAATAAAAGAACACCTTTATTGGATTAAGAGTGTTTTTCATATAGGGTTTGTTTAATTTTTTTCATGCAGTAATGTATTAGAATGTGACTTTAAAGCTTCACTCCTCTCTGCTATTACATACACTATAAGTTTCTATAATATTTCTCAGAATTCTGGCAGCAGCACTACAGTCGAACATGATGAGTTTCAGTACCCTTGCTAAGATAGAGACAACACATGTCATACATAAAAAGTGCAAATACACATTTAAAATGCCGGCATTTAACAATGTTGTGCATGCAGTTATCAAGTGTTGGAGGTATTATCAGACCACACATGCCAGAATTGTTGTGTTATAAATATACATTTCATAACTTGTTTTATGTGTTTATTGTTAGTAGTGTTTAATACCCCTTGTCATAATTGGATTCTGCCTAAGCATCACCCTTTTTCTTAGCTTTTTAGTGCTTTCATATCTTCCTCTTCAGTTGGAGTTCTAATGTTAAATTCATTTTAAAGCAGTGATGAGCCACTTTTTCTGCATGAGAACCAAATTAAAACTTTTAACACCCTGAATGGGCTGTAAGCCAAGGGATAGCAATGGCAGCTGTATTTTTATAACAGAATTTTCCTGTAGTCTTTTAAGTAACAACACCTAGTAGCACTGATGCAGTTAAAAAGTATTTTTAATGTCTGTAGTTCTCAGAATGTTATTTCAAAGGATAGAAGAATGTGAGTAAGGGGCTTGTTTCTTTGCCACTAAATTCTCAGTATGGGGATTCATGTCTTACGAGATGTAACATTGTGTTGTCAGGTTAATGTTTCCTGACGTAGTGGAATGTCAGAAAACAGTAACCCAGCAACACAGCGTCTCATCCCAGAAGGTCTGAATTCTCAACAACGCTGCTGTGAAAACACCAAATATTGCAACTTCTGAATATCCTGTTATGTGTCAGAAATAGCAACTCAGAGGCAGCTTTCTAGTGTTTCATACTGAAGTTGATTTCTGAATTAGAATTCTAAAGTGCAATTTCATGGGACTCTTAGATATGGATCCCAGTGAACTGGAGAAAGAAGAAGAAGGATTTTCATACCAGAGTATGCTGCGCCGTGACAGGCGACGGTGGAGTGTAGCTGATCAAGATGGAGATGATGCTCTTACAAAGGAGGAGTTTTCAGGATTTCTTCATCCTGAAGAAACTGGCCATATGAGGGACATAGTAGTTTTAGAAACAATGGAGGACATAGATAAAGATAAGGATGGCCGTATATCACTGAGTGAATATATTGGAGACATGTATCGAGGCACAGAAGGTGAACCTGAGCCTGATTGGGTAAAAAACGAGAGAGAACAGTTTTCTCAGTACCGAGATAAAGATAAAGATGGGTTTATGGATCAGGAAGAGGTAAGGTTTAACTACTGCTGTATGGGGTTTTGATAATGACATATTACATTTGTAACTACTTTGATAGATAGAACTGTGTTCATTGTCTAGTGTTGTAGAAGTGTAAGAAAGTCAGCACAACACTTTTGAAATGATATCTGGGCCCAGAGATTTGCGAATAGCTTGGTTTAACCCTTATCCTGCTAACGTGGAGAATATGGTGAGCTTCTAATAATGCCAGCAAATGGCAGATGGGATTTAATTCAGCGTTTAAAGGGTTAACAGGCCTAACCAAATAGGTGCCTGTCTGTCTTTCTTATCTGAGAATGGAAATAGATGTGTTATGTTTCCCTTTTGTATTTTTGGAACACAAGACAATGGACAAAGTTCAAAAGTTAAGTAGTCTTAATTTTTTAGGGATTTAACAGTACTAGAAAACTATAGTTCAGTTAGGAGTACATGTTATCCAAATGAAGAGCCAGGATAGCATAGTGGGTGTAGTGGCTAGGCTGTGCATTTGATGTTGAGTTTAGTTTTTCATCTGCAGAACATCTGGCCTGGCTCTGGGGCCCACTTAATGCTATTCATTGGTTACCAGGGCTTCTTTTCCCAGGTGTAATGCAGCCAGGATTTCAAGATGACTACTTGTTTCAGTCTAGTGTCAAGGTTTAGAATGAGTGGAACCATAACTCTGCTCTCCCTTCTCTCCTTCATAGCATGTATATGAACAACTGTACCCAAAATTCTTATGTTCTCCAAATGAGTTCTGTGTAGTTTTGCTTACCTCATTGGTCTTTGTATTATTGATTTGAAGAGTCAGATCAATTCTGGCAAAGGTACTCACGTGTATATATAGATAAAAAATATTTCCCTTTTATTTCGTTAGTAACCATAATAAAATAAGCTTTAAGTTGTGATGTTCCGAAGGTGGCACCTTCTAATCATGTAGATAGTTACCAGTGAAAAATGGAGGTACCTTATCTTCCAAAATGTTATTAGTGACATGACTGCATTGTTGCATCTGCCATGAAAACCTCAAGCTTTGTATAAGAAAGTACAAGTATGACTTATCTACATGAAATCTCTGTCATATTTTATGAGTGATTTTTGTGTAATGAACTGTCCAGAGGAAGAAGTGTCTTAAAACAAGTTGTACTAAAATTTAAACTCCTCATTTGCAAAAGAATTTTTAGTAAAGTAAATGCTGAATATATTTTTAAAAATACAAGTACAATTTTAGAATGTTTAATGCATGACATGTTTTGTATAGAGTATAAATTGATGTTGGCCTATGTGTTTCCACCAAGACTTGTGTAATTGTCTCACTGATGATGGTGTACTAGACCACAACATGTAAGCTTGTTAAAAAATATCATTTCAACCCATACTTTGATTAGCCATATTTGAAAACCTAGTATATGAAGGACATGGAGGATGATGAATCAACTTAACACTAAGAACATATTTTATAGACATTTTTTGTTATAATTATATGTTCTTTTAAATTGTGGAATCTTAGTAGGAATTTATCAGTAATGGAATAGACATTATAATTTGAGTATGCATCATTGATAAGTACAATAAAGAAAGTTATATTATTAGTAGGGAAAATTTGTGATTAAATTTCATGATAAGCTTTCTGAAATGTCTTTGTTCCTTGCAGGTTAAGAACTGGATCATTCCACCAGATTTTGATCATGCTGAAGCAGAAGCCCGACATCTTATCTATGAATCTGATGTAGATGCTGATAATAAATTGACCAAGGAAGAAATACTTGCAAAATATGACCTGTTTGTTGGGTCACAGGCAACTGACTTTGGAGAAGCCTTAGCACGACATGATGAGTTCTGATAAGCCCCCCCCCCCCTTTTTTTTTGTTTTTTTATATATATATATAAAATAATTATATGCCTGTTGCATGCAGGTTTATTTTGGAATACATAAAAAAGTTACTGAAATGTTTATATATAGATACTGGAAGTTCTGCTTCCATTATTTGTCAGATTTAAAATGCGTACCTCTTGAAACAGTCTAACATAGCATACACAAAGTTAATCCTGTCAGTGTTATTTACAGATTATTCTGCAGGTTAATGTTTCTGTCCCATATTGTATACAATGTAGCATGTTCACTTGAGATATGACTGGAATATTCTGCAGGCATCCTGTAATGGAGATTATATTATGTTTATTTGAGATTAAAGGTATGAGACTGGATGCAAGAGAAATACTGAATTTGAACAAAAAAAATAAATATTGGTTTGCTTCTAGTATTGCAACATGGGAAGGATTAATTAATGAATATTTTGTACCAGATATTTTTTTCATTACTCTTGTACTGAAAAGTTTTCTTAGAATAGAGTCTCATGATACCAAGAACGTCGTATGACCATCATATGCTTAACATAGCATAAGATTGTCAGTTGCTTTAGAGCCTCCATTTCTCTTGTGACCAGGCATATAATTACAGTGTGTTTAATTTGGTGAGGCAGTACCTGTTAATTATAGCTTTCCACATCGTGTATCTAAATTTGTTTCCCACTTTATTGTGTGGGAATATGACATGCAAGGTTCTAAATTGTGATTCTTCCATTTCTGCAGTTTCAGTAACTTGCATTTCAAACTTGTAACAGGGGTTATTAACAGCTTGAGCAGTTGGCATAGCTGAGTAAGTATTTGAAGATTTGAGGAAACTTCACAATGTGAACATTTGAATGTCATTAGATTTAATTTTGGTGCAATGTATGAATGTGTGTAATGTCTGTGGGTTAACCCTTTAAAACCTGAATTAAATCCCATCTGCTATTTGCTGGCATTATTAGGAGCTCACCATTTTCTCCACGTTAACAGGATAAGGGTTAAATTATTAACCCTTAGGCGACTAATGTCATATATATATGA
>Ga0268261_10000993_pt1 | contig 19045 bp, 20 predicted proteins | sample TergutNc150P1_FD_190353 | JGI IMG/M metagenome (GOLD analysis project Ga0268261, IMG submission 190353) | Nasutitermes corniger P1 segment gut microbial community from laboratory colony in Florida, USA - Nc150 P1 (SPAdes) (version 2) | ecosystem: Host-associated > Arthropoda: Insects >...
TGGGGAATAGGGTGGATGTTCCAACAATTTATAGTGCAGATCCCTTAATTTTCCCATTGCCAAAACACTTTTGTGGGTGGGTGCATTGTCCTGATGAAAGATGATTTTTTTTCTTTTGCAGACCGGGTCTTTTTCTCACAAATTTTTTCATCTGGTCTGGTTAAAAGATTGGAATAATATTCCCCGGTTATTGTCTTACCCTTTTCAAGATAATCAATAAACAAAATGCCTTCAGCATCCCAAAACACCGATGCCATGACCTTTCCTGCTGATGGAACCGACCTTGTCTTCTTTGGCGCTGAACAACTGGCTTCTGTCCAGTGTTTTGACTGCTGTTTGGATTCTGGTGTGTAATGGTGAATCCAAGTCTCATCCATAGTAATAAATTGACGCACAAAATCAGTTTTCTTTTTGTTAAAACGCTCCAAGCACTGTTCAGAAATTTTGATGTGAGTGCGTTTTTGATCTGCTGTGAGCAAGCGTGGCACCTATCTTGTGCAAAGGTTTTTCATATCGAATTCTCCATGCAAAATATATCCTACATGTTCTTTTGAAATGCCTGTAGTCTCAGCAATTTCTCGCTCTTTCATCCGCTGGTCATCCAATACCATATCGTGCACTTTTTTAATGATTTCTGGTGGTGTTGCCCTTTTTGGATGTTCTTCACGTGGATCATCTTCAAGGCTGGTACGGCCACGTTTAAACTCGGCAGCCCATTTGTTAATTGTCGAAAATGAAGGAGAAGGGTCCCCATAAACTTTTCTGAACTTTGAATGAATTTCATTTGGCGTTAAACCTTTTACAAAGAATTTTGTAACTGCACAATACTCAGTTTCATCCATTTTAAGGGATATAGACAACACTCCTTCTTCAGATAGCTGTATAAAACAAACTACTTGATAGAATGACTTGCAATTTCACATGGATGCTTATGACAGATGTACCAACTTAGGAAAAAAAAATCTTGCCAATAGTGTTGCCATCTATGGTCGAGGCACAGAACTTTTCAGACCACCCACATAATATAGTACCAGTTGGTGGGATTATTAGTGGACATACGAAGTGTGCAAATTGAAGAGGTTGCACCCTGAGCATGTGGCTTGAAATTGCAAGAAATGTGAGTGAACATCCTGTCCCTGTCAAGTCTCTAACCGGGGCACTTCACAGATACAAGTCAGAAGTGCTCATGCTTGCTGGGTTTATGGGCATCATGAACCGGAAGATACCAAGGATGGCTCCTGCTACAGCCTCCCATTTGCACTGTTTTCTTTGTACACCATGTATTGCTTATAGGATTTTGAGTCTTTAAGTTGAAGGCCAGTCATTGCAAGCTTTTGCGTTGTTACACCTCGGGTGTTTCACCGTAACTGTTTGCAGAGTTGTACAATTATGTTCTGTCAGCTGGTGGTTGTGCAGCTTTTATTGGTTTTTTAACAGTGCTTTCAGTAGCTGAGATTTTTGTGTCGTAGGATAGAATGGTATGAATAATGAATTGGTAAGGATGTGGAAGGAAGGAATTGTGTCATTTGAGATGATAATCCATGATTTGTGTGGAGGGACTGAGGAAATTCATGAAATTCCTCAATTAGGATAGTCAGACTGTGGCCTAGGAATGAATAAAGTATTAGGTGTGAGATTTGATGCCTTCACAATGGAAAAAGTTATCGTGATCTTGGTTGTAGTTCTTAACTGTAGTGTGGTGTCGTTAGCTTCGTTTGGTTTGAGGAGCATGCTGCCTGTATCTTCTGTGCAATAAAACCTGTCCACCTCTTGGACTGCAAATGGTATGACACCCCGAATAACACAGTATTAAAAGTCTTACAGTTGGAGTCTCCTTGATTTTGCCAATTTTATCTTGCAGGTTGGTATTGTTGGACGGACAGGTGCCGGGAAGTCATCACTTACATTAGGCCTGTTTCGCATTATCGAAGCTGCAGGTGGGCAGATTCTGATTGATGGTGTGGATATCTCAAAACTCGGTCTGCATGCTTTGAGGTAAGTGGATATTGAGTATCAGTGTGTTTATTGTAAAACAGCAGTGATTAAAATGTGCTTTAGTTGGTAGGCATAGGTTTACAATAGAAATTTTGTGGTAAATAATTAAAAAATGTTGTTCATTGTGGGAAATAACGAAAATAACGTGAACAATGAAATTTTAGTTTATTATCCAGACAAGCAAGTGCATTTGTTGGTCTGGATAATAAACTATACAAGATACATGGTACATACATTAAAATAAGTGTGATTTTAATCTCATAAACCCTTGACACCTTCTTAAAGTAATATTTTTAATGGCTTGAGAATCCCATGTGAAATCTGAGACAAAGCTTTTAATTCCCTGGCAGAGGCCACAGGAGACTTGTTTAGTTCTTTGGCTTTCAGAGTGCCCATTATCCAAATGGGGCTTGCTACCAGAAGTTCCTTGAATGTGTGTAGGTACTTGCTGTTTGCCAAACTTAACTTCTAAATTTAATTGGTAAGTAGAGGTTATTGAAACAGACAACAAAGTCTTAATAAATATAGGCCCAGAAACTAAGTATTTTAGAGATATTTTGCATTGTTGTGGTATCAGTTTGAGCACCTCTTGGTGAACAGTGAGAAAGGAAAAACAATTTCTTTTGAAGGAATGGTTATGTTGTGTAAAAATAAAGGAACTGAAACATGTGACAGTTCTACAGAATCCTACTGTTCATACAGTGTATGAACTTGCACTCAGAACTCTAGACACAGGCTGCTACAGAACAATGTTCAGGATCTCTGAAATAGTTGTTTTCCAGACCTATGTGTATTAAGACTTTGTTGCTTGTTCCATTGAGCTCTATTTGTCGATTTGTCTGTATAATTTTGAAACACTGGTATGTGTAGTTCTCAAAAGTGTTTTTGTTTGTGATTCTTTGTGTCCCCCCCCCCCCAAATGTGGTATATCTTGATTAATTTATACTTAAAAAATTACAGATTGCTGCATCCAGTTTGTTTTCAGACCACCCCGCCCCTCCTTCTACTCTCATAACCATTTCTTGCAACAGAATAATTTTCCGGTGTTGCATCTTAGGTGACCAGAACAGTGACAATGACAAGTGCTGTCTCTCATGCTTCCTATGAACTGACCTTAGTGAATGTACCATAACTGTTTTTTCATATATTCATGAGAAAATGGTTTGTATCCATAAGGTGGCATTGGTTATTGGATGATCCTTCCATAAAGTGTTGAGAGAGAGCAAGTTTGCAAAATAATGTAACAACAATTTTAAATCAGATAATTCTGTCATAATAGGTCACGATTAACAATTATTCCTCAAGATCCAGTACTCTTCTCAGGAACATTGCGTGTCAACTTGGATCCATTTGACCGTCATTCTGATGCAGAAGTATGGCTGGCTCTGGAGCATGCACATCTGAAGGCCTTTGTAAAGGGATTGTCGGATTCACTAGAGCATCCTGTATCAGAAGGAGGGGAGAACCTCAGGTATGCTGAGATTTTAAATTAGTAATTCTAGTGATAACTTATATGTAATACTCCAAGCTTTCATGAATAAATTGTTTGTGGGCTGTCAGCCATTTTGTAGCAGGGTCAGAATTAAATATTTCTGGGACCTGCCTTGTTTCTGTCATCATGGTTGATGTGGTAAGGAACTGCCATTTGATACGTGTACAGTGTATGACCACATCCATCCCTTGGTGCCTCATCTTCACCAGCCTGCTCATCTACTGTAACAACATTGCTCAAAGCCAAAGCAGGTCTCAGAAGTGGTGGGTTTTTGACTCAGCTGTACCACAACTGGTGGCAGAAAAACATTTTAGTGACCACTGAATTGTCCAATAACTGAATAGCCATGAATTGTGAGACAGATTCAGCCTTTTTAACATGGGATGATGGTTACCATGTATAAATTTGAACCTTTATGTGCATAACAGAATCTAGTAGGGGGATGATGAGCTTGTGAGGGTTGAGGTGGGAGCAGTCTACTGAGATATGATGAAATGCAGATTTATGTGTAGGTACCAGTGTGTCAGAGGAGCTCTTTACTTTAATCTCCAGGTAATCCAAGAAGACCAGAATCTTCAATGTTCTACTTGTTTTTGTGTATGCATTTTGAAAAATTTATTAATGTTTTGGACATTGTGAATTTTGAATTTCTTGCAACTTATAAAAGTAAATATATTCAGGATATATAGGTAATTTCAAAAGTAAAACCTTGCTTTTATATGTGGCCTTCAAACTTCAGAAGTTTTTGAACCGTCATTTTATCCAACAGTGGGGGCGTATAAAAAAAGTGTTGCATTAGTGAGTATTAGAAATACGGTGAAATGATTTAAAAAAAACAGTTGCAAGTGAATGTGGTATTCATATATTCAGGTATGATGCAAAAACATGGTATGTCATATTTGTATTATTTATCATTCTTAAGGTGCTGTAATGTCAAGTGACATAAGCAAACCATGTGTCAGTAATGTATAATCTGTAGGTGTAAAGGCAGTATGCAGCAGAGAGTTTAGAGCAGTATTTGAAGTACAGATACAGGTGAAAGAAATAACAACTGGAAGGGGTTTTCCTGGATTGTACCCAGTACAGGTGGAAGAAATATTTCTGTTGTCACATATTTTGCAGATATTTGTAGTAATGTTAGATGTAGAATTCATTGTGCTGTTATTTTATTTTATGAAAAATTTACCATTAGAAAGAACTAAGGTTGTGGAGAAAATATGAGGATATATTGAATGATACCATTATCATAAATTGACAAAATCTGAGTGTTATGTAATTTTATGTAAATTCAATTTTAGGTTGGTTTAGTAAAGAGATACAGAAGTTTGATTGCACATGCTGTGATGAACAATCTTGATTTCATTCTACAGTGTTGGCCAGCGTCAACTAATATGCCTGGCCAGAGCTCTACTTAGGAAAACAAAGGTCCTCATTCTCGATGAGGCTACTGCTGCTGTTGATTTGGAAACTGATGACCTTATACAGGTATGTGTTCTGTCATGTGTGAAAATAATGCACTGTTTGCATCATGTGAGTGGCATGGTTTGTACATGGAGTTCAATTGAAAACCGAATCTGTACACATGGCAAGCTTAATGGTCTGATGTTTCCTGATACAATAAATATTGTGACTTACTGCATATTGGAGTAGGGGATGGAAATGACCGCTTTTAGATCTCAGGTTTGCTTGATACCTGGTGAACAGATTATGAAATACTGTTTGAAGTTTGTCAAGAACTTGCTGGTACTGCATGGGAAGTTTAATGGCAGCTGCATGATTTACATACCACCATTCCTATTGCCGTGTGTACAGTATATTGCAGTATATGCATCTTAGTGACACTGCATTTTAATCTACTCTCTGTAAGAGATGTGTGAAGCCTAGTGTAATACACATTTATTTTATTTGTAAGTATCCAGTACAGGTTAATACAGGCAATGTTCATTGTGGAGGAAACTATATAAGGAAGAAATCATATGAAAAGTGTTCCAGGAAATTTAGAATACTGTTTCCCAGTGGGAAACAGTATTCCAAATTTTGATCCCAGGTAAGTGGGTCCCTTTCACCACAGCACGGTGTATCCCCAGGTTTTGGGTGGAGGAACGGTCTCCAGTATGGAGGGTAGCTGCACATATATTTAATTAGCAGTTGCAGACAGCTGATGAGGGGTAGTCCTCCATCTTGGGGGTTGTGCGAGGTGCTAACACATCCTCACCATAAGTACTTACCATGTGACGAATCATTCACGAATGCCTCAGACTTTGACTGATCCTTTGGTATGACGTGAAAAGTAGAAGGGGGACATGAGGTTCGGCATGTGGAACATGAGAGTTAGACCAAGGTTACTTACTACAGTGGCCAGGGAATTAGCAAGGTATATGTTAGATTTTGTAGAAGAGGTTAGGTGGGACAAGGGAGGCACTGAACAATGAAGAAATTAAAAAATAAAGAACAGATTGAAGTCAGGGAATGCTTGCTATCAATTGGTGCAGAACCTTCTGTCTTCCAGTGTGCTATCTGCAAATATAAAGATTAAAATACACAGAAGAATAATTTTGCCTGTTGTTTTATATGGGTATGAAACTTGAACTCTCACACTGAGAGAGGAACATAGGCCGAGGGTGTTCGAGAATAGGGCGCTGAGGAAAATATTTGGGCCTAAGAGGGACAAGGTAACGGAGTGGAGAGTACTACATGAGTAGCTTTACGAGCTGTACTTCTTACCAAATACAGGGTCTTTCAAAAAGATGTGAACGATTTAAATTTGGTGTATTTTACTTATTAATTGTCAAAATAAGATACAGTTTCACACATAAGTAATGTAAGTGTCCAAGTTATTTACCAATAGAAATCAGCTCACAAATGCTCAATGTGAGTGCCCTTTCTTACTCTGCAAATGTCAATACGATAATCTAACTCCTGCCAGACGCGCTTCAACATGTTCCCATCAATGGTTTGCACCACAGCTCGAATGCGATCTTGCAGTTCTCACACATTTTGGGGGAGTGGTGATTTGTAGGCATTGTCTTTTAACGTATCCCCATAGGAAAAAATCACAGGGTGTCAGGTCTGGTGACCTCGGTGGCCAGAGTAGAAGATGTTGACCATTGTTGACTCCTCTTCCAATCCATCGATGTGGCAGTCTCGTTAAGGAAGTTCCTAACATTACGGTGATAGTGGCATGGGGATCCATCCAGCTGATAGACAAAGTCAGCACTGTCATGTTCCAGTTGTGGCATAAGCCACGTAGTCAGCATGTTCCGAAATGTTTCGCCATTCACGGTTCTATCAGGAAAGAAGTACGGGCCATACACTTTTGACGTGGAGATGGCACAAAACACATTTGTTTTCAGAGAATCACGTTCATTTTCAATAATTCATTGAGGCTTCTCAGTCCTCCAGATATGAACATTTTGCTTGTTCACTTTTCCACTTACGTGGAATGTAGCCTCATCACTGAACCGCGACCTTTTTAGAAAATTATCATCATCACCGCACAAGTCTTGAAATGACACACAAAAGTGCAGGCGTTTTGTGTGATCTTCTCGTCTCAGGTGCTGTAGCATCATCAATCGATAAGGGTGCATTTGTAAACGCTTACGCAGTACGCGCCACACAGTTGTTTGGGAAATACCAAGCTCCCGGCTCGCTCTTGCTGTAGATTTCTGCGGACTGCGTTGAAAAGACTCTCCAATTCTTTCCAAAGATGCCCCGGAAGTCGAAGTCCTACCTGGCGATTACCCTTACAAAGACAGCCTGTTCGCCGGAATTTATCATACCAACTTCAGATAGAGTTCTTCGCTGGTGGTTCTTTCTTAAATCGTATATGAAACTCTCGCTTCACAGTCAAAACCGACCTACTCACGTGAAAATGTAAGACGCAAAATGCCTTCTCCTCTCCATTGGCAGCCATTTTGCAACTAGTCAGCCTGCCACCTAGCGGTTGTATTATGAAGTAATTTGGCACTCTCCAAATAAACTTGACATGTGTTCCAATGTATTGTATGCCATATTTGATCAGTGGTAATGTGGTATTCCTCACGGGAACGTGTTTTTATCGTTCATATCTTTTTGAAAGACCCTGTATTATTGCTATGATCAAATCAGAATAATAAGGTGGGCCAGACATGTAGCATATATGGGGGGGAGGATAGGGGCATGCCAGGTTTTGTTGGGGAAATCTGGGGGGTTGGGGGGGAAACACTTGGAAGACCTAGGCATAGATAGGAGGATACTAGATACTACTAAAATTTATTTTCAGGAAGCGGGGTGGGGGACAGGGGCAGGATTGATCTGGCTCGGGATAGGGAGAGTTGGGGGCACTAGTGAATGTGGTAGCAATGTTCAGGTTCCATTAAGTGACTTTTCTGCATGGTGTTAGTAAGCTAGCTAGCTAGTTGATCAGTTGTTTGGTTAGTTTCTCATCCTCTCAGTTTGTTCGAAATGAAGCATGTCTGAGAGTTGAAGGAGGTCTTTCCAGCATCACCTCTAACATGCAGAAAGTGACATAAAATATATATAAATATGTGTGGAAATGTAAGGCCATTAAGCTTGCTTTGCCATGGGATTCAGTTGTCAGTTGAACTGCCTGTATTAAGCATGAATGAGTGGTATTCTCTGAAAGCTTTATTTTCATCTTGTGTTTCTTTGACTGATGATTTACATTCATCTAATATCACCCTCAAGATATATAAGAGGCCTGACCAGTGCATTAGAATGACAGGCACAGTAGTTTTGTGCATGAGATTTGAGGTTCTTTTGAAGGTGTATATTGAGCTGTGGTCTTCTAGGATTTGACACTGTGTATGTGGCATTGCAGAGGACCGCAGCTTAAAAGTTTTGTCCGTAGTGTACATTTTATTTCCAGTACAAGTTTCTGATCAATACCATTGAAAGGGTTAAGTACTATCCATTTGCTGTCCTATGTGTAACATTAGCTAGTCTTGCAACTCGTAGACTTTCTGGGCTTTTTCCTTGGTATGTATTGAAATGTCATATACTACATTTTGGGGACAGTTTTAGTACCCGTCTTCAGGCTTCTTCCGAAACAGTTGTCATGACATGGTGATTATTTACACTGTAATTAAACTCAGATGTATATCAAATTAGATGTTGATCCAAGTCCTTGAATCTTATTGTACAAGGTATGATCAATAAAAGACTGGACTGAGCGCGCAGCGCCTAAACCAGTGAACGGAAGGCATTGCGGCTAGTGGCGCTGAGTAGCGGCAACCTTTGGTAACACAACGCTTCTTGCCACATCACTCTATCACTGCCAGTAAGCGAGTTACAGCCACTGAAGTAAACAAGTGCAGTGACCGGCTTGCGATATTTTTAGGTAGTGAAAATTAAGGAGTTGGAAGAACAACGTGTGTGTGTGAAATTTTGCTTCAAACTCAGGAAAACTGCTACTGAAATGTGGAAAATGCTTCAACAAGCCTTCAGGGACGAATGTGTGAGCCGAACGCAGTGTTTTGAGTGGTACAGTCATTTCAAAACAGGAAGAACATTGATTGATGAAGATTCCCGAAATGGACGACCTTCCACGTCAACAGACGATGTTCACATCGATGCAGTTTGTCATTTGATTCTCCAAAATCGCCGTTTGACTGTCAGAGAGATTGCTGAAGATGTAGGCATCAGCTTTGGATCATGCCAAGCAATTCCGACAGAAAAACTCAACATGCAACGCGTCGCCGCAAAATTCATGCCTGTGTGTTGACCGAGGACCAGAAAGCAAACCGTGTTAACATCAGTCAAGAACTGCTTGACCGTGTCAGTGTCGATGACAACTTCTTGAAAACCATCGTAACAGGTGACGAAACCTGGGTTTATGGCTATGATGTCGAAACCAAGTCTCAGTCGTCACAATGGGTGGGGCAAGGATCGCCCCGACCGAAGAAAGCTCGAATGAGTCGATCCAACATGAAGGTGATGTTGTTGGTTTTCTTTGACTGGCAATGTGTAATCCACCACGAATTCGTTCCACGTGGTCAGACAGTAAACAAGGAGTTTTACGTAGCAGTTCTAAAGCGTTAGAGGGAAGCCGTACGCCCGAAGAGGCCTCAGTTGTGGACGAACCAGAGTTGGGTGTTGCACCACAACAATGCACCAGCTCACTCGTTGTTCCTTGTGCGCAATTTTCTGGCGAAAAACGAAACGACCATTGTACCCCAGCCATCCTACTCTCCAGATTTGGCTCCAGCAGACTTCTTTCTGTTTCCTACATTGAAGTCTACCTTGAAAGGACGCCGTTTCGACACAGTTGATGAGATCCAGAAAAATTCGACGAATGAGTTGTTCGCCATTCCGAAAGAAGTGTTCCAGAAAGCGTTCCAAAGTTGGCAGAAACGTTGGGAGCAGTTTGTTGCTAGCGAAAGAAACTACTTTGAAGGCAACAAACTTGAATAAGTTGTATCTATCAACATAAAGCTTTTATTACAACAGTCCGGTCTTTTATTGATCATACCTTGTATATCAATATACACATTGGAAAGAGTGCAAAAAGTCTGTGAGTTGAAATGTTATACACCATTATCAGAACCCTATAGAATTGTTTAAGCTAGTTTTTCCATTCTTAAGACACCAGAAAATAGATAGTATTATGTTGTGTCTGAAGGTTTGTTCTAACAGTTGCATATATTTGTTTAGACAACAATCCGTAGTGAATTCAAAGACTGCACAGTACTTACAATAGCCCATCGCCTGAACACAATCATGGACTCTAATAGGTGAGTGAATGTGATGATTTCTACACACACACACACACACACACACACACACACACACACACACACACACACACACAGGGAGTTAATACCCATATTGTGCAAAGTTTTTTCATATCCAATTCTTCATGCAAAATATATCCTACACATTCTTTTGAAATGCCTGTAGTCTCAGCAGTTTTATGCGCTTTCATACGCGGGTCAGCCAATACTATATCGTGCACTTGTTCAATGACTTCTGGTGTTATTGCACTTTTTGGACGTCCTTCACGTGGATCATCTTCAAGGCTGGTACGGCCACGTTTAAACTCGGCAGCCCATTTCTTAATTGTTGGAAATGAAGGAGAAGAGTCCCCATAAACTTTTCTGAACTTTGAATGAATTTCATTTGCATTAAACCTTCTTTTACAAAGAATTTTATAACCACACAGTACTCAGTTTTATCCATTTTAAGGGATACAGACAACACTCCGGCTTCAGACAGCTGTATAAAACAAACTACTTGATAGAATGACTTGCAGTTTCAAATGGATGCTTATGATAGATGTACCAACTTAGGGAGAAAAAAACCTTGCTGATAGTGTTGCCATCTATGGCCAAGGCAGAGAACTTTTCAGACCATCCACGATGCTGGGAAAAGCACTAGGAATGGAGTTCCCATGTTTACCAATAGATGGCAATATGTTTATACATGAGCCAGTACATTTTCATGGATATGGCAACATATTGTTGACGTAGGAGTGGAGGAGGTGGTTGAAATGAATGTTAAATGAACAGAATAGAATGCTTCATCTGGTCCAGAATGAGGACAAATAAGGGTGTTGATGAACACTGTGCTGAATCTTCAAATTCCATAAAAAGGTAGGGAATTGCTTGACTTACTGAGCAGTTACTAGCTTCTTAACAATGAATGTTCTCCATGGAGTTAGATCAAAACACTTTATGCACTCATAGGTAGTGTATAAAGTTATCATATTGAATACTTTTGTGTCCTGGGGGATGGCTGGTCCCCTTGGATATGCCGATCTGTGAGCGGCATAATGTAAGGAATATTGTAGCGCAGGTACTGTCACATTGAAACAGCAAAGTTATTTCAAATGTGCTTTGAGTGAAAAAATTTAATGGAAACTAGTTACAAACTTTGCTGATTTGGTGAAATTTACATTTCAAAATGAACAGTTTAGTGACCTTATAAAGCTGATGGCTGATGGGCTACTTTTCTGGCATCCAGTGTTAAATGTGAATGGGGTTGGTAAACTGGATATTCTGATGAGTATTAAAAGCTTTCAAGAGAATGAAAGGTTCATTAATCTAGGTAAAGTTTACACAGAATGGGTAAATGCCAAAGAAAGGAAAGAGAAGAAGTAAATTAACTTATATTAAATTAATGTTTTTTATCACTGTACAGACACTATTGATACATATTTGCTTTGTTAGTTGTATAAGAATAAAACAGTATTTATAATATTGTCCTGTTTGTTTTTTATTATCTTGTGTTGTTGAAACATACACTTTAGTTGCTGTGAGAATGACTGTAGTAACAACAAAACAGTGCCAGTAGTTTCAGGTTTGTAACTGTACATACACTCAATGTAGTGCACACACAGGTTTCTATAACTTGGGAAAAATTTGCACAACTTGATATTTTTTGCTTACAGGCCATTAAAAATTAGAGGAAACATTGGCTGTAGGTCCAGGTCAAGGTCTACTTGAGCAGTAGATGTGTGTGTTATTTATTGAACATTATAAGTTGAAGCAGAGGTGATACTTGCCATGGTGGTGATAATCTGTTTGGTCCTTAGATGATGGCATTGATGATGAGAGATGGTGATGTCAGAGACCAGCAATAATTCCCTTGAAAGCATTAATTTATATTCTGCTAATTTAGCTGAATTGCAGAGTATATGCAAAATTCAGTTTTGATGTCACACTCTGTGTTAATGATTTGATCAGCCACATCACATAGCATGGTTTGACGTGGTGGCCCGTCCTCCACACATCAACCATTGTACCTTAAAAGTATGCATATCATAAGACATCACCATGTCTCAGCATACTTACATACAAATCAGATACACAGTACTTAAAAGCAACTTTACATGCAGACTTCTTGTCACCCCTACTTCAAAATATAAAGTATTGAATGCTTCCACTGTTACGAGATATTACTTTTTTCACTGCCCATTATATGTAATTAATATAATTAATATGGTTAATAAAGCCTAAATAATTAAGATGACTTACACATACATAACAGTATTATAAGTGATTTCATTTCACGTCTTCTAGTGTGGCTGGTTGTCAAAGTATGATAAATGTTTTTGGATCATTGTTCTATTTATATTTTACAGGGTGATAGTGTTGGACCGAGGTATATTGGTGGAATATGACACACCAGAAGCACTGCTACAGAACAAGGCATCCATATTCCATAGTATGGCCAAGGATGCTGGTTTGGTGTGAACCTCAGTGATGTGACAACTTATGCTTTTTTGCCTTGTTATGAGACACTGCAAGTGTTCAGTTGGGGCCTTTGTCTGAGATGTAATCTGACACACAATGGAGAGAGCTGATGCTTCACACACACATTGACAACTAAGGGATATAGTGCAGTGTCCATAGAGGAGTTCATGTTGTGTGATATTTGTTTGGTTTTAGTGATTTAAGTGTAAAATATAGCAGAGTTTCGGTATGTAGGTGTAAATTCATCATTCAGTGGAGGTTTCATTTGAACATGGAGATGTTGTCAGCTGTGTGTGGTCTTGGTATCGTTAACATTACCACAGCTTGTGTAGGGAAAACTTGCTTTAATAATATAAGTGCAACAGGTGACTTATAAGTCACTTGTTGCTCCGTAGTTTAAATCCAAAAATGGGGTTATGACCTATATGCATGTAGGTTCATTTTCATTTGAGAAATATCAAAATTGTGGCACATTGCCATTTTGCCTGCACTTCACTCATATTATTTTGTTTCCCACGCCACATTATAGGCATATATAACAGTACTGAATTGAAATGTGTAATATAACGTATTTTTTAATGAAAGGTAAAAGGAATATTTGAAAGAAGTATTCAGTGACATTTCTTTTTTAAAATGAAAAATTATGTTCCCAAAACAAATGGTCACTCGTTTGATTGTATGAATATGATACTGACAGTGTGATATTCTAATTGATCCATTGCAACAAGCGTCACATGTACCTATTCCACACAGAACTTTTATAGACTGAAAATGTAGTAATGTGAGCAGTACATGAAGTATCAGAATGGACATCATATTTAAAGTATATCAGAATTTGGAGTTACATATACCAAGGCAATGTATTGGATGTACTTACAGTGTGTTGTCAGGCATGTACTTACACTGCGTTGTCAGGCATGTACTTACACTGCGTTGTCAGGCCTGTACTTACAAGATTTATACACACAGTTTTGTGCTCCGCAAAAGTTGCATTACTTGTTACACATACCAAAGCAATGTGTGAGTTGTACTTACAGTGTGTTGTCAGGCATTGATAACATTCATGACCACAGTTTTGTGCTCTGCAAAAGTTGCATTACTTGTTAACACATACCAAGGCATTGTGTTGAATGTGTTTATGATTTGTTTATCATGCAACTGTTGGTAACGTCCATGCCAAATTTGTAAAGCAAAAGGATTGCAGTTGAATACTTATTTCAGTCCCTTATATTGACACTAAAATAGTAAGGTGTTTGTAGTTTTGACGACTACATAGTTACTTAAGTCGTTAATTATGAAATCAGCATTTGAAGAAGTGTTAATCCTTAAAATAGAAAGATGCAGTTGTGTGATGTGAATGCAAACATTAAATTGTAAGCTGTGAACACAGTTTATAAGGATAATTTTGAATAATAATATGGAGCTTATATTTTACATACTGAGAAGTAATGTGAGTATAGCAGACAGTTGTTTCTTGTTACTTGGATTTTACATGCACATACCTCTGCTGATTGAGATTAAAAAATTTTGATGGAACCATATGTTAATGTAGTTTGTGTCTGTATCAAGTAGGTGGAGTAGAGAGTATTGGGCACCCTTTCTTCCTAAAGGATGAATATTTTGAAATGAAATGATTTGTTTATGTAACAGCCTTACAGTCTGATAATGTTACAAAAATGCCTTAGTAGTATTCCAGTCTGGAACCATGTAAGAGAGCTAATGTATTATAGCCCACCCACATGTGGGAGAGTTGTTGATGAACGGATGATGGAACTATTAACACAGGAAAGAATATTGACTCAGTAGTTATTTAGGTGGTAGGACATATAGAAATACTGAGAAGAGAATGGTGCATCTATTATTACTTCATTTCTCCTTTTCCTCTGCCATTTCTGATCATCATTCCATTATACATACTCTTCAGCCTTCTGTATTACCTCATGGTGTGGACTTGTTTGGTGCAAAAGTAGCAGTCTGTTGGACCTGAAACATCAAACCCAGGATCAGGAGGCTGAAATGATAGCTACTACACCACAAGATGGATGCGAGAAAAAAATGTTGGAACTTCCTGATATTGTCACATAATAAGACAATAATACAAAGCTCAAACATAGTATCTTGAAGCATACTGTTTTCAAAGTTGCATGTTAAGGACTGGTAGCTGTGTCATGCAAGTATAGTGAAGATTTGTGAGCAGGAAGAAGGCTTGTTGCAGGTGTGGCCATGAATGTATATGAGATGGGATTTGTCATCTTTTGAATCAGCTGTCAAGAAGTATGAGGAGGTACTGTCGAATGAGGGTAAGCACTGAAAACATTGTTCAGTCGGAGTCTTGCTGGGTGGGGAGGGGTGCTGTCGAGATTATTCATGGCATACCACTTCAAAGACCATTACAGGGTAGTGGCTTTTCTGCAAGAAAGCAGACTTGCTGAACAGCATGTACAGCTGTGCATTTCCAATAAAATAGGGCCATAAGGCGAACAACAAAGAAATTAAAAACCATACAAAATGGGCCACTATCACATAGCACAGTCCCAAAGTTAGGAAAATAACCAACCTTTTCAAACACACTAATCTCAAAATAGCATTCAAAAGTAATAATACCATACTACAACTTATCAGATCTAAGGACGACGATGACACACATCTTCAACAATAGTGGAGTTTACAAATTAACATGCAAAACATGTAAACAAGTTTATGTAGGACAAACAAGTCGAAATCTGAAACAACGTTATCAGGAACACATACCCTACATTAAGAACAATAATCCACAATCAGCATTTGCTCAACACATATTAAATAATCAACACGAATATGATACCATAGATGAAATCATGAAAATGCTCAAACCAACCACTCTCCCATGTTAATTCCATTTGAACAATTTTTTATTCAAGCAACAAGGACAACTTATTACAGAACAGAACCCAGGAGAACACAATCCTCTTATTCAGCTAGGCATTGACACCACAAGCACATCACGTGACTACCGATCAGTACCTCCTTATTAAATCACTGCACCTTCTCATACTCTACCTGACAGCATCCAGCAACTACACGGTCGACAACCCTCCACGGTATGTACATAGTTAATACTTTTACACATATCTATTTTAAATTCCTTTATTAACCCTTATCCTGCTAACGTGGAGAATACGGTGAGCTCCTAATAATGCCAGCAAATGACAGGTGGGATTTAATTTGGCGTTTAAAGGGTTAAAATACATTGCATTTCCTGCCCCTCAGGCCACATTTTATGTTCAGTTTTAACCACTTTTAACCATAACCCATTGTACTATTTTATCCCGTGTAGTTTATAACATAACAATACACAACTGTATCATCTTATTGCAGTATGCAAAACCAGAGGCTGCTAATGCTAGTTCTAGGATCCTGATGATGGGCGGTGTGTCGCCCAAAACATGTTGGGCTTCATATAAATATGAAATAAAATTTTGATACACTGTTGCATCTTGTTGGATTTTTTATGTGAATTATGTGAAGCAGAAGATATCTTAGCAAGTTTTTAGCTTATTGCAGCAGTCTAGGTCAGATGTCCATTCTGCGATATGACACCATGTCCCTGGACAAGTATTATCCGGAGTTTTGTGACAACATGAAGGTCAAACGTTGAAAAGTCCACACGGTGGCACCACGGATTTCGATTACCTGCGTGCGGCTGGAGTAACGAACAAGAGCCAAGCTATTATTTACTATTTGGAATAATATCACGGATAAGTACATGATTTTGCTTACTATATACGCTGCATTATCGATATGGCAGATTGAGATATGTGTGTTTATGTCTCTTGGTTTTCAAGAATGTTACGAAATAATGCAATTACGAGTAGTATTCTATGTGGATGAAACATTTTCAACAACAAATGCAAATGATTGTAGTGAAAACACTTTACTCAGTGATAGCAGTAATATCTCAACAACTAACCAAAAATTAAGTACTGAAGTACCACCTAAATCTAAATCTAAAACCTTCTCAACTAAAAGACCCGGTACCTTTAACCATTTACCACCAAAATATATGAAGCCTGAGGGGGAAAATAAATGAGTTGCTAAGCCAATTATATCCAACCTTCCCACATATACTTTGTGTCTCTGAGCACCATATGAAACATGTAGAACTGCAGAGGACACATTTTGACAACTATAAATTAGGAAGCAGCTATTGTAGAACGATGTACGAAATGAGAGGTGTATGCATATATGTGCAAGAAAGCTTAAATTATGTAAGACTAGATTTGGAAAAATACTGCCAGGATAAAAATTTCGAAGTTTGTGCCATTAAGATTCACTTAGATACGAAAAGCGTATGTATAATTGCTGTCTACAGGGCCCCTTCTGGCAATTTTGATCTTTTTCTTTCTAAGTTAGACGTACTCAGGAAGCTGTATACTGCTACCCTCGATTATATCGTTTGTGGTGACATAAACATAGATTATCTAATTGACAGTGACAAGAAAGGTGGATTAGATGCCTTACTAAAAACCTATAACTTGGCAAGTGTAGTAAACTTCCCAACTCGTATTCAAAAAAATTCCACTACAGCTATTGACAACATTTTTATTGACACTTTCAAAACAGGGAACTATTCTGTATCCCCAATAATAAATGGGCTATCAGATCATGATGCCCAACTTATATCACTACATTCCTATAATTCAAGACCTCCCTCAAAAAAATATAGGCTAACTAGGAACATAAATGACCATATGATAAATGATTTCCTCACCAAGTTAAGGTATGAAACTTGGGATACTATATTCTCTACAGATGACATCAATATCATGTTTAATTCCTTTTTGGACACTTATTTGAAAATGTTTTATTCCAGCTTCCCATTAAAAAAGGTTCACATTAGCAATAAACATAAAAATTGGATTACTTTAGGAATTTTAACATCCTGTAAGCATAAAAGAGAACTCTTCATTGCATGTAGGAACAATAACAATCCTGATCTCTTAAAGCACTATAAGAATTACTGCAAAATCCTATCCGCTTTTCAAAAGTTCTAGAAAAAGTTATGTACAAACAGCTTCAGGACCATTTAAATAAGCGTAATATTTTGGCACAAGAACAGTTTGGGTTCAGATCTGATTCCACAACAAACAAAGCCATATATAAGATAATTAATGAAACACTGAATGCCCTAAATAGCAAACTTATAGTAGGTGGTATCTTTTTCGATCTCGAAAAGCTTTTGACTGTTTAAATCATGATATTTTACTGTCAAAATTACAATTTTATGGTGTAAATGGCATAGCCAAATCATGGTTTGTATCCTGTCTTCAAAACAGGTATATGAGAGTTCAAATTACAGATGAAGGATCGAATCAAGTTTTTCTGTATGGAAAAAAATAACTGATGGGGTTCCCCAAGGTTCGGTCTTAGGCCCACTATTGTTTCTTATATATGTTAACGATTTGCCTAAAACCATAAATGATAAAACATACCTGTACTGTTCGCTGATGACACAAGTATAATAGTAAAAAGTCTTAATCCAAAAGATTTCCAAACTAATATGGCCGAAGCATTTCACCGTGTAAATAAATGGTTTAAAGTAAATTCCCTTTCTATAAACGTTGAAAAACTCACTACATCCAATTTAAAACCAAAAATAAACCCACAGTCGATATAAACATTGTGATAATAATTCAATAACACCTATAACCGATATTAAATTTCTGGGCATATATTTACAAGATTCTATAAATTGGAATTGTCATATTAAATATATTATCCCAGAACTGAGTTCAGCATGTTATGTAATGAGTATCAAACCAATTATGCCAATTAATACTCTGAAAACCGTTTACTATTCCCATTTCAATACAATTATAACCTATGGCCTACCTTTTTGGGGTAACTCATCCCATAGCACAAAAATATTTAAAATACAGAAAAGAATGATCAGAATTATGATGGGCTACAGAAATAGTCTCTCATGCAGGAGTCTGTTTAAAAAATTAGAAATTTTACCTCTTACGTCACAATACATCCATTTGCTAATGCTTTTTGTACTTAAAAACAAATTTTTTTTTATATTGAATACAGAGAACCATACTAAAAGTACAAGAAAAATAAATAACCTTTATTATCCTATTACTAACCTTACTGTATATCAAAGGAGGGTACACTATATGGCTATTAGAATCTTTAATAATCTCCCCCCATACATTAAAGATATTGTAATGTGTGGAAAGCAACTAATTAACATTTGGTTAGCTTTTAGAATTTTGGGACTTGAAATGAATTTTGATAATTTTATAAGTGTAACTTGCATTTTGTGTTGGCATATTGGAAATTTTAAGTTTGCATTTAGATATGAAAATGGTTGAGCAAGTTGCAC
>Ga0268261_10000994_pt1 | contig 19039 bp, 24 predicted proteins | sample TergutNc150P1_FD_190353 | JGI IMG/M metagenome (GOLD analysis project Ga0268261, IMG submission 190353) | Nasutitermes corniger P1 segment gut microbial community from laboratory colony in Florida, USA - Nc150 P1 (SPAdes) (version 2) | ecosystem: Host-associated > Arthropoda: Insects >...
AAGGAGACCCAACCTATGGCTCGCGAGTCATACACATCATCTACACTAGGGGGAACCGATCCCCCACACAGGGGTGGACTCCGACCTCCATCGTCACCCCTACACCATGTAGCTAAGGAACAAGTTCCGTTTTGGTCCATCCCAAGATAGGTCTTCATTTCACACTTGGTAAACCCCAGGTTTCTGCCACGCTCCATTAACAACTAGCAGTCGGCCAATTCTTAGAACCTACGTGCTACTTCAACCGCGAGAGGCAGCCAATTCTGAGAATTGTAACCAGTCAACATGTCCACTAACCGATAACATTCCTTAATCATGGCAACCATTACGGTAAAGTACCACTCACACTCCACCCACCAACCAATCCGCAAGCAATACCTTACATGGAAACTACAGCAGCCATCTTGGAATGTCAAATTTCCATATATACTTTATAATGTCACAGTTCTCTCTATGGCGACACCTCTGGCAACGGTCAGAGCATGCAGCCGACGCCAACAACCACGGATATACTCTATACTATTTAGTTCCATGACAAACACCACAGATGGCATACATCTAACTCCCATGTTTTCCTACTTGATGGCGCTACCGTCACCCTCCCTCTTCTCCCTTCCCCTTCTCTCACTCACCTATATAACCGGACAAAAAAGGGGCATCCATGCCAGTCGCGCAGCGGCTAGGCTGGGGGCGCACGCAGTGCGACCCTCTTCTTTTGGGAGAGGTCCTCCCAAAAATACACACGGTGGGTCTTTCCATACCCCCGCCCAAAATACACACGGCGGGGCACCCTCCCTTCCCTATCCCACAACCCCACACACTCAGGGGCCCAAATCCAAACTATGGGCAACTGACCTCTAAGGGGCACACATGGGGGGGTGCTTTTTGCACCCCCCTTTTTGTGCCCAAGGGCAAGTGACACCAAATCCAAAAAAATTGGAGGGGGTGCAATTTTGGGAACCCATTTAGGGACCCTCGGTGTCACTTGCCCTTTTTTGCAGTTTTGGACTCCTGAGCATCAGCGGACCACCTGGACCACCCTCACACTACCGATACCAAACCTATCGCCCGCAAACCCACCTATCTTGTGGCAAACATAAACTGAACTCGTTCTTTAGTTTTCCCATCCCCCACACTGGGGGCAATCTACACTAAGGAGACCCAACCTATGGCTCGCGAGTCATACAATCATCTACACTAGGGGAACCGAACCCCCACACAGGGGCGGAGTCCGACCTCCATCGTCACCCCTACACCATCAAGCTAAAGAACAAGTTCAGTTTTGGTCCACCCCAAGATAGGCCTTTACTATTAATGATCAACGCCGCATTGCAACTATTACGTCGAGAGGTATTGTAACAACATCATGTTAATAAAAACAAATATTTGTCCATATACTCCATATACACTTGCATTCATTTCACACTTTGTACACCCCAGGTTTCTGCCACGCTCCATTAACAACTAACAGTCGGCCAATTCTTAGAACCTACGAGCTACTTCAACCGCGAGAGGCAGCCAAATCTGAGATTTGTAAAATGTCAACAAGTCCACTACCCGATAAAATTCCTTAATCATGGCAACCATTACGGTAAAATACCACTCACACTCCACCCACCAACCAATCCGCAAGCAATACCTTACATGGAAACTACAGCAGCCATCTTGGCTTGTCACATTTCCATATATACTTTATAATGTCACAGTTCTCTCTATGGCGGCACGTCTGGCAACGGTCAGAGCATGCAGCCGACGCCTACAACCACGGATATAATCCATACTATTTAGTTCCATAACAAACACCTCAGATGACATACATCTAACTCCCATCTTTTCCTACTTGATGGCGCTACCGTCACTACCCCTTCTCCCTTATCCCTTCTCTCACTCACCTATATAACCGGACAACAAAGAGGCATTCATGCCAGTCGCGCAGCGGCTAGGCTGGGGGCGCACGCAGTGCGACCCTCTTCTTTTGGGAGAGGCCCACCCAAAAATACACACGGTGGGCCTTTCCATACCCCCGCCCAAAATACATACGGCGGGGCACCCTCCCTTCCCTATCCCACAACCCCACTCAACCACAGGAACCCAAAACCAAACAACGGGCAACTGACTCATAAGGGGCCCAAATGGGGGGGTGCTTTTTACACCCCCATTTTGGGCCCATGGGCAAGTGACCCCAAACCCAAAAAAATTGGGGGTGCAATTTTGGGAACCCCCATTTTGGGCCCCTCGGGGTCACTTGCCCTTTTTTGCAGTTTTGGACTCCTGAGCATCAGCGGAACACCTGGACCACACTCACACTACCGATACCCAACCTATCGCAAGCAAACCCACCTATATTAAGGCAAACCTAAACTGAACTCGTGCTTTAGCTTCCCTATACCCCACAATGGGGGCAATCTACACTAAGGAGTCCCAACCTATGGCTCGCGAGTCATACACATCATCTACACTAGGGGAACCGATCCCCCACACAGGGGTGGAGTCCGATCTCCATCGTCACCCCTACAACATGAAGCTAAAAAACAAGTTCAGTTTTGGTCCACCCCATAATAGGCCTTTACTCCTGAGCATCAGCGGACCACTTGGACCACCCTCACACCAACCGATACCCAACCTATCGCCCGCAATCCCACCTAACTTGGGGCAAAACTAAACTGAACTCGTTCTTTAGATTCCCACCCTCCACACTGGGGGCAATCTACACTAAGGAAGCCCAACGTATGGCTCGCGAGTCTTACATATCATCTACACTAGGGAACCGATCCCCCACACAGGGGTGGAGTCCGTCCTCCATCGTCACTCCTACACCATGATGATAAAGAACAAGTTCAGTTTTGGTCCACCAAAAATAGGCCTTTACTATGGGAAACTGACCCCTAAGGGGCACACATGGGGGGCGGTGCTTTTTGCACCCCCCATTTTGGGCCCATGGACAAGTGACCTCAAATCCAAAAAAATTTGTCGGGTTGCAATTTTGGGAACCCCATTTTGGGCCCCTCGGTGTCACTTGCCCTTTTTTGCAGTTTTGGACTCCTGAGCATCAGCTTACCACCTGGACCCAACCTCACACCTACCGATACCCAACTTATCGCCAGCAAATCCACCTCTCTTGGGGCAAACCTAAACTGAACTCGTTCTTTATCTTCCCCATCCCCCACACTGGGGGCAATCTACACTAAGGAGACCCAACCTATCGCTCGCGAGTCATACACATCACCTACACTAGGGGGAACCGATCCCCCACACAGGGATGGAGTCCGACTTACATCGTCACCCCTACACCATGAAGCTAAAGAACAAGTTCAGTTTTGGTCCACCCTAAGATAGGCCTTTACTACTAATGATCAACGCCTTATTGCTACTAATACGTAGAGAGGTATTGTAACATAATATTAATAAAAACAAATATTTGTCCATATACTTCATATTAACTTGTATTCATTTTACACTTTGTACACCCCAGGTTTCTGCCACTCTGCAATAACAACTAACAGCCCGCCATTTCTTAGAACCTACGTGCTACTTCAACCGCGATAGGCAGCCAATTCTGAGAATTGTAACCAGTCAACAAGTCCACTACCCGATAACATTCCTTAATCATGGCAACCATTACGGTAAAGTACCACTCACACTCCACCCACTAACCAATCCGCAAGCAGTACCTTATATGGAAACTACAGCAGCCATCTTGGCATATCACATTTCCATATATAATTTATGATGTCACAGTTCTCTCTATGACGACACTTCTGGCAACGGTCAGAGCATGCAGACGACGCCTACAACCACCGATATACCCTATACCATTTAGTTCCATGACAAACACCACAGATGGCATACATCTAACTCCCATCTTTTCCTACTAGATGGCGCTACCGTCACCCTCCCCCTTCTCCCATTCCCCTTCTCACACTCAACTATATAACCAGACAACAAAGGGACATTCATGCCAGTCGAGCAGCGGCTAGGCTGGGGGCGCACGCAGTGCGACCCTCTTCTTTTGGGAGAGGCCCTCCCAAAAATACATACGGTGGGCCTTTCCATACCCCCCGCCCAAATTACATACTTCGGGGCACCCTCCCTTCCCTTTCCCACAACCCCACTCACCCTCACGAGTACAAAACAAACTATGGGCAAGTAACCACTAAGGGGCCCACATGGGTGGGTGCTTTTTGCACCACCCCATTTTAGGCCCATTGGCAAGTGACCCCAATTTCAAAAAAATTGGGGGGTGCAATTTTTAGAACCCTCCATTTTGGGACCCTCGATGTCACTTGCCCTTTTTTTGCAGTTTTGGACTCCTGAGCATCAGCGGACCACCTGGACCACCCTCACACTAACGATAACCAACCTATCGCGCGCAAACCCACCTATCTTGAAGCAAACCTAAACTGAACTCGTTCTTTAGCTTCCCCATCCCCAACACAGGGGGCAATCTACACTAAGGAAACCCAACCTATGGCTCGAGAGTCATACACATCATCTAACCTAGGGGAAACGATCCCCCACACAGGGGTTGATTCCGACTACCATCGTCACCCTTACACCATGAAGATAAACAACAAGTTCAGTTTTGGTCCACCCAAGATAGGCCTTTACACCTTGGCATGTCACATTTCAATATATACTTTATGATGTCACAGTTCTCTGTATGGCGACACCTCTGGCAACGGTCAGGGCATGCAGCCGACGCCTACAACCACGGATATACTCCATACTATTTAGTTTCATGACAAACACTACAGATGGCATACATCTAACTCCCAACTTTTCCTACTAGATGGCGCTACCGTCACCCTCCCCCTTCTCCCTTCCCCTTCTCCCACTCACATATATAACCAGACAAAAAAGGGGCATCCTTGCCAGTCGCGCAGCGGCTAGGCTGGGGGCGCACGCAGTGCGACCGTCTTCTTTTGGGAGAGGCACTCCCAAAAATACATACGGTGGGCCTTTCCATACCCCCGCCCAAAATACATTCGGCGGGTAACCCTCCCTTCCCTATCCCACAAATCCACTCACCATCAGGAGCCCAAAACCAAACTATGGGCAACTGACCCCTAAGGGGCAGACATGGGGGTTGCTTTTTGCACCCCCAATTTTGGTACCATGGGCAAGTGACCCCAAATCCAAAGAGTTGGGGGGTGCAAATTTGGGAACACCCATTTTTGCACCCTCGGGCCCGCTTGCCCTTTTTTGCAGTTTTGTACTCCTGAGCATCAGCGGACCACCTGGACCACCCTCACACCTAACGATACCCAACCATCGCCCGCAAACCCACCTATGTTGGGGCAAACCTAAATTGAACTCGTTCTTTAGCTTCCCCATCCCCCACACAGGTGGCAATCTACACTAAGGAGACCCAACCTATTGCTCAAGAGTCATACACATCATCTACAATAGGGGAACCAATCCCCAACAAAAGGGTGGAGTCCGACCTCCATCGTCACCCCTACACCATGAAGATAAAGAACCAATTAATTGTTTTTCCACCCCAAGATTGGCCTTTACATCTTGGCATGTCACATTTCATATATATTTTATGATGTCACAGTTATCTCTATGACTACACCTGTCGCAACGGTCAGATCATGCAGCCGACGCCTACAACCACGGATATACTCTATACTTTTTAGTTCCATGACAAACACCACAGATGGCATAATCTAAATCCCATCTTTTCCTACTAGATGGCGCTACCGTCACCCACCCCCTTCTCACTTCCCCTTCTCTCACTCACCTATACAACAAGACAAAGGGGCATCCATGCCAGTCGCGCTGCGGCTAGGCCGGGTGCGCACGCAGTGCGACCCTCTTCTTTTGGTAGAGGCCCTCCCAAAAATACATACGGTGGGCTTTTCCATACCCCGCGCCCAAAATACATACGGCGGGGCAACCTCCCTTCCCTATCTCACAACCCCACTTACCCTCAGGAGCCCAAAACCATACTTTGGGCAACTGAACCCTAAGGGGCCCACATGGGGGGTGCTTTTTGCACCCCCCATTTTTGGCCCATGGGCAAGTGACCCCAAATCCAAAAAAATGGCGGTGTGCAATTTTGGGAAACCTCATTTTAGTCCCCTCGTGGCCACTTGCTATTTTTTGCAGTTTTGGTCTCCTGAGCATCAGCGGACCACACTCACACCTACCGATACCCAACCTATCGCCCGCAAATCCACCTATCTTGGGGCAAACCTAAACTGAACTCGTTCTTTAGCTTCCCCATACCGCAAACTGGGGGCAATCTACACTAAGGAGACCCAACCTATGGCTCGCGAGTCATACACATAATTTACACTAGGGGGAACCAATCCCCCACACAGGTGTGGATTCCGACCTCCCTCGACACACCAACACCATGAAGCTAAAGAACAAGTAGAGTATTGGTCCACCCCAAGATAGGCCTTTACTACTAATGATCAACGCCGTATTGCAACTATTACGTCGAGAGGTATTGTAACAATATCATGTTATTAAAAACAAATATTTGTCCATATACTCCATATTCACTTGTATTCATTTCACACTTTGTACACCCCAGATTTCTGCCACGCTCAATTAACAACTAACAGTCGGCCAATTCTTAGAACCTACGTGCCACATCAACCGCGAGAGGCAGCCAATTCTGAGAATTGTAACCAGTCAACAAGTCCACTACCCGATAACATTCCTTAATCATGGCAACCATTACGGTAAAGTACCACTCACACTCCACCCACCAACCAATCCGCAAACAATACGTTATGTGGAAACTACAGCAGCCATCTTGGCATGTCACATTTCCATATATACTTTATAATGACACAGTTCTCTCTGTGAAGACACCTCTGGCAACGGTCAGAGCATGCAGCCGACGCCTACAACCACGGATATACTCTATACTAATTAGTTCCATGAAAAACACCACAGATGGCATACACCTAACTCCCATCTTTTCCTACTAGATGGCGCTACCGTCACCCTCCCCCTTCTCCCTTCCCCTTGTCTCAATCACATATATAACCAGACAACAAAGGGACACCCATGCCAGTCGCGCAGGAGCTAGGCTGGGGGCGCACGCAGTGCGACCCTCTTCTTTTGGGAGAGGCCCTCCCAAAAATACATAGGGTGGGCATTTCCATACCCCCCGCCCCAAATACATACGGCGGGGCACCCTCCCTTCCATATCCCACAACCCCACTCACCCTCAGGAGCTCAAAACCAAACTATGGGCAACTGACCCCTAAGGGGCCCACATGGGGGGGTGATTTTGCACCCCCATTTTGGGCCCATGGGCAGAAAACCCCAAACCCAAAAAAATTGGGAGGTGCAAATTTTGGAACACACATTATGGGCCCCTCGGGGTCACTAGCCCTTTTTTTTGCAGTTTTGTACTCCTGAGCATCAGCGGACCACCCGGACCACCCTCACACCTACCGATACCCAACCTATCGCCCGCAAACCCACCTATCTTGGGGCAAACTTAACTGAACTCGTTCATTAGCTTCCCCATCCCACACTGGGGGCAATCTACACTAAGGAGACCCAACCTATGGCTCGAGAGTCATACACATAATCTACACTAGGGGGAACCGATCCCCCACACAGAGGTGGAGTCCGATCACCATCGTCACCCCTACACCATGAAGATAAAGAACAAGTTAAGTTTTGGTCCACCCTAAGGTAGGCCTTTACTACTAATGATCAACGCCGCATTGCAACTATTACGTAGAGTGGTATTGTAACAATATTGTGTTAATTAAAACAAATATTTGTCCATATACTCCATATTCACTTGTATTCATTTCACACTTTGTACACCCCAGGGTAGTGCCACGCTCCATTAACAACTAACAGTCGGCCAATTCTTAGAACCTACGTGCTACTTCATCCGCGAAGGGCAGCCAATTCCGAGAATTGTAACCAGTCAACAAGTCCACTACCCGATAACATTCCTTAATCATGCCAACCATTACGGTAAAGTACCACTCACACTCAACCCACCAACCAATCCGCAAGCAATACCTTATATGGAAACTACAGCAGCCATCTTGGCATGTCACATTTCCATACATACTTTATGATGTAACAGTTCTCTCTATGACGACATCTCTGGCAACGGTCAGAGCATGCAGCCCACGCCTACAACCACGGATATATTCTATACTATTTAGATCCATGACAAACACCACACATGGCATATATCTAACTCCCATCTTTTCCTACTAGATGGCGCTACCGTCACCCTCCCCCTTCTCCCTTCCCCTTCTCTCACTCACCTATATAACCAGACAACAAAGGGGCATCCATGCCAGTCGCGCAGCGGCGAGGCTGGGGGCGCACGCAGTGCGACCCTCTTCTTTTGGGAGAGGCCCTCCCAAAAATACATACGGTGGGCATTTCCATACCCCCCGCCCAAAATACATACGGTGGGGCACCCTCCCTTCCCTATCCCACAACCCCACTCACACTCAGGAGCCCAAAACCAAACTATGGGCAACTGACCCCTAAAGGGCCCACCAGGGGGTGCCTTTTGCACCCCCTCATATTGGGCCCATGGGCAAGTGACACCAAATAAAAAAAATTGTGGGAGGGTGCAATTTTGGAAACCCCCATTTTGGGCCCCTCGGGGTCAATTGCCCTTTTTTGCAGTTTTGGACTCCTGAGCATCATCGGACCACCTGGACCACCCTCACACCAACCGATACACAACCTATCGCTAGCAAACCCACCTATCTTTGGGCCAAACCTAAACTGAACTCGTTCTTTAGCTTCCCCATCCCCCACACTGGGGGCAATTTACACTAAGGAGACCCAACCTGTGGCTTGAGAGTAATACACATCATCTACACAAGGGGGATCCGATCCCCCACACAGGGGTGGATTCCGACCTCCATCGTCACCCCTACACCATGAAGCTAAAGAACAAGTATAGTTTTGGTCCACCCCAAGATAGGCCTTTACTGTGGGCAACTGACCCCTAAGGTTCACACATTGGGGGTTGCTTTTTGCACCCCCCATTTTGGGCCCTTGGGCAAGTGACCCCAAATCCAAAAAAATTGGGGGTGCAATTTTGGGAACCCCCCATTTTGGGCCCCTCGAGGTCACTTGCCCTTTTTTTAGTTTTGGACTCCTGAGCATCAGCGGACCACCAGGACCACCCTATCACCTACCTATACCCAACCTATCGCCCGCAAACCCACCTATCTTGTAGCAAAACTAAACTGAACTCGTTCTTTACATTCCCCATCCCCCACACTGGGGGCAATCTACACTAAGGTGACCCAACCTATGGCTCGCGAGTCATACACATCATCTACACTAGGGGAACCGGTCCCCCACACAGGTGTGGAGTCCGACCTCCTTCGTCACCCTTACACCATGAAGCTAAAGATAAGTTCAGTTTTGGTCCACCCCAAGATAGGCTTTTACTACTACTGATCAACGCCGCATTGCAACTATTACGTAGAGAGGTATTGTAACAAAATCATGTTAATAAAAAAAATATTTGTCCATATACTCCCTATTCACTTGTATTCATTTCACACTTTGTACACCCCAGGTTTCTGCCGCGCTCCATGAACAACTAACAGTCGGCCAATTGTTAGAACCTACGTGCTCCTTTAACCGCGAAAGGCAGCCAATTCTGAGAATTGTAACCAGTCAACAAGTCCACTACCCGATAACATTCCTTAATCATGGCAAACATTACGGTAAAGTACCACTCACACTCCACCCACCAACCAATCTGCAAGCAATACCTTATATGGAAACTACAGCAGCCAACTTGGAATGTCACATTATATATATACTTTATGAAGTCACAGTTCTCTCTATGACGACAACTCTGGCAACGGTCAGAGCATGCAGCCGACGCCTACAACCACGGATATACTCTATACTATTTAGTTCCATGACAAACACAACAGATGGCATACAACTAACTACCATCTTTTCCTACTAGATGGCGCTACCGTCACCCTCCCCTTCTCCCTTTCCCTTCTCTCACTCACCTATAGAACCAGACAACAGAGGGGCATCCATGCCAGTCGCGCAGCGGCTAGGCTGGGGGCGCACGCATTGCGACCTTCTTTTGGGAGAGGCCCTCCCAAAATACTTACGGTGGGCTTTTCCATACCCCCCGCCCAAAATACATACGTCGAGGCACCCTCCCTTACCTATCCCACAACCCCACTCACCCTCAGGAGCCCAAAAAAAAAAATGGGCAATTGACCCCTAAAGGTCCCACCAGGGGGGTTCTTTTTGCACCCCCTCATTTTGGGCCCATGGGCAAGTGACCCAAAAAAAAAATTGGGGGAGGGGGGGTACAATTTGGGGAAACCCCATTTTGGGCCCCTCGGGTTCAATTGCCCTTTTTTGCAGTTTTGGACTCCTGAGCATCATCGGACCTACCTAACATCTACCGATACCCAACCTATCGCCCGCAAACCCACCTCTCTTTGGCAAACCTAAACTGAACTCGTTCTTTAGCTTCCCCATCCCCCACACTGGGGGCAATCTACACTAAGGAGACCCAACCTATGGCTCGCGAGTCATACACATCATCTACACTAGGGGAACCGATCCCCACACAGGGGTGTAGTCCGATCACCATCGTAACCCCTACACCATGAAGCTAAAGAACAAGTTCAGTTCGGTCCACCCCAAGATAGGCCTTTACTACGAATGATCCACGCCGCATTGCAACTATTACGTCGGGAGTTATTGTAACATAATGTTAATAAAAACAAATATTCGTCCACATACCATATTCACTTGTATCCATTTCACACTTTGTACACCCCACGTTTCTGCCACGCTCTATTAAACAATTAACAGTTGGCCAATTCTTAGAACCTAAGTCCTACTTCAACCGCGAGAGGCAGCCTATTCTGAGAATTGTTACCAGTCAACAAGTCCACTACCCGATAACATTCCTTAATCATGCCAACCATTACGGTAAACTACCACTCACACTCCACCCACCAACCAATCCGCAAGCAATACCTTATATGGAAACTACAGCAGCCATCTTGGCACGTCACATTTCCATATATACTTTATGATGTCACAGTTCTCTCTATGACGACACCTCTGGCAACGGTCAGAGCATGCAGCCGACGCCTACAACCACGGATATACTCTATACTATTTAGTTCTATGACAAACACCACAGATGGCATACATCTAACTCCCATCTTTTCCTACTAGATGGCGCTACCGTGACCCTCCCCCTTCTCCCTTCCCCTTCTCTCACTCACCTATTTAACCAGAAAACAAAGGGTCATCCATGCCAGTCGCGCAGCGGCTAAGCTGGGGGCGCACGCAGTGAGACCCTCTTCTTTTGGGAGAGGCCCTCCCAAAAATACACACGGTGGGCCTTTCCATACCCCCCGCCCAAAATACATACGGCGGGGCACACTCCCTTCCCTATCCCACAAACTCACACACCCTCAGGAGCCCAAAACTAAACTATGGGCAACTGACCCCTAAGGGGTACACAATGGGGGTGCTTTTTGCACCCATTCATTTTGAGCCCATGGGCAAGTGACCCCAAATCCAAAAAAACTGGGGGTTGCAATTTTGGGAACCACCATTTTCGGCCCCTCGGGGTCACTTGCCCTTTTTTGCAGTTTTGGACTCCTGAGCATCAGCGGACCACCTGGACCACACTCACACCTACCGATACCCAACCTATCGCCCGCAAACCCACCTATCTTGGGACAAACCTAAACTGAACTCGTTCTTTAGCTTCCCCATCCCCCACACTGGGGGCAATCTACACTAAGGAGACCCAAACTATGGCTGGCGAATCATACACATCATCTACACTAGGGGGAACCGATCCCCCATACAGGGGTGGAGTCCGATTTCCATCGTCACCCCTACACCATGAAGCTAAAGAACAAGTTCAGTTTTGGTCCACCCCAAGATAGGCCTTTACTACTAATGATCAACGCCGCATTGCAACTATTATGTCGAGAGGTATTGTAACAACATCATGTTAATAAAATCAAATATTTGTCCATATACTCCATACTCACTTGTATTCATTTCACACTTTGTACACCCCAGGTTTCTACCACGCTCCATTAACAAATAACAGTCGGCCAATTCTTAGAACCTACGTGCTACTTCAACCGCGAGAGGCAGCCAATTCTGAGTATTGTAACCAGTCAACAAGTCCACTACCCGATAACATTCCTTAATCATGGCAACCATTACGGTAAAATACCACTCACACTCCACCCACCAACCAATCCGAAAGCAATACCTTATATGGAAAATACAGCAGCCATCTTGGAATGTTACATTTCCATGTATACTTTATGATGTCACAGTTCTCTCTATGACGACACATCTGGCAACGGTCACAGCATGCAGCCGACGCATACAACCACGGATATACACTATACTATTTAGTTCCATGACAAACACCACAGATGGCATACATCTAACTCCCATCTTTTCCTACTAGATGGCGCTACCGTCACCCTCCCCCTTCTCCCTAACCCTACTCTCACTCACCTATATAACTAGACAACAAAGGAGCATCAATGCCAGTCGCGCAGCGGCTAGGCTGGGGGCGCACGCAGTGCGACCCTCTTCTTTTTGGAGAGGCCTTCCCAAAAATACATAACCGCCGCCCAAAATACATACGGCGGGGCACCCTCCCTTCCTTATTCCACAACACCACTCAACCTCAAAAGCCCAAAACCAAACTATGGGCAACTGAACCCTAAGGGACCCTCATGGGGTGTGTTTTTTGCACCCCCATTTTGGGCCCATGGGCATGTGACCCCAAATCCATAAAATTTATTGGGTGCAATTTTGGGAAACCCCATTTTGGGCCCCTCGTTGTCTCTTGCCCTTTTATGCAGTTTTGGACTCCTGAGCATCAGCGGACCACCTCGACCACCCTCACACTACCGATACCCAACCTATCGCCAGCAAACCCACCTATCTTGGGGCAAACCTAAACTGAACTCGTTCTTTAGCTTCCCCATCCCCCACACTGGGGGCATTCTACACTAAGGAGACCCAACCTATGGCTCGCGAGTCATACAAATCATCTACACTAGGGGGACCGATCCCCCACAAACGGGTGGAGTCCGAACACCATCGTCACCCCTACACCATGAAGCTAAAGAGCAAGTTCAGTTTTGGTCCACCCCAAGATAGGCCTTTTCCCTGTGGCACTCCTCCGACACTGTCCGGCGACACTCCCTCTATTATGAACCTACGTCTGAAGAAACTTGTACGTCGCAATGTACCATACTTACCAGAGCTCCCCGAGTGAAAACCTGTACCTGTGCCTGGCTTGCAGCCTCCACCCATCGGCGTCCAAAATAAACCCACGCCTCTAATGATCAACGCCGCATTGCAACTATTACGTCGAGAGGTATTGTAACATCATGTTAATAAAAACAAATATTTGTCCATATACTCAATATTCACTTGTATTCATTTCACACTTTGTACACCCCAGGTTTCTGCCACGCTCCATTAACAACTAACAGTCGGCCATTTCTTAGAACCTACGTGCTACTTCAACCGCGTGAGGCAGCCAATTCTGTAAATTGTAACCAGTCAACAATTCCACTACCCGATAACATTCCATAATCATGGCAACAATTACGGTAAAGTACCGCTCACACTCCACCCACCAACCAATCCGCAAGCAACACCTTATATGGAAACTACAGCAGCCATCTTGGCATGTCAAATTTCCATATATACTTTAAGATGTCACTGTTCTCTATGACGACACCTTTGGCAACGGTCAGAGCATGCAGCCGACGCCTACAACCACGGATATACTCTATACTATTTAGTTCCATGACAAACACCACAGATGGCATACATCTAACACCCATCTTTTCCTACTAGATGGCGCTACCGTCACCCTCCCCCTTCCCTTCCCTCACTCACCAATATATCCAGACAACAAACGGGCATCCATGCCAGTCGCGCAGCGGCTAGCCTGGGGGCGCACGCAGTGCGACCCTCTTCTTTTGGGAGCGGCCCTCCCAAAAATACATACAGTGGGCCTTTCCATACCCCCCGCCCAAAATACATACGGCGGGGCACCCTCCATTCCCTATCCCAGAACCCCACTCACCATCAGGAGCCCAAAACCAAACTATGGGCAACTGACGCCTAAGGGGCAAACATGGGTGGGGTGCTTTTTGCACCCCCCATTTAGGGCCCATGGGCAAGTGACCCCAAATCCCAAAAAACAGGGGGATGGTGCAGTTTTGGGAAACCCCCATTTGGCTCCCCTCGGGGTTACTTGACCTTTTTGGCAGTTTTGGTCTCCTGAGCATCAGCGGACCACCTACAGCTCTACCGATACCCAACATATCGCCCGCAAACCCACCTATCTTGCTACAAACCTAAACTGAACTCGTTCTTTAGCTTCCCCATCCCCCTCACTGGGGGCAATCTACACTAAGGAGGCCCAACCTATGGCTCGGGAGTCATACACATCATCTACACTAGGGGAACCGATTACCCACACAGGGTTGGAGTCCGACCTCCATCGTCACCCCTACACCATGAAGATAAAGAACAAGTCAGTTTTGGTCCACCCCAAGATAGGCCTTTACTACTAATGATCAACGCCGCATTGCAACTATTGCGACGAGAGTTATTGTAACAATATCATGTTAATAAAAACAAATATTTGTCCATATACTCCATATTCACTTGTATTCATTTCACACTTTGTACACCCCAGTGTTCTGCCACGCTCCATTAACAACTAACAGTCGGCCAATTCTTAGAACCTACGTGCTACTTCGACCGCGAGAGGAAGCCAATTCTGAGAATTGTAACCAGTCAACAAGTCCACTACCCGATAACATTCCTTAATCATGGCAACCATTACGTAAAATACCACTCACACTCCACCCACCAACCAATCCGCAAGCAATACCTTATATGGAAACTACAGCAGCCATCTTTGCATGTCACATTTCCATATATACTTTATGATGTCACAGTTCTCTCTATGACGACACCTCTCGCAACGGTCAGAGCATGCAGCCGACGCCTACAACTACTGATATACTCTATACTATTTATTTCCATGACAAACACCACAGATGGCATACATCTAACTCCCATCTTTTCCTACTAGATGGCGCTACCGTCACCATCCCCCTTCTCCCTTCCCCTTCTCTCACTCACCTATATAACCAGACAACAAAGGTGCATCCATGCCAATCGCAAAGCGGCTAGGCTGGGGGCGCACGCAGCGCGACCCTCTTTTTTGGGAGAGGCCCTCGCAAAAATACATGCGGTGGGCCTTTCCATACCCCACGCCCAAAATACATACGGCGGGTCACCCTCCCTTCCCTATCCGACAACCCCACTCACCCTCAGGAGCCCAAAACCAAACTATGGGCAACTGACCCTAAGGGGCATACATGCGGGGAGGTGCTTTTTGCATCCCCCATTTTGGGCCCATGGGGAAGTGACCCCAAATCCAAAAAAATATAGGGGGGTGCAATTTTAGGAACCCCTCATTTTGGCCCCTCGGGGTCACTTGCCCTTTTTTGCAGTTTTGGACTCCTGAGCATCAGCGGACCACCTGGACCACCCTCAAATCTACCGATACCCAACCTATCGCCCGCAAACCCACCTATGTTGGGGCAAACCTAGACTGAACTCGTTCTTTAGCTTCCCCATTCCCCACACTGGGGGCAATTTACACTAATGAGACCCAACCTATGGCTCGCGAGTCATAAACATCATCTACATTAGGGGGAACCAATCCCCCACACAGGGGTGGAGTCCGACCTCCATCGTCACCCCTACACCATGAAGCTAAAGAACAAGTTCAGTTCGGTCCACCCCAAGATATGCCTTTACTACGAATGATCCATGCCGCATTGCAACTATTACGTCGGGAGTTATTGTAACATAATGTTAATAAAAACAAATATTTGTCCTCATACCATATTCACTTGTATTCATTTCACATTTTTGTACACCCCAGGTTTCTGCCACGCTCCATTAACAATTAACAGTCGGCCAATTCTTAGAACCCACGTGCTACTTCAACCGCGAGAGGCAGCCAATTCTGAGTTTTGTAACCAGTCAACAAGTCCACTACCCGATAACATTCCTTAATCATGGCAACCATTACGGTAAAATACCACTCACACTCCACCTACCAACCAATCCGCAAGCAATACCTTATATGGAAAATACAGCAGCCATCTTGGCATGTCACATTTCCATATATACTTTATGATTTCGCAGTTCTCTCTATGACGACACCTCTGGCAACGGTCAGACCATGCAGCCGACGCCTACAACCACGGATAAACTCTGTAGTATTTAGTTCCATGGCAAACACCACAGATGGCATACATCTAACTCCCATCTTTTCCTAATAGATAGCGCTACCGTCACCCTCCCCCTTCTCCCTTCCCCTTCTCTCACTCACCTATATAACCAGACAACAAAGGGGCATCCATGCCAGTCGCGCAGCGGCTGGGCTGTGGGCGCACGCAGTGCGACCCTCTTCTTTTTGCAGAGGCCCTCCCAAAAATACATACGGTTGGCCTTTCCATACCCCCCGCCAAAAATACATACGCCGGGTCACCCTCCCTTCCCTATCGCACAACCCCACTCACCCTCAGGAGCCCAAAACCAAACTATTGGCAACTGACCCCTAAGGGTCCCACATGGGGGTGTGCTTTTTGCTTCCCCCCATTTTGGGCCCATGGGCAAGTGACCCCAAATCCAAAAAAATTTAAGTGGTGCAATTTTGGTAACCCCCATTTTGGGCCCATCGGGGTCACTTGCCCTTTTTTGCAGTTTTGGACTCCTGAGCATCAGCGGACCACCACAGGTTTCTGCCACGCTTGTAGTAACGGGTGCCGGCTGGACGGACCAAAACTGAACTCGTTCTTTAGCTTCATTAGTCTATGGGGGATGTGGAGGTTAGGCTCCGTCCATCTTTACCACTAGGTTGGGGGTTGGCATGTAGGGTTTGTCGCGAGCCACAGGTATGGTTTCCCTTTAGAAATTGAACTCGTTCTTTAGCTTCATTGACTTTTACCCCTGTGTTGGAGATCGGTTGTATTTTTGCGAGCCATAGGTATGGTTACCCTTTAGAAACTGAACTCGTTTTTTATCTTCATTGAATTTTACCCCTATGCTGGTGATCGGTTTGTTGCGATCCACAGGTATGGTTTTCCTTTAGAAAGTAATGGGTTGACGCAGGATGTAAGGCTCCATTTATTTTGACTTTGACCCCCAGGTTGGGGATCGGCATGTTGGGTTTGTCGAGAGCCACAGGTGGGTCGCGAGCCACAGGTATGGTTTTCCTTTAGAAACTGACCTCGTTCTTTAGCTTGACTTTTACCCCTGTGTTGGGGATCGGTTGGATTGTTGCGAGCCGTGGGTTGGTCGCGAGTCATAGGTATGGTTTCCCATTATAAACTGGAATCGTTCTTTAGCTTCATTAGTGTAGGGGTGACTTTGGAGGTTATGCTCGGTTTATCTTGACCCTTACTTCTAGCTTGGGAATCGGTTGGTTTGTCGCGAGCCATAGGTATGTTTTTTTAGAATCTGAACTCGTTCTTTATCTTTATTGGTGTAGGTATGATGTTGGAGACGTGGGTGTGTCGTAAGCAATAGGGAGTTTGGAAAACGGGTGTTTGACACATTTCATGGCGAGTGTTGTCACCCACGCTACATGCAAAACATCGCGCAAATATGTTTACGCAAGACAGTCCAGAAATGGTATGCTGATTACAGAGACTGCATGTTTTCAAATAATAAGAACGTGCCGTGTGAAGGTATTTCCCTTACGCCTAGCATTCTAAATAAGGTGATGCTTTTTGTAAGACGCTTGTTATTGACCAGCTAACAGCGAAGAGGGACAGGATGTACATGTTTTTCAAATAATAAGAATATGCTGTACGACAGTATTTCCCTTAGACACGGCGTTCTGTATAAGGAGATGTTTTTATGTAAGACGTTTGTTATTGAACCGTCAACAGCAATGAAGGACAGGATGTATATAGTGTGAATGATGCCACATTAACAGTGTTTTACAGCAGTTTTGACATCATTGCTGACAACGCAAATGTAGCAAGGCCTCGCCGAAGGCTTGTGACCCGAGGTAAAATAAATAGGACTGTTTCGAATGTGTTTTGCATTCACGGCGTAGTGTGCTGCACCCTGTAGGACGCCAGCGCTTAAGAAATCTCCGGGACTATTACTTTAAAGTGGTGTTTGAAACAAAACATCGCAGGGCTGTTGTTGGTCGCCGCTAGGACTGATTATTTACACGGTAAGTGAGCACCAGTTGCTATGGGTATATTGTGAATGTGTGTGTGTGTGTGTGTGAATTTTCGGAAGTTTATACAATTGTGTAATGTCTATTTTTGTATCATGTAGTTATGCCCCAAGGTTCGGAACACGGTGTAACGTAGGTGTAGGGATGACGGTGGAGGTAATTCCGCCTTTATTCCCTGGATGAGTGATCGACATTATAGTTATGGAGAAGAGGAAGTATATGTTATGCGACCCCTAGGTAGGGCATCCCTGTTGTGTATATAGAGAGTTGAAGTTAAGACCCTTGTACCGCCTCGAAGAAGGCATTAAAGAAGAAAGTCGAAACAGGTATTTTTGTATGATGTAGTTATGCCCCAAGATTCGGAACATGGTGTAACATAGCTGTTGTGTATATAGATTGGTAATGAACATTTTAATAATATACGACAGCGTTAGAGCTACCGTAATACCCCATAACCTAAGACCGTGTAGTGATAGTTAAGCCCCTCGAACTGGTATTGGTAATGAATATTTTTAATAATAACCGACAGCGTTAGAACAACCGTACTGTTTGGCTGTGGAATGGCAGGGCAAGGGTCATTGTGTATGAAGTTAAGCCCCTTGAACCACAATGAAGAAGGCTTCGAAGAAGGTAGTCGAAACATGTTTTAAAATTGGTTTATTCTGAATGAAAGTTTCTGCTGAACATACATTTAGAGTTAGATTAATAAGATGCTGTTTCTTGTGAACAGTATAT